>OGQD01000482.1_pt1 | contig 30058 bp, 32 predicted proteins | sample 1553091 | NCBI WGS metagenome assembly OGQD01 (sample SAMEA2580290, study PRJEB22360) | human gut metagenome | biome: human gut; feature: human-associated habitat; material: faeces | place: Denmark | collected 2008/2010
CGGCCTGACCTGCACCGACGAGAACTTCATGCAGAAGGCCGGCGCCCAGCGCGTGGCCGCGGAACTCGGGATTGTGATCGTTGCGCCGGATACCAGCCCGCGCGGCCCGGAAGTCCCTGGCGATCCGGACGGCGCCTGGGATTTCGGGCTGGGGGCGGGTTTCTACGTCAACGCCACCCAGGAGCCCTGGGCACGCCACTACCGGATGCACGACTACGTGGTGCAGGAGCTGCCGGCGCTGATCGAAGCGAATTTCCCGGTATCCCGGAAACGCGGCATCAGCGGGCATTCCATGGGCGGCCACGGCGCGCTGGTCTGCGCCCTGCGCAATCCGGGGCACTACCTGTCGCTGTCCGCCTTTGCCCCCATCGCTCATCCGAGCGATTGCCCCTGGGGACAGAAGGCGCTGGGTCGCTTCCTCGGCGAAGATCCGGCGGCGTGGCGCGAGTGGGATGCGGTGGAGTTGCTGGCCAACGCCGGCGAGCGCCTGCCGATCCTGGTGGACCAGGGCGAGCGCGACGACTTCCTCGCCGTGCAACTCAAGCCCGAAGCGCTGCGCGAAGCCGCCGCTGCGGTTGGTCATCCGCTGGACCTGCGCCTGCAGCCCGGTTACGACCACAGCTATTACTTCATTGCGAGCTTCATCGAAGATCACCTGCGCCACCATGCCGCGGCGCTCTGCGGCTGACACCCTGAGCGCAGTGATCCGGTAGAATCGACGCCCTGACATCAACAGGGCGTTTTTTCATGCGTATCGGACATGGCTACGACGTGCACCGCTTCGGCGAGGGAGACTTCATCACCCTTGGCGGCGTGCGTATTCCCCACAAGTTCGGGCTCGTTGCCCACTCCGACGGCGACGTGCTGTTGCACGCGCTTTCCGATGCCTTGCTGGGCGCCTGCGCGCTGGGCGATATCGGCAAGCACTTCCCTGATACCGACCCGCAGTTCAAGGGGGCCGACAGTCGCGCACTGTTGCGCCACGTGCTGAGCCTCGTGGAAGCCAAGGGCTGGAAGGTGGAAAACGTCGACACCACCATCATCGCCCAGGCGCCGAAGATGGCGCCGCACATCCAGAACATGCGCGAGACCATCGCCGCCGACCTGAAGGTCGAACTGGACCAGGTCAACGTCAAGGCCACCACCACCGAGAAACTTGGCTTCACCGGGCGCGAAGAGGGCATCGCGGTCCACGCCGTCGCTTTGCTGGGGCGCGCATGACCGAGTTGGAACTGCTGGGCCCGCGCGCCCATGGCGAAGCTTGCGGGCAGGCTGTGCTCAAGGCGGTGGCCGACGACTTCCAGGTCGACGAAGTGCTGGATATTCCGCTCTCCGGCGATGGCGAGCATCTGTGGCTGTGGGTGGAGAAACGCGGCCTGAACACCGAGGAAGCGGCGCGCCGTCTCGCCCGTGCCGCGGGCGTCCCGGTGAAGATGATCAGCTATGCCGGTCTCAAGGACCGCCAGGCGCTGACCCGCCAGTGGTTCAGTCTGCACTTGCCGGGGAAGTCCGATCCGGACCTGACTGCCGCCGAGGACGACACTCTGCGAATCCTCGAGCGCAATCGCCATCGCCGCAAACTGCAGCGCGGTGCACATTCGGCCAACGGCTTCACCTTGCGCCTGACCGAGCTGCAGGCACAGCGCGAGCAGCTCGAAGCGCGCCTGAAGGCCATCGTGGCCCAGGGCGTACCGAACTACTTCGGCACCCAGCGCTTCGGCCATGGTGGCGGCAACGTCTTCGATGCTCGTGGCTTCGCCGAGCGCGGCAAGCTGCCGGAGCATCGCAACATGCGCTCGCGCCTGCTCTCGGCAGCGCGCAGCTATATCTTCAACCAGGTGCTGGCTCGCCGGGTGGCCGAAGGCACCTGGAACCAGGCGCTGGTCGGCGACCTGTTGGCGTTCACCGACAGCCGCAGCTTCTTCCCCGCCGGCGAAGCGGAATGCTCCGACCCGCGTCTCGCCGCACTCGACCTGCACCCCACCGGCCCCATGTGGGGCGAGGGTGATTCACCCGCGGCGAACCGGCCGGGAGATATCGAACGCAGCGTGCAGCAAGCGGAGATGGCGCTTTGCCAGTGGCTCGCCAGTGCGGACATGGCGCACGAACGGCGCATTCTGCGCCTCCCCATCCCGGGCCTTACATGGCATTATCCCGCCCCTGACATTCTGCAACTGGAATTCGTCCTGCCGGCTGGCTGCTTCGCCACCGTGGTAGTGCGCGAGCTGATCGACCTCGTGCCGGCAGGGCAGACGGAAAGCCCATGCGCATATTGATTGCCAACGACGACGGGGTCACTGCACCCGGTATCGCCGCGCTTCACGACGCGCTGTCCGATTATGCGGACTGCATCGTGATCGCCCCGGAAGCCGATCGTAGCGGAGCGAGTAGTTCGCTGACGCTGGATCGGCCGCTGCATCCCCATCGCCTGGGCAATGGTTTCATCAGCCTCAACGGCACTCCGACCGACTGCGTGCACCTGGGCCTCAACGGTCTGCTCGAAGAAGTGCCGGAGATGGTCGTCTCGGGTATCAATCTCGGCGCCAACCTGGGCGATGACGTGCTCTACTCGGGTACCGTGGCCGCAGCCCTGGAAGGGCGTTTCCTGTCCCGGCCGGCCTTCGCCTTCTCGCTGTGTTCGCGCTTGACGGACAACCTGCCGGCCGCGATGCATTTCGCCCGCCTGCTGGTGGAGTCCCACGAGAAGCTCGATCTGCCGCCGCGTACCGTGCTCAACGTGAATATCCCCAACCTGCCGCTGGAGCGCATCAAGGGCATCCAGCTGACTCGCCTGGGGCATCGTGCTCGCGCCAAGCCGCCGGTCAAGGTGGTCAACCCGCGCGGCAAGGAAGGCTACTGGATTGCCGCCGCCGGCGACGCCGAAGACGGCGGTGAGGGCACCGATTTCCATGCCGTCATGCAGGGGTACGTGTCGATTACGCCACTGCAGATGGACCGGACCTTCCGGGAGGCGTTCAATGTCCTTGGCGACTGGCTCGGAGGGCTCGACCATGGCCAATGAATTGTCCCGCCGCGGCGGCATCGGCATGACCTCCCAGCGTACCCGTGAGCGGCTGATCCAGCGTTTGTACGAAGAGGGGCTGTCCAACGCCCACGTGCTGGAAGTAATCCGCCGTACCCCGCGCCATCTGTTCGTCGATGAAGCGCTGTCGCACCGCGCCTACGAAGATACCGCGCTGCCCATCGGGCACAACCAGACCATTTCGCAGCCCTTCATGGTGGCGCGGATGACCGAGTTGCTGCTGGCTGCTGGTCCGTTGGACAAGGTCCTGGAGATCGGCACCGGCTCCGGGTACCAGACCGCCGTGCTGTCGCAACTGGTGGAGCGGGTGTTCTCCGTCGAGCGCATCCAGGCCCTGCAGGACCGCGCCAAGGAGCGACTTGCGGAGCTAAACCTGAGAAATGTTGTCTTTCGTTGGGGCGATGGCTGGGAAGGCTGGCCCGCCCTGGCGCCTTACAACGGCATCATCGTCACCGCAGCTGCGGCCGAGGTCCCGCAGGCATTGCTGGACCAGCTGGCGCCCGGGGGGCGGCTGGTGATTCCGGTAGGCGGTGGCGAGGTGCAGCAACTGATGCTGATCGTCCGCACCGAGGATGGCTTCCAGCGGCAGGTGCTGGACTCCGTCCGCTTTGTCCCGCTGCTCAACGGTCCGCTAGGCTGAGAGCAGGCCGGTCAAGGCTGCGGTTACTGCCGGCCAGTGAGGCTGGACGTCAATTCATGGATAAGGGGGATGGGTGAGCTTGACAGCGACCCTGTGTCAACGGAACTGGATCAAGGGCCTGGGCCACGCTGTGGTGGCCATTGCCGTCTGCTCTCTGCTGGCGGCCTGTTCTTCGACTTCGCGCAGTACCACAACCGTGGTGGACCGCAACGCCCAGCAGAAGCCGACTGTCACCAGTGGCCAATATGTGGTGCGCCCCGGTGACACGTTGTACTCCATCGCCTTCCGCTATGGCTGGGACTGGAAAGCCCTGGCTGCGCGCAACAACATCTCCGCGCCCTATACCATTCGCCCAGGCCAGGCCATTCGCTTTGACGGCGGATCGACGGCTGCACCGTCTGTCGCCAAAGGTGCTACGCCTGTCGCGCCAGTTGTTGTCAACAAACCGACATCTACCCCGGCGACCGCCAGCAAACCGACCACGCCCGCCGTCACCGCACCAGCACAACCGCCCGCCAGCGGCGGAACTCCGGCGGTAGCAGCGGGGGCCCCCGGAGGCTGGATCTGGCCAACCAATGGCACGCTTATTGGGCGTTTTGCATCAAACGGCAGTTTGAATAAAGGGATTGATATAGCCGGGCAATTGGGCCAGCCTGTCCTGGCTGCGTCTAATGGCACGGTGGTGTACGCCGGTAGTGGTTTGCGGGGCTACGGCGAACTCGTGATCATCAAGCACAGCGATACCTACGTAAGCGCCTACGGTCACAACCGCAGGTTGCTGGTGCGGGAAGGGCAACAGGTCAAAGTCGGGCAGAACATTGCCGAGATGGGCTCCACAGGGACTGACCGGGTGAAGCTGCACTTCGAGATTCGCCGCCAGGGTAAGCCTGTAGATCCGCTGCAATACTTGCCAAGTCGTTGACGGTAGCTGTTCCCCTGCGTGGGTGAGCGGGCCTCGGTGTCCTAAGGATAAGGTCGCACCGAGACTTGTTGTCGAACTCAGCAAGGGATAACGACATGGCACTTAAAAAAGAAGGGCCGGAGTTTGACGTCGATGATGAAGTGCTCCTCCTGGAGCCTGGCATCATCCTCGAAGAATCATTTGCCGAAGAGCAGGTATCGCTTCGAGTCACTCCTAAAGCCACCTCACTCTCCTCTCTCAAGCAACACAAGCACATCGATTACAGCCGCGCGCTCGACGCGACCCAGTTGTATCTGAATGAAATCGGTTTCTCGCCGCTTCTGACCCCGGAAGAGGAAGTCCACTTTGCGCGACTCGCGCAGAAGGGCGACCCGGCCGGCCGGCGACGGATGATCGAAAGCAACTTGCGGCTGGTGGTGAAGATCGCGCGACGGTACGTCAATCGCGGCCTTTCCCTGCTCGACCTGATCGAAGAGGGCAACCTTGGGCTGATCCGCGCGGTGGAGAAATTCGACCCGGAGCGCGGCTTCCGTTTCTCCACCTACGCGACCTGGTGGATTCTTCAGACCATCGAGCGGGCCATCATGAACCAGACCCGCACCATTCGATTGCCGATTCACGTGGTGAAGGAGCTCAACGTTTACTTGCGGGCCGCTCGCGAGCTGACCCACAAACTGGACCACGAGCCGTCGCCCGAGGAAATCGCCAACCTGCTCGAGAAGCCGGTGGAAGAGGTCAAGCGGATGCTCGGTCTGAACGAGCGCGTCACTTCGGTGGACGTCTCTCTCGGCCCTGACTCGGATAAGACGCTGCTCGATACCCTGACCGATGATCGTCCAACCGACCCCTGTGAGTTACTGCAGGACGACGATCTCAGCGAGAGCATCGATCAGTGGTTGTCGGAGCTGACCGATAAGCAGCGCGAGGTGGTGATTCGTCGCTTTGGCCTGCGCGGCCATGAAAGCAGCACCCTGGAGGAGGTTGGCCAGGAAATCGGCCTGACCCGCGAGCGAGTTCGGCAGATCCAGGTCGAGGCCCTCAAGCGTCTGCGCGAGATCCTCGAGAAAAACGGCCTGTCGAGCGACGCGCTGTTCCAGTAGCTGCCAAGTCGACAACGAAGAAGCCCGGATGAATCCGGGCTTTTTTATGCGCTCTGATGTAAGCATTCGCTTACATAGCGTGTGAGTGTTCAGCTTGAAGAGTCGCCAGCTGTAACTTCTATTTTTATTATCTTGTTGTTTTTAAAGGGTTTTATTTTTGTCCCGGCTGCGAGACCGGCTGGGTGCGCGGAAGTGCCCCAGTTGCTGAGTTCCGGCAGGGGGGTAATATCACTCCTGCGTACACGGAAAGGCGCAGACCGGTAAGGATGTCGGTCAGGAGTACCGCGGGAAGCGGTTCATTAGGATGATGAAAAAAGGAAGAAAGAGTGGGCGGGTTATCCCGCCCCTTTTTTTGCCTGCAAGAAAGTGATGTCCGGATATAGAAAGGCCCGCACTGAGCGGGCCTTTCGTGTTTTGGTTGGCAGCGCGAATCAGCGCTCCAGGTACTGCATCTTGTTCGGCTTGCCGTCCCACTCTTCGGCGTCCGGCAGGGAATCCTTCTTCTCGGTGATATTCGGCCATACATCGGCCAGATCCTTGTTCAGCTCGATGAACTCCTGCATGCCATCCGGGACTTCGTCCTCGGAGAAGATCGCCTGTGCCGGACATTCCGGTTCGCACAGGGCGCAGTCAATGCACTCATCCGGGTGGATGACCAGGAAGTTCGGGCCTTCGTAGAAGCAGTCCACCGGGCATACTTCCACGCAGTCGGTGTATTTGCACTTGATGCAGTTGTCGGTGACGACGAAGGTCATTTCTAATTTTCTCCTCAGGCGGGCGGCTAAGCGCGCGCGATTCTAGCAGCTTGTCCAGCGGTTCGTCAGACTCGCGTCTTCCATGCATATAACAATTCGAGAGCTTGACGTGGTGTCAGGTCGTCGGGGCTGACACGCATCAGCTCTTCAACGATCGGGTGCGGCAGGCTGGCGAACAGATCGCTTTGCAGCGGCGCCGGGCTTTTCGGGTCGCTCGAGCGTGGTGCTTCGTGGGGCAGGCTGGTGGTTTCCAGGCGCGCCAAGTGTTCACGGGCGCGCTGAATGACCGCACCCGGCACGCCAGCCAATTGCGCCACCGCCAGGCCGTAACTCTGACTTGCCGGACCAGGCAGCACGTGGTGCAGGAAGACGATGCGTTCGTTGTGTTCGGTGGCATTGAGGTGCACGTTCGCCACCGCCGGTTCGCTTTCCGGCAGCACGGTCAGCTCGAAATAGTGGGTGGCGAACAGGGTGAAAGCTCGCAGTTTCGCCAGGTGTTCAGCCGCGGACCAGGCCAGCGACAGGCCGTCGAAGGTGCTGGTGCCGCGGCCCACTTCGTCCATCAGCACCAAGCTGCGGTCGCTGGCGTTGTGGAGGATGTTCGCGGTTTCGCTCATTTCCACCATGAAGGTGGAGCGACCGCCAGCGAGGTCGTCGGAAGAGCCGATACGGGTGAAGATCCGGTCCACCAGCGACAGTTCGCAGCGCGCCGCCGGCACAAAACTACCTATGTGCGCTAGCAGCACGATAAGCGCTGTTTGCCGCATATAGGTCGATTTACCGCCCATGTTCGGGCCGGTTATCACCAGCATGCGAGTGTCTTCATCGAGGTTCAGGTCGTTGGCGACGAACGGCGTATCCAGTACCTGCTCGACCACGGGGTGGCGGCCTTGCTCGATGAGAATGCCGGATTCCTCGACAAAGCGCGGGCGGTTCAGATCGAGGTTCAGCGCGCGCTCGGCGAGGTTGGACAGCACATCCAGTTCGGCCAGGGCAGCGGCGGTGTCCTGCAGCGGCGCCAATTGGCCGATCAGCAGTTCCAGCAGTTCCTCGTAAAGCTGCTTCTCGCGGGCCAGGGCGCGGCTCTGGGCCGATAGCGCCTTGTCTTCGAAAGCCTTCAGTTCCGGGGTGATGAAGCGCTCGGCGCCTTTCAGGGTCTGGCGGCGAATATAATCGGCGGGGGCCTGTTCGGCCTGCACGCGCGGCAGTTCGATGTAGTAACCGTGGATGCGGTTGTAGCCGACTTTCAGGTTCGGCAGGCCGGTGCGGGCTTTTTCGCGGGTTTCCAGGTCCATCAGGTACTGGCCGGCGTTCTCGCTGAGCATCTGCAGTTCATCCAGCTCGGCATCGTACCCGCGGGCGATGACGCCGCCGTCGCGGATCACTGCAGGCGGGTTTTCGATCACCGCCCGGGCCAGCAGGTCGGCCAGCTCGGGGTAGGTGCGGATACTGACGGCCAACTCGCCCAGGTGCGGGGATTCCAGCTCGGTCATGCCGTTCTGCAGTTCAGGCAGGGCCGCGAGGGCATCGCGCAGACGAGCGAGGTCGCGCGGGCGGGCATTGCGCAGGCCGATACGGGCGAGGATACGTTCGACGTCGCCGATTTCCTTCAACTGCGGCTGGAGGATTTCGAAGCGATAACGCTCCAGCAGGCAGGTGATCGAGTCCTGGCGGGCTTCCAGCACCGCGCGGTCGCGCAGCGGACGGTTCAGCCAACGGGTCAGCAGGCGGCTGCCCATGGCGGTCTGGCAGCGGTCTACCACCGATTGCAGGGTGTTGTCACGGCCGCCAGCCAGGTTGATGTCCAGTTCCAGGTTGCGGCGCGTGGCACCATCGAGGATTACGGTATCGTCGATGCGCTCGTGACGCAGGCTGCGCAGGTGTGGCAGGGCAGTACGCTGGGTTTCCTTGGCGTAAGCGAGCAGGCAGCCGGCGGCGCCGATGGCGAGAGTCAATTCCTGGCAGCCGAAGCCCTTGAGATCCTGGACGCCGAATTGCTGGCACAGGCTCTTCTTCGCCGAGTCGCGATCGAAGTCCCAGGGCGCACGGCGGTGCGCGCCACGGCGTTTCTCCGCCGGCAGGCCCTGAGGCCAGTCGTCGGGGATCAGCAGCTCGGCGGGATTCAGGCGCTCCAGTTCGGCGAGCAGGGTTTCCCAGCCCTTGATTTCCTGGACGTTGAATCGGCCGCTGGTGATGTCCAGCACGGCCAGGCCGAACAGGCGCTCATCACCCAGCACGGCAGCAATCAGGTTGTCCCGGCGCTCATCTAGCAGCGCTTCGTCGCTGACGGTGCCGGGAGTGAGAATACGTACGACCTGGCGCTCCACCGGCCCCTTGCTGGTGGCCGGGTCGCCGATCTGCTCGCAGATCACCACTGATTCGCCGAGCTTCACCAGCTTGGCCAAGTAGCCCTCGGCGGAGTGGAACGGGATGCCCGCCATCGGGATGGAGTTGCCGGCAGACTGTCCGCGCGCGGTCAGAGTGATGTCCAGCAGCTTGGCGGCCTTCTTGGCGTCCTCGTAGAACAGCTCGTAGAAGTCGCCCATACGGTAGAACATCAGTTGATCCGGGTGCTGGTTCTTCAGCTTCCAGTACTGCTGCATCATCGGTGTGTGAGCTGAGAGCCCGTCACTGCTGGGCTCTTCGAAGGTCTGTCTTTTTGACATTGGGGTATCTGTCTAATACTTCAGCGAACTTTGGCAGGCATTGTCGGGGCCTGAGCGTTCTTCGGCAACCGCCCGCGAAGGTATCGAGCTGTCATTCTGGGGTCGGAGTGGCCGCCGAGGGTCTGAGCATTCTTCCCTTCTTTGTCGGCGTCGGTCAGGGATTTCGCCCGAATGTCGTGGATGGTCACGTCGGCGATCCCGGCCGCCGTCCGTGTTTTGGCAAAAGCCAGCTTGACCGTCTCATAGGAGACTGGCCTTTCAGCGCGGGCGCAGAACAGCGTCAGCGTGCGCACTTTCCTGGGCAGGGCCTTTGCCTTGGAAATGACCTCTTCAAGATCAGGCGTCATCGACACGATCATCTTCGACCCGGTTTTCTGCTGTGCAAAGGCAATCCCATCCTCGGAAATGTCGGAGAGGTGGATGCCGATCACGTCGCTGATCCGCTGCCCGGTGAGGTAGGCCATCTCCAGGATGTTGCGGATGTAGGGGCTGCAGGCGTTGAGGATCGCTGCGAACTCCGCGTCCGTGATGTAGCGATCGCGGCGCGCCTCCTCATGCCGCTTAATGCCGACACAGGGGTTGGAGCCGACCATTCCCCACTCCAGGGCGTAGCCGAACACCACGCGGGCGAATGAGAGAATCCGGTTGCACATGTTCGGCGTGGCGGCCAGGTCGACCTTCACCGCCGCGATATGCTTCGGCAGCACCTGCTCAGGTTCGAACTCGGCGAAGATGTCCTTCAACCGCTCCGCAGCCTGCTCGTACTGCAGCACCGTATTTGCCGCGAGCTTCTTGACCTTGACGTGGTGCTTCAGCGCCTTGTCGATCAGCGCCGCCATTCCGCCAATGCTCGTCTGGGAGGTCTTCCGAGCGTACTCCAGCAGCGACGCCTGGTAATCCTCGCCCAGGCGCTCCTACTTCTCTTTCCTCACCAGGTAGTACGCGCCGTGCTTGTGATACATGCACGCCGGCAGGGGACGGTCCTTCTTCCTCGGGCGCATGCCTCTCTCCTCACGCGCCTGTCAGACGAAGCCGTGGCTCTTTCTTCTGCTGCTGGCGGGAACCCAGACGGGACAATACTACCTCCCGCAAGACCTTCGGACGCCCGTTGGCGTCGATCACGTAGCCGAGCTGGTGCTCGTCGAACCATCGGATCTGCGCGCTGGCGCGGGTACGGCCGGTCAGGTCGGCCACTTCTTCCTGTGTCATGAACATGACGAGGCCTCCTCGCCGACCGGCTCCTGCTTCTCCAGCTCCGCGGCCCTGGCCTGGGGGCGTCTGCCTCGGCTTGAGCGCGATGAACCAGTGAAGCCCACTGCATACCTACCCGGTCATACTGGCTGACGGTCATCAGCGGCTCTCGGCGTACAACGCTGGCCTGCTGGCCGCACTCCTTCTGCAGCCCTTCTTCCGACATGGCGGACAATGCCGGTGTGACACGGATGCCGCCCTGATCGCGGTTGCGCCATTCGTTCAGGTACGCCACCACCTCCGGCCACTCCAGCTCCAGCTCCAGCTCCAGCGCTGGGGGGGGGCGCCATGGCGGCGAGGAGACCAGCGATCTCAGCCGTCATGTGCTCAACAAGCAGCGCGTCAGGCCAGTATCCAGGATCACTGAGCGGATGTTCTGCGAGGATTCGCTCACGCTATTCGGCAATCTCCCGCTCCCCCTGCGCGCCCTCTGCATGCTCTGGGTGCTGCCGGAACATGTTCGCAGCGATCAGCTCGACACCCAACTCGTGCAGGCGCATCACGTTTCCAAGGGCTTCGGTCAGCGACTCGAGAGTGAAGGTGAGTCGCCGGTCGTTCCAATTGCACTGGGCAGCAGTGTGTCCACCCATACCGCCGAGGGTGCAGGCTTGTTGTTCGGTCATGGCTCGCTCAGCCCTCTACGGGGTATTGGATGGTGCCGGTGGCGCCCTGGTCGGCGTCGTTGGCGATCTGGTTTAGTTGGCGGGGCAGTCTGGCCGACGTTCCCCGGCGCCATGAATAGTGCGTCGGGCGGTCCACTGGCTCGGACTGGACTGCCAGGGCCCAAAGGATTCGGAAATGAAAAGCCCCCGACGTTGGAACGCGAGGGCTTGTTTCCTATCCGACCATTGAGGAAATGATCTATGGGTAAGGGTAGCTCTGGGTGATATCCGCTGGAAGATCTAGATTGACCAGCAGCAGGCAGCCAACGAATGAATAAAAAGCAGCCATAACTTGACCTTGTATTACTTAGATGGGGCAGTCTGAATCACTTCCGCAGGGTCGTGATTTGTCGCGTGCTCCATGGTGAATACGAAGGCCATCATGGTGAAGAAAACGGCGATAACAGCGAGAAGTGGAATATAACGAAGTTGTGTGCTCATGACATTAATCCTCAATGACAGGTCATTGAGGAAATGTTGAGGCCACGGCCTGAAGCTACCCTTAATTTCGAATCCCGCTAATTCGTCGCCGCAGGTGCAGGTCTTCAATCAACCCACGCAACGCAACGCATGGCAGGGCCAGCTCGGCCTGGAGTTGGGCGTGACCAAGCCTCGCTTCGCCCGCTTCGACACTCCGGAGAACGGCATTCGGGCCCTCGGCAAGCTGCTGCTGGCATACCGCGGCAAGGACGGCAGGCCTGGCGTTCGCGGCCCCGGCATCGACACCGTGCGGGAGACCATCAATCGCCGGGCCCCTGGCACTGAGAATGACACCGAGGCTTATATCTGCGCCGTGGCGAAGATATTTGGTGTGCAGCCCTATCAAGCGATCGACGTCCGGCTGCCCGCAACACTGCGCGGCCTGGTCGTGGCCATCATCCGGCACGAGAACGGCGGCGTGCCTTACAGGGTGCGGTGATCGATGAGGGCGCTGGCGTGACCTGGCTGGCCAACAACTGGAAGCCCCTGCTGGGCGTACTGCTGCTGTTCCTGGCCGCGGCGGCCGGCGGGCACGAGGGGGGCGTCTGGACGCCACCTGGCAGGCACGCTGGGACGTCCACGAGAAGCAGGATCAGAAGGCCGCTGCAGCCTTCGAAGCCAGGGAGCGCGCGGAGGAACAGCGCCGCCAACTTTCGGTAAACAAGGTGATGGAAGATGCCGACAAGAAGATTGAACAGGTGCGTTCTGATGCTTCTGCCGCTGCTGATCAGCGCGTGCGGGACGCAGCAGCCAAGTACGTCGACCGAGTTGCTGCAGCTGACGCTGGCCGCGATTCCTGCACTGCCGCCGCAAGCCAGGCAGCAGCCCAGCACGCCCGAGTGCTCGCGCTCGCCGAACTGCTTGGAGAGGTTGACCGCCTGGCGGGTGTCTACGCAGAAGCTGCTGACGAATCCCGAGTGAGGGGGGCTGGCCTGCGAAGCTGCATACGAGTCGCTAGCCACCGGTAGGCTGTGACGATGGCGAAGCCCACGCTGCAATTCATGTATCAGACATGAGGCATTTTTGATACAAAGCCGGGCTCGTCTTAGCTAGGTTGCTGTGCCAAATGTCCAAGCATCGGGATTGTCTGAAGTCCGAAGATCTGATGAGCAACGAGCAGATGCTGTCCTATTTGGACGCCGCTCGCCTTGCACTAAGTGTGCGACTGCTCCGGATGCTGGTAGGCCCGAAGGCCGCTAAGCGTCGAGTCGCCACTTTGACAAAGCGCTTGGTAAAAAAACTTCCCAAGATCGAGCGTGGAAGAGCTGAATTTTTGGCGCGTTACCCTGAGTACGCGATAGGACGGGGCACGTACGGCATTCCAATTATTCAGTCTTATAAAGGAAACCCGAAGCTTTCCATTGGGTCCTATACATCGATAGCAGGAACAGCTCGCATTTTGCTTGGTGGCCGCCATCGTGCAGATTGGATGACCAGTTTCCCGTTTAACATTTTCGAACCAAGGCTCTCCGAAATTGAGGACGGTATCGGACAGAACGATGACGTTACGATCGGAAGCGATGTTTGGATCTGTACTGCGTCAACGATTTTGGCTGGTGTTTCCATTGGCGATGGAGCAGTCGTGGCGGCCGGCGCCGTGGTGTCCAAGGACGTCCCGCCTTACGCGATTGTGGGAGGCATTCCAGCTAGGGTTATTGGTTGGAGATTCCCTGAAGAAGTCAGAGCAAGGCTTCTCGAGATTTCTTGGTGGAACTGGCCTTACTCCAAAATTGTTGAGCACGGAAATTTTTTGTGTCAGCCAGATTTCAGTGCTCTTGATGAAGCTATAACTCCGCGGGGCTCACCTAGTATTTAGACTGGCTCGATCAGTTGCGCACCCTGGTTCCTGACGCTCCCGACATCAGTCGAGATGCGGTAGGCCTCGAAGTCCTGTCGGGCCAGGGCGATGGTGTCGTAGGCCCGTTCCAGGGAAGTTTCAGACGACAACCAGGTCTTCCACTGCTCAGGCGCCAGGATGACCGGCATGCGGTGGTGGATGGCCGATACCAGGCCCTCCGCCTCCTTGGTCAGCAGTGCGCATGAGGTGATCGGCTCGCCCTCTAGTGGCCCCCAGGTCGACCAGATCCCGGCGATCGCCAGCACGTCGCCGTCGATGGCGTGATGATAGTAGGGCTGGTTCACGGCGCGGCCGGCGCTGTTCTTGACCGGCTCCTTGTCGTTCCACTCATACCAACCCGCCGCCGGCATCAGGCACCGCTTGTGCCGGATCGCGTCCCGCCATATCGGCTTCGTCGCCGCTTCCTCGCTCCGCGCGTTGAAGGTCAGCGCCGGCAGCTTGTCCTTCTTCCACCAGAACGGGATCAGCCCCCAGCGGGCGGCCACTACTTCCTGTTCTTCCGTCTCGTTCAGGAGCACCATGGGCACCTGACTGGTCGGCGCGACGTTGTACGCCCGATCAATCCAGCGCCCGGCGTTCCCCCGCCCGATATGCCAGTGCCGCTCCATAGCGGCTTCCTATGGCGTCACGTACCGTCCGCATATTCGTCGACCCTCAATCCGCCTTCCGGATAAATCCTAGACCGCTGCACCGATCGCAGTCCTCCCGACTGTCGAACCTGTCCAGGCAGGCTGGGCACTCCCGAAAGGCTGCAATCTCGATCATCAGTGCCCAGCGCTTCGCCGCCTCGATGTCATGCGCTTCCCTGGTCAGCTGTCGGCAGTCGAGGGCCAGCCGGTACCCATCGGCCTCGCTGATAACCGGCACGAATCCACCGCCCGCCGTGCGGCGCCCTATCTCGACCAGTCGCACGGGACAGCCTTTTCGCGGTGCCAGACCAAGCCATCTATGTAGCCCTCGAAGAACGAGGAGGTTCGGCTGTACATGGCGAGACGGCCATCAGAGTGGTGGACGACGCGCCCCAAGACTTCCGACGGCCGATCAGGCAGCGCTAGGTAGGTGTAGCGCAGGATGCAGCCGAAGTGGATTTCGCCATCCAGTACGATGTAGTCGCTCTCTCGATGGAATCGCTCGGTGGCCAGCTGCTCCAGCGCGGCCTGGTGGGCGGCGTCGGCCAGCTCTGCCATCTCCGCGGCCTGGCCATGGTCTATCACTCCTTCGCTGAGCGCACGCCGCCGGAGCTCTTCCAGGTCTCTGAGGTAGACCTCTGGCCAGGAAAGGCGGTGTCGATGGTCGCCGAGCAGCGTCTGCCAGGCGGTGAGGATTGGGTGGGTTATGCACGAAATAATGCTGTATGGATATGCAGGTTGCGTGGCATCGCTGGATGTGGGGAAGGGAGAAGAAGACGGGCGGTAAGCTGTCTAAAACTAACTTGGCTCCCGCCGACATTCGCGGTCTCTGGGAGCCCTATCGGGTGATTTCGTTTTAGACAGTCGAAGGGGGAGGCGCTGGCGCTGAGCGGCCTGCGGAGGGGAAATTACACTACTGCTGCATCATCGGTGTGTGGGCGGAGAGGTCGCTCTGACTCATGGCTTCTGGCTGTCCGGCTTCAACATGCAAAAGCGTCTAGTGTACGGTATCCGCCTGGCCTTCTTTAACCCCGGAGCGCACTGTGTCCGTTACCGATTCCTTTATTACAGACCTCTCTGCCCGATTGGGCGCTCGATTGGCTGCCAAGACATTACGCGTCACCACCGCCGAATCCTGCACCGGTGGTGGCATCGCCGAGGCGATCACCCGCGTCTCCGGGAGTTCCGCCTGGTTCGAAGCGGGCTACGTCACTTATTCCAATACCCAGAAGACCCGCCAGTTGGACGTGCCGGCCGAGCTGTTTCCAAGGGTCGGCGCGGTGAGTCGAGAGGTGGTCGAGGCCATGGTTGCTGGCGCCTTGCCTCGCAGTGGTGCGGATATCGCCGTGGCGGTGAGCGGTATTGCCGGGCCGGATGGCGGTTCTGCCGAGAAGCCGGTAGGCACTGTCTGGCTGGCTTGGCGCAAAGGTGAAAAGGTGTACAGCGAACGCCGTCTATATGCCGGTGATCGGGAAGCGGTACGCCGGCAGACGGTGGCGACCGCTCTGGAAGGGCTGTTGCGACTGGCGGACGGGGAAAATCCGATTCAGGGGTAGGCGAGCGGCTTGCCCTGTGGAATAATACTGGCTACTTATACAGTTGTTCGTGGCCGCCCGGCCGCCTGACTTCGCGAGGACTTCAATGGACGACAACAAGAAGCGCGCCCTGGCCGCGGCCCTGGGACAGATCGAACGCCAATTCGGCAAAGGCGCGGTCATGCGCATGGGCGACCATGAGCGCCAGGCTATCCCCGCCATCTCCACCGGCTCGCTGGGTCTGGACATTGCGCTGGGCATCGGCGGTTTGCCGAAGGGCCGTATCGTCGAGATCTACGGTCCGGAATCCTCGGGTAAGACCACCCTGACCCTGTCGGTCATCGCCCAGGCCCAGAAAGCCGGCGCCACCTGCGCCTTCGTCGACGCCGAGCACGCGCTGGACCCGGATTATGCCGGCAAGCTGGGTGTCAACGTCGACGACCTGCTGGTATCCCAGCCGGACACCGGCGAACAGGCGCTGGAAATCACCGACATGCTGGTGCGTTCCAACGCCGTTGACGTGATCATCGTCGACTCCGTGGCGGCCCTGGTGCCCAAGGCCGAAATCGAAGGTGAGATGGGCGATCAACACGTCGGCCTGCAGGCCCGCCTGATGTCCCAGGCGCTGCGCAAGATCACCGGCAACATCAAGAACGCCAACTGCCTGGTCATCTTCATCAACCAGATCCGCATGAAGATCGGTGTGATGTTCGGCAACCCGGAAACCACCACCGGTGGTAACGCGCTGAAGTTCTACTCCTCCGTTCGTCTCGACATCCGCCGGACCGGCGCGGTGAAGGAAGGCGACGAGGTGGTCGGTAGTGAAACCCGCGTCAAGGTCGTGAAGAACAAGGTCGCCCCGCCGTTCCGTCAGGCCGAGTTCCAGATCATGTACGGCCGCGGCATCTACCGCACCGGCGAAATCATCGACCTGGGCGTGCAGCTGGGCCTGATCGAGAAGTCCGGCGCCTGGTACAGCTACCAGGGCAGCAAGATCGGCCAGGGCAAGGCCAACGCCGCCAAGTTCCTGGAAGACAACGCCGAGATCTGCAACACCCTCGACAAGGCCATCCGCGAACAACTGCTGACCAACCAGCCAGCGCCGACCAAGGCCGAACTCGCTGCGGCTGAGGCCGAAGCGGAAGCTGAAGCCGATTATTGATCGCGATGACCAGCGAGCTCGATAACCTCGTCGCGGTGCGACGGGTCGCCATGGACCTGCTGGCAAGACGCGAGCATGGCCGGGCAGAGCTCTCGCGCAAGCTGCGGCAACGCGGCGCCACACAGGACCTGATCGACCCCGCCCTCGACCGTCTGGCCGAGGAGGGGTTGCTCAATGAAAGCCGTTACCTGGAAAGCTACATCGCCAGCCGTGCGCGAGCAGGTTACGGTCCGGTGCGGATTCGCGAGGAGTTGTCGCAGCGGGGTTTGCCACGTGGTGAGATCGACGGTGCGCTGCGCTTGTGCGGCGTCGATTGGAGCGAAAACCTGCGTGAAGTCTGGCGCCGCAAGTTCGCCCGGCTGCCACAGGATGCCCGCGAGCGAGCCCAGCAAGGGCGTTTCCTGAGTTATCGGGGTTACTCGATGGAAGCCATCAGTCGGCTTCTGAGCGGTCGACGATCAGATGATTGAAATGAACAAGGCACCCCATGCGGGTGCCTTGTTTGTTCTCGGAGCCAGGAAATCAGCGTTCCCAGTTCTCCGGCTGGTTGATGAAGTTCAGCAGCTCGCGCAGTCGCCCCTGGTCACGGCCGTTGAAAGCGAAGGCTAGACGGGTGAGGTGGGAGAACTCCGGTTCATCCAGTTCCGATTCGCTGTAGGGTTGCTGGTGGAAGCCGTCCGTGACGCAGAGGCTGCCAAACTCGCGCTCCAGCAATTGCAACGCGCGCACGCTCAGCGGATGGTTGAGGCGGATGACGAAGCGATCCTTGAGCCAGCGGCTGGAGTGGAAGTTGCTGTAGAACTGGGCGATTTCCTCGGCGGCCTCCTCGGCTGAGTGCACTAGCCTCATCAGGTTCATGTCGCTGGGCAGGATGTAGCCGTTGTCTTCGAGCTGCTCCTTGATGAATTCCAGGGCGTGGTCCCAGTAATGCCCGCCCGGTTGGTCAAGCAGCACAACCGGCACCAGCGGGCTCTTGCCGGTCTGGATCAGGGTCAGCACTTCCAGCGCCTCGTCGAGAGTACCGAAGCCGCCGGGGCAGAGCACCAGTGCGTCGGCTTCCTTGACGAAGAACAGCTTGCGCAGGAAAAAGAAGTGGAACGACAGCAGGTTGCTGGTGCCATCCACGATGCGATTGGCGTGCTGCTCGAAGGGCAGGGTGATGTTGAAGCCCAGGCTGTTTTCCAGTCCGGCTCCCTCGTGGGCCGCAGCCATGATGCCGCCGCCTGCGCCGGTGATGACCATCAGGTCGTAGCGCGCCAGGGTTTCGCCCAACTCGCGGGCCAAGGCGTAGACGGGGTGATCGGCCGGCGTGCGCGCCGAGCCGAATACGGTAACTTTGCGGCGACGTTTGAACTGCTCCAGAGTGCTGAAGGCGTGCTCCATCTCGCGCAGGGTCTGCAGCATGATCTTGGCGTCCCAGCGGTTGCGGTCGGCCTGGGCCATGCGGGCGACGGTGGTGAGCATCTCACGGTACAGCGGCAGGTTCTGGCTGTCGCCGGGAGCGGCCAGTGCGGCCAGTTCCTCGATCTTCTGCGCAAGGTCAGTGCCGCTGGTCTGGAAGTGTCTGGAGAGGTAGTCGTCGGGCTCGTAGGGCATGTTGATACTCCTTGTTCATCAACCCCTGATCGCCTGTCCATGGGGGCGCCGGCCACACAAGGTGGCTCTGGTCGTTACGCCTTGGCGCTACGCCGCACGCACAGGGTTCAGCAGTAGGCCAGCCCAGTCTGGCACGCGGGTGTGACAGTCGGTGAGGCCTCGATCTCAGATGGCGATCCGGTCTCCGGGCTCCGGAATGTTGGCCGTCCAGTTCAGGCGATCCTGGAGTGCACCCTTGAGTACATCCATCTTTTCCCGCTCGCCATGTATCAGGTATAGCTCGGGTTTGTGTTCGAAGTGGCCAACCCACTGAATTAATTGTGATTGTCCCGCATGGGCGGAAAACCCGCCAAGGGTGTGGATCTGTGCTTTCACGCTGATGCGCTGGCGCAGGATGCGCACCGATTCGGCACCGTCGACGATGGCGCGTCCCAACGTGCCCTTGGCCTGGAAGCCCGGGAAGACGATGTGGCATTCCTCGCGCCAGAGGTTGTGCTTGAGGTGATGGACGATGCGCCCACCGGTGCACATGCCGCTGCCGGCGATGATGATGGCGCCGCTCTTGATGCGATTCAGCGACATGGATTCATCCGCGCTCTGGGTGGTACGCAGGATCGGCAGCCACTCGCCGACTTTGGCGGTGCCGGTGCCGCGCATGTATTCGCGGTCGACGTCGGCGATCTCGCCGATGTGCTGCAGGTAGATGTTGTTGGCCTGGGCGGCCATGGGGCTGTCGAGATAGACGACCTGCTGCGGCAGGCGGCCCTCCTGGTAGAAGCGTCCGAGGTAGTAGATCAGGTCCTGGGTGCGGCCCACGGCGAAGGACGGGATCAACACGTTGCCGCCCTCGTTCTGCGCGCGTTGGAGGATGCCGGCCAGTTCCAGTAGCGTATCGTTGGCATCGCGGTGGTCGCGGTCGCCGTAGGTGGATTCCAGCAGCACCACGTCGGCGCGGGATAGCGGCGTGGGTGTGCGCATAAGGGGCGAGCAGGTGCTGCCCAGGTCCCCGGAGAACACCAGACGGCGGGTCGAGCCGAACTCATGGATTTCCAGTTCAACGATGGCCGAGCCGAGGATGTGCCCGGCGTTATGGAAGGTCACGCGGATGCCGCGCGCTACGTCCACCGTGCTGCCATAGCTGACGCGGCGGCGCTGGTTCAGCGCGCGGGAAGCGTCTTCGACGGTGTACAGCGGCTTGACGGGGGGCTTGCCGAGGCGGGTGCGCCACTTGTTTTCCCACTCGGCGTCCTTCTCTTGGATGTGCGCCGAATCCATCAGCATCAGTTCCAGCAGATCGCAGCAGGATTCGGTGGCGTAGATCGGTCCCTTGTAGCCTTCCTTTGCCAGGCGCGGCAGCAACCCGCTGTGATCCAGATGGGCGTGGGACAGTACGACGGCGTCGAGCTCCTGCGGATCGAAGGGGAAGGGTGTGCGGTTGGTCGCCTCGTTGTCGCGGGTGCCCTTGTTGCCGCTGCGCCCCTGGCGCATTCCGCATTCGAGCAGCACGCGGACGCCGTCGCGGGTTTCCAGGAGGTAGCAGGAACCGGTGACTTCCTGGATTGCGCCGATGAAGGTGAGAAGCGCCATGTCGTCTCCTTGTCGGAATTCTCTTTCAGCCTTGCTCGAATGGTCGGGACGGTCGTTGATGCATGTCAGCGCCTGTCCGATCTCTGGAGACCTAGACTTCCCGGCATAACCAAGGGAGAGCCGACATGTCACAGATCCTGCCAAGCCCCGAGGAGCTTGCCGCCCATGCGGCAGCCGAGCCGGAATATGCCCGCTGGCTGCAAGGCCGTGGTCCGCTTCAGCATAGCGTGCAGACCCAGGCGGCGGTCTTTCGTGTGGCTCATCAATTGGTCCAGTACGGCCGGCAGCCGGATCTGGCCAGCGTCTACCGGCTGTTCGGCGCGCTGGATCGCCTGACCTGCGCCGGCCTCTGGCTGGTGGCGCACATGACCTACGCCAGGCGTGTCCGCCTCGATGGCGCACCCTTGCAGCCCGAAGATTTCAAGGCTCAGCCCGAAGGACATACCGGCGGCGCGCTGAACATGGTGCCAGCCTATGCGGGCTACCTCGCCCTGAATGCCCTGAGCGGCAGGACACGCGGCTGGCTGATGGGGCAAGGGCACTGCGTGGCAGCGATCGACGCGCTCAACGTGCTCACCGGCAACCTGCATCCGGAACAGGCCGCAGCCTACGGGAATGGCGAAGCTGGTCTGGATCGGCTGGTGCAGGACTTCTACAGCTATGCGCAGACGCCGGAAGGCAAGGTTGCCGCTCCTTTGGGCAGCCACGTCAATCCGCACACCGCCGGCGGGGTTGCCGAAGGTGGATACCTCGGCTTCGCCGAGTTGATGTATGCGCACATGCCGCTGCCGGGCGAGACCCTGGTGGCCTTCCTCTCCGACGGCGCTGCCGAGGAGCAGCGCGGTAGCGACTGGATTCCCCGCTGGTGGCGCGCCGAGGACTGTGGCACGGCCTTGCCGGTGATGATCGCCAATGGCCGGCGTATCGAGCAGCGCACCGACCTGGGCACCCACGAAGGGCTGGAAGGCTTCAAGCTTCATCTGCGCCGCTGCGGATTCGATCCGATCAGCTTCGATGGCCGCGACCCGGCAGCTTTCGTCTGTGCCCTGTGGGAAATGGAAGAGCGGCTGCAGCACCGCGTCGATGAGAAGGAGCGCGGCATCCTTCGCTACCCTTTACCGATTCCTTACGGCATCGCCGAAACGACCAAGGGCTATGGGTTCTATGGCGCTGGCAGCAATGCCGCGCACAACCTGCCGCTACCGGGCAATCCCAGCGAGGATGCCGATGCGCGCGACCTGTTCAACCAGCATGCGGCGCCGCTCTGGGTCGAGCCCGATGAACTTGCCGAGGCTTGTCAGCTCTTCATCGCTTCACGCAGCGGCCGAGTACTGGAACGGGATAACCCGCTCGCCGTGCGTCGGCCCATCGAACCTTCGATTCCCCCGCTGCATTACCGCAGTGACGAATGTTCCCCCATGGCCGCTCTGGATCGCTTCTACGTCGACCTGTGCGGCGCCAACCCGGACCTGCGCGCCCGTGTCGGCAATCCGGACGAGTTGGCGAGCAACCGCCTGGGCGGCGTGCTCAAGGCGCTGCGGCACCGGGTGAGCGAGCCGGAGAGCGATCTGGAAGCCGTGGATGGCCGGATTATCACCGCGCTTAACGAAGAGGCAGTGGTTTCCGCCTGCCTGGCCAACCAGGGCGGGCTGAACCTGGTGGCCAGCTATGAGGCCTTCTGCGTGAAGATGCTCGGAGCGGTGCGCCAGACGCTGATCTTCGCCCGCCAGCAGAAGGAAGCAGGGCGTCCGGCAGGCTGGCTCGGCTGGCCGCTGGTGGCGACCTCGCATACCTGGGAGAACGGTAAAAACCAGCAATCGCACCAGGACACCACCTTCTGCGAGGCGCTGCTGGGCGAGATGAACGACATGGTGCGGGTAGTTTTCCCGGCCGACCACAACAGCCTGTTGGCGCTGTTGCCGGACATCTATCGCAGCCGCGGGCAGTTGGCCTGCATCGTGGCCCCCAAGCGCGAGCGGCCATCGGTATTTACCCAGGCTCAGGCCGAGCAGCTGGCGCGAGATGGCGCAATCCTGCTGGACGAGCATCCCGGCGCCGAACCGCTGCTGCTGATCGCCAACGGCAGTTACCAGTTGGCCGAGATGCGCCGTGCTGCCTTGCGGCTGGAGGAGGCTGGCTATCCTTATCGATTGGTTTATCTGCAGGAGCCGGGGCGCTTCCGCGCGCCGCGCGACAATTGGGAGCTACAAGCGCTGGCGGACGAGTCCATCGCCATGCGTCTGTTCCCCGACCACTACGAGCGGCGCGTGCTGCTCACCCACATGCGCCCGGAGGTGGCGCGTGGACACCTCTGGCCGATCCTGCCCGATGCGCTGAAGACGGCGGTCCTGGGGTATCGTAACCAGGGTGGAACGCTAGACGAGGCGGGCATGCTGTTCGCCAACCGTTGCAGCTGGGCCCATGTACTGGCGGCCTGTGCGCGACTGCTGGACATCCCCCGCAGCGCCTTGCTCGCACCGGACGAGGCGGCAGCGGTGGCCGCCAAGGAAAACCCCGCCATCCTGCGTTGATCGGCGCTGGCGCAACCGCCATCCGGCGGTTGCGCGGAGTTCAGCGCTTGAGTGGCTTGATCAGGCCGTCGAGGCCGTCGATCTTCAGTTCCAAGGTCAGTTGCATCAATCGGCCCAGTTCGCCGGCCGGGAACTGGCCCTTCTTGTGGAACCACAGCAGGTACTCGTCCGGCAGGTCCACCAGCATGCGGCCCTGATACTTGCCGAAGGGCATTGGCGTGCGCGCGATCTTCAGCAACATTTCCTTGTCGAGCATGCAGGCGGTTTACTTCTTCAGCTTGATCTTGCAGCTGCCGGCGTCGAAACGCTCGGTGGCGACCGGGGCGTTGGTCTTGTACTCGGTGAAGCTGTAGGTGAGGATCGCGCCCTCGGCCAGCAGTTGGCGGTAGGCGGTATTACTGCAGACGCTGTCGCCCAGCTGGCTGCGCACGCTGTCCGGGTTTTCGCGCATGCGCTCGGCATGGCTGGCGCGCACGCTCAGGTGGTTGATCAGTTGCGGGCCCTCGACGGTGTAGCCCTGGTCGAGGATGTCCTCGTTGATCGCGCGTGGGGTGCCTTCGCTGCTTTCCTTGGCGACCTTTTCCAGGGTCTGGGTCAGTTCGAAGTCCTTCTTCGAGGCGGCATGCGCGACGGGAAGAACGAGGCAGAGGGCGAGGGCGGTGAGGCGCAGCATGGGCATCTCCTGACAATGGTGCCGATTCGACCGTGGCGAGCCTTCCGGGTTCGCTGGTCATTACAGCCGCCTATTGTCCCCGAAAACGACCTCCCTGCCGAGATTCGATTGCCGCAGCCCGCTGTCCGGCACGTCAGGCGGCCAACTTCGTCGAGGGATGACGCGAAGCCGGTCGCGACTTTCATCGCCACTCGGCCGTGTACAGGGAGGCAGGTTGCAGCTCTGGTACAATCGGCGGTCCGCACCCGTCGCCCCGTTCGAGCCTTCGATGTACCGTCCGATCTTCCGCACCCCGGTGGCCCGATGAGCCACGCTGTCGCCCGCCTGCGTGATGAGCGCCTGGCCCGCTGCCTCAAGCCCTTCGTGGCCCGTGGCTCGCGCTCGCCACGCTGTCCCGGTTGCCGCCTGCGGCCGAACTACTGCATGTGCGGCCTGCGCCCGCAGGTCGAGTCCAATGCGGCGATGTGCCTGGTGATGTTCGACACCGAGCCGCTCAAACCGAGCAATACCGGCTGGCTGATCGCCGAGACGGTGCCCGACACCTGGGCGTTCGGCTGGTCGCGTATCGAGGTCGATCCGGCGCTGCTGGCGCTGCTCGACGATCCGCAGTGGCAGCCGTATGTGGTATTCCCCGGCGAGTTCGTCCAGCCCGAGCGCGTAGTGACCACGGTGGAGCCGCAGGCCGGCAAGCGCCCGCTGTTCATCCTGCTCGACGCCACCTGGAATGAGGCGCGCAAGATGTTCCGCAAGAGCCCCTACCTGGACCGTTTCCCCGTGCTGAGCATCACCCCCGATACCCTGTCACGCTATCGCCTGCGCCGCTCCAAGTTCGACGAGCACCTGTGCACCGCCGAAGTCGCTGCGCTTTGCCTCGGGCTGGCCGGTGACCGCCGCGCCGGCGATGCGCTGGACGCTTATCTGGATGTGTTCAGCGAGCGTTACCTGGGCTCCAAGCGCCAGCAGCCGCTGAACGAGCAGAGCCCGGCGCACCAGGCGTTGATGCCGTTTACCCAGCGCTGAGTCCGACCTCCTTTGTCGCCGGCGCCAGCGCTGCAAGGAGCGTGGGAGCAGACTTCGTCGCCGGATGCCAATGGGGCGGTCGGAGCGGAGGTAGTCGGTCCCTACGACAGCCGGCGGGCGCGCGGTTCGTGTGCAGGAGCGGACAGACAGCTTCAGGTCGCCTTGGCCTCAGCCTTCTTCGGCCAAAGCTGTGCCACCAGCATGCCGGCCAGCATCAGCGCGCAGCCGAAGTAACCGCGCACATGCAGGGTCTCGTCGAGGAACAGCGCGCCGGCGATGGCGGCGAACACCGCCTCCAGCGAGAGGATGATCGCCGCGTGGGAGGCGATGGCGTGCTTCTGCGCGATGACCTGCAGGGTGAAGCCGGTGGCGACGCCGAACAGGCCGCCGTAGATCAGGGCGGGGGCGGCCTGGACGATGGCATCCCAGTGAATCTCTTCGAACACCACGGCCAGGATCATGCTCACCACCGCGCAGGTGACGAACTGCAGGAAGGCCAGACGGATCGGGTCATAGCGGCTGGCGAACAGGCCGACGAGCAGGACGTGGCCGCCCCAGACGAAGGCACCGGTCAATTGCAGCCAGTCACCGGAGGCGACGTGAAAGCCCGGGCCGATGCTCAGCATGGCCATGCCGGTCACGGCCAGCGCGGCACCCAGCCAGGTGCCCATGCCGGCTCGATGGCCGATCAGCAGGCCGAGCAGCGGCACGATGATGACGTACAGGCCGGTGATGAAGCCGGAATTGGTCACGCTGGTGAACATCAGGCCAACCTGCTGCAGGTTGATCCCCACGGTCAGTGCGGTGCCGATGGCCAGGCCCGCGAGAATCTGGCCCCGGTTGAACGGCTGGGCGCCACGCTTGCTCGACCAGGCCAGCAGCGGCAGCAGTGCCACGGCGCCGAGGGTGAAGCGCAGGCCGGTATAGAGGAAGGGACCGATGGCATCCATCCCGAGGCGTTGCGCGACGAAGGAGACCCCCCAGATCATCGCGGTGAACAGCATCAGGATATCGGCGCGTAGCGCATGGCTTTTCATCTTGTTCTCGTAACAGGCAGGAAAAAAAGCGGAACTCTGCCGTAACACCGGGCCTTTGGAAAGGGGAGCGGCTTCTCGGCGGGTACACTGGCAGGGGCTTTGAAACCACGCTGTATGTACCGTTGGGCGATGTATTCGCGGCGGACACCGAGGGTTGTCTTTGCGTACAATGCGACAAGCAGTGCTCTATCCGTGCTCCGACCTTTCCTGCGCAAGTCTGGCTGTTATCCACGGCAGTACTTCGACGCGGCCTTCAAGGAAAATTCATGGCTTCCTACGAGATCCTGATCGCTGACGATCACCCGCTGTTCCGCAGTGCCCTGCACCAGGCCCTGACCATCGGTCTTGGCCCCGAGGCGCGACTGTCGGAGGCCGCGAGTATCGCGGAGCTGGAGACGCGCCTGAACGAGAAGGCCGACTGGGATCTGGTGCTGCTGGACCTCAACATGCCCGGCGCCTACGGCTTCTCCGGCCTGGTGCTGTTGCGCGGGCAGTACCCGCAGATCCCGGTGGTGATGGTCTCGGCCCAGGAAGATGCCGCCGTGGTACAGCGCTCCCGTGAGTTCGGCGCCAGTGGCTTCATCCCCAAGTCCAGCGAACTGAGTGTGCTGCAGCAGGCCGTGCGGGCGGTGCTCGATGGTGACGTCTGGTGGCCGCCGCAGGTGGATGCCGTGACCGAGATGAGCGATGACGTGCGCGCCGCCAGCGCTGGCCTGGCCAGCCTGACGCCGCAGCAGTTCCGTGTGCTGACCATGGTCTGCGAAGGCCTGCTGAACAAGCAGATCGCCTTCGAGCTGAGTGTCTCCGAAGCCACGGTGAAGGCTCACGTCACCGCGATCTTCCGCAAGCTGAACGTACGCACCCGCACCCAGGCGGCGCTGTTGCTGGCGCAGATGGAGTCGGTGCCGGGGGCCTGAGGCCACCATATTCCGGCTCAGGGGCCGTTACATTCTGTAATGGCCTTGACCCCTTTTTGACGATCGCTGGTATAGAGTGCCGCGACCTTTGCCTGTGAGAACCACACGTGTCCGCCTCCCCCTTCAAGGGCCAGACCGGCCTGAAACGCATCTTCAACGCCGCCGGCTACTCGCTGGCCGGCTTCGCCGCCGCCTTCAAGGGTGAAGCGGCCTTCCGCCAACTGGTGCTGATCAACGTCATTCTGATCCCGCTGTCGTTCTTCTGCGATGTGACCCGCGGCGAGCGCGCGCTGATGATCGCCGTGTGCCTGCTGGCGCTGATCGTCGAACTGCTCAATTCCGCCATCGAGGCGGTGGTGGACCGGGTTTCCCTGGAGCGTCATCCGCTGTCGAAGAACGCCAAGGACATGGGCAGTGCGGCCCAGTTCGTCGCGCTGACCATCATCACCGTGACCTGGGCGGGCATCCTGCTCGGCTGACGGCCTGTAGGAACGAGCTTGCTCGCGAACGGCCTGACACTGATGTCGCAGGTTTGAAGCGTTCGCGAGCAAGGGTTGGGCGCCCCCTCGGTCCTACAAAAAAGCACACTTCAGGGAATCATCGGCAGGACAATATCGTCGCTGCGCGTCACCCCGGCGGTTTCGCTGCGGCACAGCTCCAGGAACTCGCGCATGGTCGCGGTCTGGTATTTCTGCCGGTGCCAGATGAAGTAGAACTGCCGGCGCAGGTCCAGGTCCGGGGTTTCCACCGGGACCAGGCTACCGCGGCGGAAGGCGTCGCGCAGGGCCAGGCGCGAGATGCAGCCGATGCCCAGCCCTGACTCCACTGCACGCTTGATCGCCTCGGTGTGTTCCAGCTCCAGCCGCACGTTCAGCGGTTCCACGTGGTGTCGCATGGCCTGGTCGAAGGTCAGCCGCGTGCCGGAACCCTGTTCCCGCAGGATCCAGGCTTCTTCCGTCAGCCGCTCCAGGCTCGCGTGGCCTTCGCGGGCGAGTGGGTGCTGCGGTGCGCAGAACACCACCAGTTCGTCCTCCATCCACGGCTGCACCTCGATGTCCGGGTGCTGGCAGTCGCCTTCGATTAGCCCGAGGTCGAGTTCGTAGTGCGCCACGCGCTGCACCACGTGGGCGGTGTTGTGCACGTGCAGGCGCACCCGGCAGTCGGGCTGGCGCTGCATGAAGGTGCCGATCAGCAGGGTCGCCAGGTAGTTGCCGATGGTCAGGGTGGCGCCCAGGTCCAGCGAGCCGAAGGCGCTCTTGCCGTTGAGCATGTTTTCGATCTCGCTGCCGCGGTCCAGCAGGGCCACTGCCTGGGGTAGCAACTGGCGGCCGAGGGCGTTGAGGGTCAGGCGTTTGCCGGAGCGATCGAACAACTTGCAGTCGAACTGCCGCTCCAGTTCGCCCAGGGCGGTGCTGGTCGCCGACTGCGACATGGACAGCCCTGCAGCGGCGCGGGAGACGCTTTCCTGCTGGGCGACGGCGACGAAGACTTCGAGCTGGCGTAGGGTGAATTTCATGGGCGATGGCTCCGAAAAGGCTGCGCGACATTTCGTCGCCCCGGTGCCGTAATGCCCGGAAGGTATCCTTTTGCGGCGACATGATGCGGCCTTATCTGCGTTTTGGATTAGCAATATCCAGATAATTTATTTTGCGGATATTGTCGCCGCCTATAAAATGTCGCGCAATTGCGCTACGTCCGGGATCTGCTGGGGTGCGCCACGTTTCTCCTAGGAGTCCTTGATGAGCAACCTGTACACCGAGCGCGTTCTCAGCGTGCACCACTGGAACGACACCCTCTTCAGCTTCAAGACCACCCGTAACCCGGGTCTGCGCTTCAAGACCGGCCAGTTCGTGATGATCGGCCTGGAAGTCAACGGTCGTCCGCTGATGCGCGCGTACAGCATCGCCAGCCCGAACTACGAAGAGCACCTGGAGTTCTTCAGCATCAAGGTCCCGGACGGTCCGCTGACTTCGCGTCTGCAGCACCTGAAGGAAGGCGACGAGCTGATGGTCAGCCGCAAGCCCACCGGCACTCTGGTGCTGGACGACCTCAAGCCCGGCAAGCACCTGTACCTGCTGAGCACCGGCACCGGCATGGCGCCGTTCCTGTCGGTGATCCAGGACCCGGAAGTCTACGAGCGCTTCGAGAAGGTCATCCTGGTCCATGGCGTGCGCTGGGTCAGCGAGCTCGCTTACGCGGACTTCATCACCAAGGTCCTGCCGGAGCACGAGTACTTCGGCGACATGGTGAAAGAGAAGCTGATCTATTGCCCGCTGGTCACCCGTGAGGAGTTCCACAGCATGGGCCGCCAGACCGACCTGATGCGCAGTGGCAAGCTGTTCGCCGACATCGGCCTGCCGCCGATGAACCCGCAGGACGACCGCGCCATGATCTGCGGCAGCCCGAGCATGCTCGACGAGACCAGCGAAGTGCTGAACAGCTTCGGCCTGCAGATCTCCCCGCGCATGGGCGAGCCCGGCGACTACCTGATCGAGCGCGCCTTCGTCGAGAAGTAAGCAGCGTCCGACGGTTCAGTCGAAAGAACGCCGCGATTCCCTTGGGAACGCGGCGTTTTTTATGCCTGGATTTCTGCCCCAGACAGCAGCTCGCTCCTACAGGTGCCTCATGTGAGGCGTTGGCCGGATACGGCCGGGTGATACAGCGGCTGCACCTTGTTCCCCGCCGGGTCCAGCAGGTGGAAGCTGCGCGCGCCGTCGCCATGGTCGAACGGGCGGTCCAGCAGCGTCACACCGCGTGCCTTGAAGTACTGGTACCAGGCTTCCAGCTCTTCCACGCTGTCCACCACGAAACCATAGTGATCCATGGTCTGCAGCCCGTTGGCGGCACCGAAGCCGCGCCCCAGTGAGAGGTTGTCGTTGCCGCAGGTGAGGTACACCAGGTCCTCGTTGGCACGGTTCAGCACCGCCATGCCGAGCACATCGACATAGAAGCGTTCGCACTCTTCCAGGTTCGGCACCAGCAGGGCGAGATGGCGCAGGCCGTTGAGGCGGCCGGGGCGGGCAGGGAGATCGGACATGGACGCGGTTCCTTTTTTGTATACAATTTATTTTCAAATTTAAAACAAAAGGAACGCCCTGTGTACAGTCTGTTCATCAAGACCCGTGTCAAACCCGGTAGCGCCGAGGATTTCCTCCACGCCATCAAGGCCAACGCCGATGCTTCCGTGTCCAGCGAGCCGGGCTGCCTGGTCTTCGATGTGTCCCAGGATCGCCTTGATCCGGACGTGATCTACCTCTACGAGATCTACCGCGACGACGCGGCCTACGAGGCGCACACGCAGACCGCGCACTTCCGCGACAGCCGCCCGCTGGTGGAGCCGCTGATCATCGAGCAGGAGTGCTTCGAGAGCGACGTGATCGCCCTCAATCGGGTGGACTGAGGCAGGTTTCAGTCGGCGGCGCGCTGCACGTCCAACACGCAGATTTCGCCGTCGGCCGGGTAGTGCCAGTGCACGTCCAGGTCCCACAGGCGCACGCCGTAGCGGCGCTCGGGCGGCGGCTTCTGGTAGGCCGGGCGGGGATCCTGGGCGAGGCACTGCTCGATCAGCTCGCGCACCGGCTGACCGAGACGCTGGCCATGTTCACGAGCCTGGCGCAGGGCTTCGTCGTACCAGTGCACGGCGATGGGGGCGGGAGGGGCGTCGGCGATGGCGTTGCGCGCTTCGACCACGATGTCCGCGTAGGGCACGTACGGCTTGATGTCGATCACCGGCGTGCCATCGAGCAGGTCGATGCCGGACAGCCAGAGCCGGCCGGGCTCGACCTTTTCCAGTTTCACCACGGATTGGCCGAGGCCGTTGGGGCGGTGGGTGGCGCGGGTGGCGAAGACGCCCATCGACTGGTTCCCGCCCAGGCGCGGCGGGCGCACCTTGAGCCGTGGCTTGTCTTCCAGCGCCTGGTGGAAGAGGAAGATCAGCCAGACGTGGCTGACCTGCTCCAGGCCTGCCACAGCATCGCCCGTGTCGAACGGCGGC
>OGQD01000485.1_pt1 | contig 29907 bp, 21 predicted proteins | sample 1553091 | NCBI WGS metagenome assembly OGQD01 (sample SAMEA2580290, study PRJEB22360) | human gut metagenome | biome: human gut; feature: human-associated habitat; material: faeces | place: Denmark | collected 2008/2010
CAAGGGGCCCTTGATCGTTAAACTCGTCCTTATAAATCGGGCGAATGCGGAGTCCCAGTGCAACAAAAGTTAAGTAAGCAACAATTGGGTCGAGCATCGAAACGTGATTCATAACGAGGACAACACCACGTTCCTTGGTTGCCTCTACAATTTTTTGACGATCTTCAACGGTCCAGCGCCACATCAATTTACTAAAAATGGCAACGACACTGATGGCGATCCATCGAAATATGCGAGCTCCCAAGGGAAACTCAGGAATCTGATGGGCGTGATAATCGGCAATCGTATTGCCCCACCAAGGCATTGGTCCAGAAGTTGTTTTTACCTTCTTCTGAGGAGTGGCCTTTGCCGGTTGTTTGGTTGTTTGTTGTGAGGTCTCGGCCTTCTGGGGAGTTTTGCCCTCGGAAGAATTCTGGGAGGACTTTGCGTCGATAAGTGTTTCGATTTTTGCGCAAACTTCATCGACCGTAAGGTTTGAAGAGTCAATCTGCACCGCATCATCAGCAGCAGTAAGCGGGGCGACGCTGCGGGTTGAATCCATTTTGTCCCGACGCTCAATATTGGCAAGAATTTGTTTTTCTTCTTCTGAGTTCACTGCTTTATCGGCCTGTGCTGCATTGCCACCGTCACGCTGAACTGCACGACGGTGAGCGCGTGCCTCTGCATTTGCAGTGAGAAATACTTTCACTTCAGCATGCGGAAAGACAACAGTACCAATATCTCGACCTTCAGCAACAATGCTTCCTTGCTCTCCTAGCTTGCGCTGTAAATCTCCCATGCAATCTCTTACTGCTGGAATGGCAGAAACAAGAGAAACTGCCGAGTCAACGCGTTCCTCTCGAATAGCCTGGGTTACATCCTTACCATTGAGATAAACGTGCTGTGTTTGATCATTGTCAGAAGCAAATGAAATAGTGCTAGTGGATGCAATGTGAGCAACTGCCTCAGCATCAGCTATATCAACCTGATTATCGAGGCACGCCAACGTAACACTTCTATACATTGCTCCTGTGTCCAGGTAGATAAAGCCGCGACGTTGTGCAATTGTGCGAGCAACCGTGGATTTTCCAGACCCTGCAGGTCCGTCAATAGCAACAATCACGCACGTTCTCCCCTCTTGATGTGTGACACAGTGGCATAAGAGCCCTTCTGATGTGAAAGTATGCGCTTAATCTCACTATCAGATAGTTCTCGCCATGAGCCACGTGATAGGTCTCCAAGTTGTAATGGGCCAAACGTATCACGATGAAGACGCACCACTGGATGGCCAATTGCTTCAAGCATACGCTTGACTTGATGTTTCCTACCTTCGTGTAAGGTTATCCCAATCACGCTGTAGTTTTTGTCGTCAAAGTTTTGAGCCTCAACAGAGCGCGCATAGGAAGATTTCTGTGGCAAGATTTCTGCAGGTGAAGGCTGGCAGGGTCCATCGTCTAATACGATGCCCAAACGCAGAGGAACAAGCTCCTCATCAAATACACGTCCTTTCACCAGTGCTACGTAGTGTTTTCTCGCATGATGAGAAGGATGAAGAAGTTGCTGTCCTATCTTGCCATCGGTGGTAAAAAGCAACAGACCCGTCGTATCTTTATCAAGACGCCCTACAGGAAAAAGCCCAGGATACTGTTTGGTTGGTACAAGGGACGCTACACAAGGACGACCTTGTGGATCATGCATGGTAGTGAGATATCCCGCGGGCTTGTTAAGCATTAAAAACACCGGTGAATCTGCAAGAGAACAGCGGTGTCCATCCACCTCAACAATATCCTTTAGAGGATCAACTTTGCTTCCAATACCACCGATCACCACCCCATTGGCGGCTTCCCTGCCTGCGGTCATGAGTGTCTCTGAACCACGGCGGCTCGCCACACCTGCTCGCGCTAAAAAGCGCTGAAGCCGCATAGGAACTGGCTGTTCGTCCTTATTGAGCATGTTCTTGCTCCTGATTGAGATCTCCCTCGTCACCAGCCAGGTCTTTATCCTCATCGATATCGCGTGCCATCTCATCCACCGGCTTGGCATTTCTGGTGGCAGACAGACGTTCGCGAATGAACTGGCGAGACTCCTCATCGGGAGCAAATTGCTCAAGATCCGGGAGCTCTCGAAGTGATTTCAGGCCGAATTGCTCCAAGAAAGCTTGGGTTGTTCCATATAGAATTGCCTGGCCTCGCTCCTTATCCCGTCCAACTTCATGAATGAGGCCTTTATCTACAAGAGATGAGATAACGCCGTCTGAATTAACGCCACGAACCGCTTTTACACTTTCGCGTGTAACAGGTTGATGGTAAGCGACAACTGCAAGGGTCTCGAGAGCTGCTTGTGAAAGACGGCGAACATCCCATGACATTACGAATGACTCCACCTGATCATGATAGGCAGGGTGCGTATAAAACCTCCAGCCGCCTGCGACCTCACGAAGTTGAAAACCCCTATTGGCGTCCGCATATTCTGCCGACAGTTCCGCGAGCGCTTGAGCTATCTCTCCAGGAGCAACACCGAGTACACGTGCTAAATCAGTTGCAGCTACGGGATCGTTTGCAACAAGCAAAAGCGCTTCGAGTGTTGGTTTAAGGCTGTCGTTATCGAGCGTTTCGAGGTTATCCATTCCTACTGCTCCTCTACGCTGGTTAATTCTTCATCGGGCTCATATGCAGGAGCACCTTCAATGCGCGTGATATCAATTTCACCAAAATTCTCTTGCTGTTTTATGTCAATCGAACCACGTTTGAAGAGCTCAAGAACGGCAAGGAACGTAACAACTACGGTTTCAGGTGTAGCTTTATCGCCTAAAAGATCGGTAAAAGTGAGGGCGCTTCTTAAGCGAGTCATTCTGTCAACAGATGCAACGGTAAGCGCAACTGGGAGTCGACGTGGAGCAATGTGCTCTGCTTCGAGAAGAAAGCTTTCGCGCCGGCTATCCAAATCGGCACAGATAACCGCGAGACCATGCATGGTCATACCCGCAAGATAGTCGGGCATAAGATTGAGAAACTCCGGGTCAGGACCGGCTGTACGTGGATGCATGTGGCTCTCGGCTTCCATGCGGGTGCCAAGCGCACTTGCAGCGTTTCGGAACTGCTTATATACCATCAGACGTGCAACTAATACCTCACGCGCCTCATCGGGACTGAGATCGGCGAGATCATCCTCTTCATCCCAATCAGTTGTCGTTATTTTTTCCTGAGGTATGAGTGAGGCTGCTTTTATATCAAGCAAAGTTGAAGCTACTAGTAAGAAATCGCTTGCTACGTCGAGATCCATATCCTGCATGCGCTCAATTTCATTGAGGTATTGGTCGGCAACCTCAGAGATAGATATTGCTCCAATATCCACCTTTTGACGTCCCACAAGCTGCAAGAGCAGGTCAAAGGGGCCACTGAACGATTGAGTTTTCACACGAAACGATGGCATGTTACAACCCCAGAAGAACGTCGAAAAGAGCACCGCCTACACGGGAAATATAGGCGCCAATGGGATTCCAGCCCAACAGATAAGGAAGTATATAGAGCGCTGCAATAAGAATGGGCATGGCGTAGGCCTGAATGCGGTAGTACATCTCACGAGCTTTGTTATGCAGCAACGGAGAAATGATTGCCGATCCATCCAGAGGTGGAAGCGGAATAAGATTGAACAGCATCAATGAGATATTGACCCACATGTAGGTGGAAAGCACATCGAGTACGACCAAAATGGCTTCATTTGAAGCTACCCAGGTAAGTGCAGATGGATTGTCGAGAAAACCAAAACGCAGTATTGCCGCAGCAAGAGCCGCCTGCAAAAGGTTTGATGCAGGACCAGCTAGCGCAACGAGAACCTCATCTCGTACCGGGTGCCGTAAGCGTTTTGGGTTATAGGGTACCGGACGGGCATAGGCAAATACTGGTCCTCCGAGCAACGCCATAACACAGGGAAGCACAATTGAACCGGTAGGATCAATATGCGCAAGCGGGTTAAGGGTAAGTCTCCCCGCCTCTTTTGCCGTGGGGTCTCCACAGGCATAAGCTACCGCACCATGTGCCACCTCATGGATAATCGCAGCGATCATGAGGCACAGGACGGTTATCAGTATAGAAATGATTCGTTGCATCGAATACATGCATTCACCTCATGCGACGGATACGATCCAAAAGGCTTGCACCACAAAGAAGAACAACAGCCATAATCGCTAAGTCTCCCCTAAAGGCACCTCCTGTAGGTACCGCAAAAACTAAGAGTCCACGCAATGGTGGTAGTACAACGTGTGAAGCAAGCCTCTGAGCGCTTATCAAGAGAGGGCGAAGTTCTCCGACTGGAAGACATACAACAACGATGAGGGCGATCAGGAGTGCTGCCAGAATACGAAAAACTAGCGCAGCATAGCGCAATATGTGCGTAAGCAGGTCAGTTTTATACATTCTGAGGAACTCCCTCTTCAAGTATTTCTGTTAGCTCGAGCCACTCATCTTCAAGGCGAGGTATTTTCTTAGACAAAGCAGTATATTCCTGCATACAAGCATCGAAGCGTTCAGAGTCGGCATAAAGTTCTTCTGAAGCCATTAACTCCATAAGCTCTTGATATCGTTTTTGTGCGGGAGCTAATGCTGCCTCAACTTCTTTGAGCCGTTGACGCTCCTTACGCAATTGCCTGCTTGCCCTTTGACGCGCCTCTGCCTCTGCACGTCGTTGTTCACGAGTTTTTACGTTGCGACCTTGGGTTCGCTGTTGTGGTTGCGTCTCTTGAGCCGATGCAACTTCTTTTTTACTCGGTGCAGTCTGTTCGGCTTCTTGGAGAGCCCGAGATTCCAATTCAGCGCGTTTGAAGAGATAGTACTCATAATCTCCGTCGTATAACGTGACCTTATGATCGCGCACATCCACCACTTTATTAGCAACTGCTCGTACTAAGTGTTCGTCGTGAGAGATAAGCACGATCGTGCCTTTAAAAGAAACAAGAGCGCGCTCAAGAACATCAACAGAATCAATATCCAGATGGTTGGTTGGCTCGTCGAGCAAAAGCAATGGATCGGGGGCTACAAGCATTTTGGCAAGGGCAAGTCGGGCGCGCTCTCCTCCCGAAAGAACACTCACGCGTTTTTCCACATCGTCTCCGTGGAACAAAAAGGCACCCAACAAACGCCGCTCTTCTGATGACGTCCAACCCGGGGCCACGCTATCAAGTTCACCCAATACCGTGTTTGCTTCATTGAGCGTTTCGAGTTGATGCTGGGCGTAATAAGCCTGAGTAACATTTTGCCCCAGTTCAACTGATCCGGTGTCCGTTTGAAGTTGTCCGGTAATAAGCTTCATCAAAGTGGATTTGCCAGCACCATTAGGGCCAACTAAAACAACATGGTCACCTCGATACAGCTTGAGATCAACATGATCATAGACATGGTTCTGCCCAAATGACTTCGAAACGTTTTCCAGCTTAACTACTTCATCGCCCGTTCGCGGCGGATCAGGAAAAGAAAAGTGAACCTTTTTCGTTCCTTCTGGCAGTATGACAAGCTCTTTTTTAATTTGTTCAATACGCTTCATACGCTCCTGAGCTTGCGCTGCTTTTGTTGGTTTATAGCGGAACTTATCAACAAAAACCTGCATGTGAGCAATTTCGCGCTCCTGAGCTGCGCGTTTTGCCTTCATCTGCTCGAGGTTGTCTTCGCGTTGCTTGAGATACGAGCTGTAGTTACCGGTATAGGTCATAAGACGGCGGTTCTCAATGGAAGCTACGTGGCTCACACAAGCATCCATGAAAGCGCGGTCATGGCTCACGATAAGAACGGCACCGTCATAAGAAGACAAAAACGACTCAAGCCAACGCACGCTCTCAAGATCAAGATGGTTGGTTGGCTCGTCGAGCAAAAGCAAATCGGGATGGCGCAGCAAAAGCTTTGCAAGGGAGATGCGCATTTGCCAACCGCCAGAAAACTCTTCGGCGGGCTTGTCGAGATCATCAACAGGAAAGCCTAGACCGCAGAGAATTTGACGTGCACGGCTCTCCAGCTCATAACCACCTGCATTCTCAAACCTATCGCGTGATCGACCATAGTCGGCAAGCAGTGCTTCCAGTTCAGGACCCTCAGGGGTAGTGGAAATTTTCGCTTCTAATTCAGTAAGTTTTGCTCCGAGGTGCTGAATCTCAGTAGCCGATGCCATAACTTCAGCCAAAGCACTCTGATGGCCAGCAAGCTTTGTCTCTTGTTCAAGATATCCAACGGTTGTATCACGAGCAAAACTAATAGTGCCTTCGTCTGCAGATTCCTCCCCCATCAAAATTTTTAAGAGGGTAGTTTTACCGGAGCCGTTAGGCCCAACAAGAGCCCAACGTTCTCCAGCATTCATCTGCAACGTAGCCTGTGTATAGAGGGTACGACCCCCAAAAGATTTCGATATCTTATCTGCAAGAACTATCAAGCTGTATATCCGTTCGGTCGTTGTGGCGCAAAGCTATGAGAAGAGCATGTAGCGCCAGAGCTAATCCTCAGTAATATGAATGGCAAATCCACCGATGGGCTCTTTAAAATACACAAGATGCGTAGAGCCATCGGGATTGAGTGCGCGCGAATCATTGTCAATGGTAAATCCACGTGCTTCAAACCACTTTTCAGCAGCTGGAATATCGTCAACATGGAAACCAATATGTCCATGCTCGCCACGTCCACAGCCTTTCATAATCTCAACAGCTGTATCTGAAAAGACTGATATAGGTGCAACAACGTTGCGTTTAAGACCCATAAGAGTTTGAAAACGTTCGGCTATTGCCTCTGCTTCCTCATCGCTTGCAGCGTTAATTCCAACATGAGCCAAACGAAGTCCAAACAGCTGTTTTGGATCATCCTGGCCATTTGCAGATGTGTTAGCAGAAGGTGTCTCAGGTGTAGACATGCTCATTCGCCTCTTTGTATTCTCGTAATAAACCCGTGATGCATATTTCTACACATCACGGGAAATTATAAACAAGCTATAAAGAACAGCTGCTGGAGTTCTTAATGAACTAGCTTATATATTGCGAACCGCGCGCCCGCTCTATCTCAAGAATAGTATCGGCGTTCTGCTGCTCTACAGAATTTAATGAAACCTGGCTATCAAAGGCTTCAGGAGAATAGCGTTCGGTATACCAAGACTTTCCAGCAAAGTAGTCGCGTAAGTCCTGATTTTGGAATCCGCGACCATGGCGTGCATAAATCTCATTGCGAGCAATATAGAGTTCCCAGTTGGAAAGGCCTGAGAGCTCATCTTTTGTATACACATGTGTAGCACTATCGGGAAGCACATAATCGCTGCTGCTTGAGGTGCTCGAGCTCGAAGAATTACCCGAAGAGCCAGTTGACTTTGATGAGCTTGATGAATTCGAAGAGCTTGAGGAGTTGCTCGATGAAGAATCGGAAGACGAATCTTCGTTGCTGTCCGAAGATTCCTTCTTGTCTTCTGAGTCCTTCTTATCGTCGGAATCTTTTGATTCCTTAGAATCGGAGGAGTTTTTATCAGAGGAATCCTTGGATTCTTTTTCCTCATCTTTGTTGGCGTCTTCAGAGGTATCTGCCGGCTGCTCTTTCATTGGCAAAAAGCGCAAAAATGGAGGATCACCAAACACGCCAAAATAGTGCAAACCGACAACGGAGCCACATCCAACAATAATGACCGCAGCAATAATAGCTCCAACAATAAGACCTGTGTTCTTCTTACGCCGTGGTGCCTGATAGTTATTTCCGAGCATCTCTGAGGGGATAGCTACATTTTGTGCGGTTGAATCTGGAGTGTTCTCAGAACCATATACCGGCGCTCCACATTCTACGCAGAAAGCACAGCCATCTGGAATGCGAGCACCACAGTTGGTGCAGAACTGCACTGAGTCGTCTGCTGAAGAAGACTGTTGAGCAGAAGGCATAACACGTGTTGCATCATCCAAAGGAGTTGTTTCATTTACCTGTGTTGTGGATCCTGAAGCATCTCCCAGAGGCTGACCGCATTCAGTACAAAATTGAGACCCATCAGGGAGCTGTGTGCCACAGTTGGTGCAAAACATGGTATGTACCCCCAGTCCTTATTCAGCAGGCATCGCATTATGCGTGCGATGATCTTTATAGTTTACGAGATACTCAGCAAATTCTGCCGAAGTATCAGAGTTTCCTGAGCGCCACTCTTTGTGATCAATAATGGCACTTTCGAAACCATAATACGCATCTATATAAGCAATCAGATTATCAAGTGCAACAAGTTGCTCCTCAGGATAATCGCCAGCACCACCAACGTGGACCATCTCGATACCAACTGAGTAGGAATTCATACCGTAATCAGATGCCCAAGAGCCAATTTCAGTGGTGCCGATTTTATCGTCACGGGATTCATCGGGTACCCCAAATGACTCATTGTGGCCAGTATCACCAAACCCAGCATGATGAGCTATGCGATCCAACGGAACACACTGCATCATAGTGCCGTCAGTGTTGACAACAAAATGTGCTGCCACACCTGCGCCATTAGAGTCCCACCATGAAATGACTGAAGCGGCATCGCCGGTTCCTTCAGTATCATGCAGCACAATATATTTCTGGTATTCAGGACCCTTCTCGCCATGATCAAAACTGTCGCGATAATCTTCCGTAAGCGCGAGATTTGCACGCAATTCCTCGGCGGTAGGCTCTGTTTGTTCTGGAGTCTCTTCGGCAACAGATTGAAGTTCTTCTGATATGTCGTCTGTCATGCTGGTGTTGGACTGTGATGTGTCCTCTGTGTTTTGAGTGCATCCACTGAGGGCACCAATGCCCGCAAAACCGCACAGTGAAATAAACGCGCGGCGTGAAATAGTTTTCATAGAGGTTATCTGCGTCCGCATAACTTCTTATTCCTGTTCCATGACAAAGGCAATGCGATCGGCCTGATAATACGGGTCGAGATCGGAAGGAACGTCATACCAGCGCCATGCGCCATCGATATTAAACACAGCGAGATAATCTTCATTACCGCCATCGTCATTAGGCTCACCAGAAGCAAAAACACTGTAAGTAAATGGCGTGCCATCAACCCAGGTAAAATCATCCCCGCTTCTTGTACCGCCAAGCCAGAAAATCTCTTTTCCGCTTTGCTGCATGACCGCAAGAACTTCGTTCCATTCTTCCTCATTTGCAATAGTGGCAAGGTGTCCACCGTGTTCTTCGCAATACTGCTCTGCTTCTTGCCATGTCATGCATTCGTTTATAACAGTGTAGGTTGGTTTTGAGACAGTTTCCTGCTTCTTACTAGGATCAGGACCATCAGATATAACAAGATCAACGCGCGTGCCTTCGGGAACTTCACCCGGTGCTACCGACTGAGAAATAACGTGATCCTTAGCTACCTCGTCACTATATTCAGTTGTAATTGTTCCAACAACTAAATTGCTTGAAGCAAGGTTGCTGCGTGCAGTTTGCACGGCCATGCCAGTGAGATCATCGAGCTCAACCATGGCTGTTTGCTTACTGTCAGATTCTTCCTCATCAGAATCTTTGTCACTTTTATCAGTATTGTTGTCGGTTTGCTCTTCCTCAGATTGCTTCTGTTCCTGCATAGGCAAGAAACGTAAAAACTCAGGATCTCCGAGTAAACCAAAATAATGTGCTGTAGCAACACCGGCACAACCAACAATAATCACAATGAGAAGAATGCCTACCACCAGTGCAGCGGTATGACGCTTCTTCTGAGGAGCGGCCCCGGTCTCTAAAGCTTCTGAAGGGATTGCCTGTTGATATGGTTGCTGCAAAGAGGTGGCTTCCGATTGCTCTGGAACATTTGGAGAGGCTTGAGCTGGTTTGCCACAGGAAGGGCAGAAGCCGCATCCTTCGGGAATAGGGGTACCACAATAGATACAAAACCTATTTAGTAGTGGTGAGGAAGTTTCCTCAACAGGTACATCGAGCCCATCGGCAGAATCTTCTGCTACTGGCTCTTGTGTAATTGTTTCATTTAATACCGTTACATCGAGAGCAGATGGGGAAATCTTATGCCCACATTCGGGGCAAAAGGTTGCCTCATCAGGTATTTCATGCCCACAAGCTGAACACTTCATGAAACTTCCCCTTCAAGCTCATTAACCCGATTTTTAATGACTTACTCTACTGCTCAAGTGTTAGTTTTACGCGAAGAATGCGACGTAGCGATTGATTAATTCTCTCTTCGGTAACACTTCCATCAGAAAGAGCACTCAGAACTCCTTGATAGGCTGCTTCAAAATCTTCTGGCATAAGAATCATGTCATTTCCAGCATTGAGTGCTCGCACACCTATTTCTTGAGGTGTACATATGCTGGTAACTGCCCCCATACCCAATGAATCGGTAATGACAATGCCATCAAATCCAAGTTGGGTGCGGAGTAAATCTTGAATAACAACTGTGGAGAGAGAAGCGGGAGTATTGTCTCTTGTAATTGCAGGACAACTAAGGTGTCCCACCATAATAAAAGGTACACCAGCAGCAATAGCTGCCTTGAAAGGCAAGAGCTCTTCCTCAGCCATCTCGTCGGCAGTTTTATTGCTCACGATAGTATCGGTATGAGAGTCTCCTACGGCTCCTCCTATACCAGGAAAATGCTTTGCTGAGCAAAGAATACCTGTTGAAAGAAAGCCCCCAACTGCAGCTTGTGTCATAGAACTTACAATGTCGGCAGAAGCTCCGAATGAACGCTCTGTCATCGTGGTGCTTTCTGGATTGTTAGCAATATCTGCTACCGGAGCAAAATCAAGATTAAAACCAAGATCGCGGAGATAATTACCAATATAGGCAGCTGCATCCCATGCCGCCTGTGTATCTCCAGCAGCTCCGATTGCACACATATCACCAACATCGCTCACGCCATAGTTTGGATTAGAAGCTATTCGTGTAACAGTTCCCCCTTCTTCATCAACAGCAAGAAAAGGAGGAATTCCAACAACTTCCTCAGAAAACGTTGCAACATTTGCAAGCATTTCTTTTGTTTGGTCAGGGTTTTCTAGGTTTTGTGCAAAGTAGCAAATACCGCCAACTGGCCGATTTTGAAACGCTTGCTCGGTTGCTTCACCAGCCGCAACTACAGGGTTATTTTCTACAAGAGCTTCTGGAGCAACAATAAAAAGTTGTGACACCTTTTGTTCAAGCGGAAGAGATGAGAGTATCTGTTCAATCTGCTCATCTACGGAAGGTGGATCTTGAGAAGCAGTGGCATCTACATGCTCTGATGATGCATCCTGTTCAGGTGTTGTAGTGCAACCAGAAAGAGCTGAAGCAGAATAACTGCCCGCAAGCGCTAACGCAGTAATAAAACCTCTTCGAGAAAAGAGATCCCTCTTGTTCTTTGAATTGAAAACGCGTTGCATATAGTCTCCCAAAGCGGTTTAGTTAACTTGTCCATATGATTATTACAGAAAGCCACTTGACCACTATAGGTAGCTTTCTGCTAAAATACCCTCGCTAATGGGCGATTGGCTCAGGGGTAGAGCATATCCTTCACACGGATGGGGTCGCTGGTTCGAATCCAGCATCGCCCACCAGAGGTATGTTTGAGAGACAGGGACTACTCCCCTGTCTCTTTTTTCACTTATACGTGTGGCAAGGCATTTTTATAAAAAATTAAACCCTCAAGTGCTAGTTGAATCTTTATTGTGTCCCTCACAAGCAAAGGTTCAAGGAGCTCATTAAATATCTCGCCCTACGTCTCTCTTAAACCATTCGCATAAATAAACGATTACATGTACAAATCTAAAAGCAAACTTAAAAATATCCCAGGTTGGCATATAGTAGGATGATAACCATCTGTTTTTATATATGCAGGTATTTGGTAGTAGATAGACAACATATTTCTTACCATGCTTGCGAGAGGTGAGGTGAATTACCTACCAATTTTTGAACCTTCATAGATCGCAGAGGTTTCAGGAATTGGCGAAGTGCGGGACGTTATATGAGTACGCAAAAGCAGACTAAACGGTCAAGAATGAAGAGAGCTGCCCACGCGTTCGGTCGTACTGTGCAGCATTACTCTCCGAAAGTGCTGAGCGTCTTCCTTTCTTTGTTGCTTATTTATCAGTGCTTCATGACTGATGGAGTAAGCTATGCCCTCGCTGAAGCTCTTAATTCCAACACAGCAACAGAGCTTTCTTTGGATCAGGAGAACCTCTCTGATGATGCTGTATCTGATTCAGGCCAGGAGGAGTCTGCGGTTACGTCCTCTCAAGAGGAAACTGCAGGTTCTGAAGAGACTTCTCAATCTGGCGATGCCTCTTCTACTAATACAGCTAACGATCAAACCACCTCTCCTTCCAACACCTCAACATCCGAACAAACAGATAATAAGGACGAACAACAAAACACCACTTCCAACAATGACCAGTCTGATACCGCTCAAACAGAGCAAAAAATAGCCGAGCGTACTGAAGTCCATTCTTGGAATGGCGATGTAGACGCCTTGGCACTTTCTAGCAAAGGCCTTACGTTTACTAACTCCTCTGAAAGCATGCAGTCAGCACTTTCCGGCAACGCTGATTCTTCAGATACTCAAAATCAGAACCTCAGTGAAACTCTTTCTGTCCCCGCAGATCCTGATGCCCCCGCTTCCGCCGAAACCATACTTCCCGAGCAACTTGATGCAACCCTCAATCTGAGCTTTAAGGTTGATCCCTCTCTTTGGAGTGACAATCCAGAGCAAACCCGAGCTTCCGTTATCGCTGGCGACTCGTTCTCTGTAGAACTGCCAGAAGGCATTACCCCTTCCGATGCAAATGCAAAGTTTGATGTATATCAAATCAATGCCGACGGTTCGACAAGCTCAATTCGAATTGCTACCGCTCGAGTAGAAAATAATTCGCTCATTGTTGCTTTCTCTGATCCTGTGGATACCGCCACAGGCACTTCGTATCTTGTTGGGGCTGCTTCTGATTCTTCTGATCTTAAAGTCCTCTCCACTCTTCAGGCGTCCATAAACCTTGATGTTCAGGTTTCATCGTCACTTGTTCATCAAGATGCATATGACATGGAATGGGTCCTTCAAACCTCACAAGACGGTCGTACACAAACAGCGCAGCTGCATATTCCTTCAGCTGCCGAACTGGCAGACCTCCTTGGACTCCCTGATGCCTCCGACCAAAGTGCTCAAAACAATGCCGTAATTCCTAATAATGATGTTTCCACCCAGGCAGAAACCGACGAGAAGACCTCATATGCATTTGCCGACTACAACGGTACCCTCTCAATGGACATTACCTGGGCTGACAATAATTACGCAGGTCGTCCGACTATTGAAGCGTGGAAGCCTAACTTTATTCCGCAGTTCTCTTTGGATGGCGGTAAAACTTACACCAATCTCATCGATACAGACGGTAATCTGACTTCTGAAGCAAAGGACGCACTGCATATTGAAGGGGAAACGCCTTCTTGGGTAAAGCAGGCAACTGTCAACTCTGTGAGCGTAAATAATTGGACAGTCCGCTTTTCAGGGCTCCCCACTACCCTCAATACAACGGTAAGCACACCCCAGCGCGATGATGATGGCAACCTTGTTTACGATGAGCATGGCAATCTTGTTTATGACGATGAAGTAACTCCGACGACTATCTCCTGGCGTCTCTTTGATGGTAATTCTTGCCCTGAAAACTATATGTATGGTCAGGGAGATGGCGGCAATACTAGTGATGGCAGTACCTTATTGCAACGCTATTTGATGCTTAAGAGAAGCTATACCTTTACCATTCAAGGTAAGCTTGGCAATAAAACGCTCAAAGATATTTTCGGAGAAAACCTTGCAGGTAACTACTCTGAAGATTTTCTCTTCTCTGCGTTAATTAATAACAGTAGTGAGTGGAACGGCGAACCAATAGGCTCACAAACCCTCACTCAGATGGCTACTAATGATGACTATGATTTCGACATAGCCTTTAGTGAGGATGGCAATACCGCCACTATTACTGCCACCTTGCCTATGTATACCATTGAAAACGCGCCAATTGATTACTACATACAGTTTGAGGACCAGCAGACAGGCACCGACCAAGGCGACCACTATCAGCCTACCTATAACAATTCTCCGACTTCAGGGCATGGCAGTGCAACAGATGCTCTTTATAACAACGGCTCTATGACAATTCGCCCCATTGGCAATACGAGCTATAGTGCTACAAAGGATTGGCTTGATGGAAATAGCACTCAGCGCGGAGAAGTAACTTTTACCCTGTGGCGCTATGCTGCCAATGGCACTTCTGGTCCGGCGCAAGCTTCACCCGTACAGTTGGATAACTCAATAACTCCAGATACTGATCTCAATACAGTGGAGTATGTCAGCATTACTGTGTCCGCTAACAGCCCAAATCCTGTAGATCTTGGATCACTTCTCCGTGAAAAATACGGCAGCGCAATAGATAACCTTGTGAAGTATGACCCCGATGGTTACCCATATATTTATGCTTTGCGTGAGGATACAAAGCTTCCTGGCTATGAAGAGGTCTATGGTACTGTTGATGCCTCCGGCAATGTAACTGATACTGCACCTAACTATACCGATGCAGATGGTCAGACAGTTTATTTGAATGCTCCCGATAGAGCTAACGACCCGCTTATTTATAACGGCGGCACGGTCACCAATCGACTTACCGGCACGGTTAACGTTGAAGCTACTAAGACGTGGGAAATCGCAGCGTTCCAGGATTCTTTGAAGGATGTTCAGGTTACCTTTACTGCTCAAAGCAGACTTAAGGGAACAGAAGACGCATGGCAAGACACCTCAACGACTCATACCCTTACCGGTTGGTATTCAGAAACGCTCACACAAACGTTCTCTGACACGTTCCCGCAATACGACTCCCAGGGTAGAGAGCTTGAATATCGCTGGGTTGAAACAAATGTAACGTTGAATGATCAGGATACGAATTTCCAGCGCAACGATAATGGTGGAGGCACCTTTACACTTCAACTCACCAATGTTGAGGGTGATCTTGAAACTCTTAATTTCACCTCAACCCTTGATGAAGATACCAAGACCATCACAAACACGTTCTCAAATATTACCGATGAGCATGTTGATAAATACTGGCAGCAGCCCGATGGCTCTATGGCACAAATTAAGCCTGCAAATGACGGCTATCCTGATTATCCAAACCTTGATACGTCAGGTGTAGTGACGGTCCAGCTCGTCCAAAACGGCACTCTTATTGGCGAATATACGATGGATGGCCTGACTGACCCAGTTCCAACCGAAATCGTAGGCCTCGATGGTGCCACCTATCAGGAAACCCGTTCCTATCACCTCGATTTTGCCAATTTGCCAAAATATGATGCCAATGGCGTTCGTTATTCCTACCTTGTTCTTGAGGTATCTCCAAGTGGATGGCACTCTGAACGCACTTATGACCCAGAGACCCGTCTTACCACGATCGAGAATACTGTTGGTCCGGGTGAGGGATCAGAGATCCGTGTAACCAAAGATTGGATCGACGGCAACGACGCTTCTCACCGTCTCCCCGTTGTCGTAGATCTTGTTGCTACGCACCATATGGAATCTCAAACAACCAATGAACAGGGAGAGCCTCTCTATTCATATGACGCTGGAGATGTAGTCATTCCTAACATCACGCTCTCTACAGACAACTCCTGGTACCAGGAAGTTGATGTTCCTATTGGTGGCCTCACCTATCGAGATTTCAAACTGGTAGAAAAATATCTCGTTGGTAGCGACGGCACCCAGTATCCCGTTGTTACAAAGAATGAAGCTCCGACGGCCTATGAAAATCTCGGTATTGATACAGACTGGATCAATACTGGTTGGGACTACGATGCAATGACTGATACGTCCCGTGTTGCTACACCCGACCATGTGTATCAGGTCTATGCAACTAAAGACGCTGCTGCAACATATAACGAGAGTATGAGTGCAGTAAGTGCACGTAATCGCCGCCTAGGACTTCTGGATCTTACGGTTACAAAAACCTGGAATGACGGATTTGATCATGATCGTCCTACCGCAGAATTAGTCCTGAGCTGCACTGAGGAACCCGATGTCTTTTCTATTGACAACAATGGAAATGTTTGGGTTGAGCTTGACGGCGGTAACCAAGTACCCATTATGAATGGCTCTGGTGAGGGCGCTCGTCAGCTCAACAGCACAACAGATGATATTCGACTCGATGGCAACAATCTTGTACTGACTGTTACAACTCCGGATGATGAAAATGAATCCGAGTATCACTTCTTTGGCCTTCCAAAGTATGACGGCAATGGAAATGTCGTTCACTATGACGTAACTGAGCAGTGGGCTCCTGATGCTGGTGAGTACACCTCTTCGAAACAGGTTGGCGACTATATCGTTGGTGCGCAGCATTTCCATGACACAAAGACGATTAGCTTTACCAACACTCGCCAAGCTAGCCGAGATGTGACGTTCTATAAAAATTGGAACGACCACTACGTAAACGATCAACTGTCGCAACGTCCTGATATTTACCTCACCTTATATCGCGTTACCGTAACGCTGGGTGAAAACAACCAGCCAGAATACTCCGCTGCTGAAAAGGTACCTGGATATATCAACTATAAGTGGGACGGTGTTGAGCAAGCTGATAACCCTCAGTACAACCAGAAATGCACTATTGCTGGACTACCTGCTTACGACAGCAAGGGAAATGAATACATTTATTACGCAAGCGAATCTATGTCTGCAGATGGCAATTCACTCGACTATGCCCCAGTGAAGTTTGATTACGGGACTCTCCCCGAAGATAGTGAAGGAAAAGATGCAATTAAGGTTGATAGCGCTGCTGATGATGCAGATCCTACCGAGAATGGTTCTGCCTATGCAATCCATGAGGAAGGTACGTTTGTAAATTCACTTACCAGCACGCTTGTTGCAAGTGGCGCAAAGCTTTGGGGCAATATACCGGGCAATGTGAGCCAAGCAGATTTACCAAGTATCACAATCTATCTTCAGCGGAAGCTTGCCACTGATGCAGATTGGCCTGAACTTACGTTCACTAAGACTGATGATGGATGGCAACCTGGTGAAGGTCAGGTTGTAGCCTGGACTTCTCACCTCAATCCAGTTACGACAAACCAATTTAGTTATACATTGACCCATGAGGGTGAGAACGGCGCCGACCCGAAGGATGAAGAAGGAACGCTCCTTGCTCGTTACGATGAGGATGGAAATCTTTATCAGTACCGCGCTATTGAGGTTCCTTGGGGTCTTTATAATCAGCCCGGCGGCTTTAATGATGCCGATCTTGGTTTAGTAGATGGCAAAACTGAAACTGAAGATGTGACTCAAATCACTACCTTTGGTGTTGTTACTATCCACCATGGAGAAACTGGCTCGTTCTTAATTAACAATGTGTATGACTCTGCAGCGGGCCAACTCACCGTACAGAAGCATTTCGATGGAAGAGATGCGGGCGATCTCTATCCAAATACAACGTTTGACGTATATCGCTATTACATCAACAGCGAGGGTCAAAAGAGTGATGCAGCACTTGTAGCGAGCCACACGCTTACAAACGATGATCTCACTGGCAAGACGCAAGATCCTAACCTTACTGTGAGTGGTTCTGATGCCAACAATACAGCTCAGTACACCTTCACTGACCTTGATATATACGCTCCAGACGGCAGTTATTGGCAATACTATGTGGTCGAGCGCGATATTAATGGCTACACAACTTATGTGGGAACAGGCAACTTAACAGCCGATCAAACCACCACAGAAGGCTCTCAGTCTGACAATTTGTGTCCTGAGTCACAGGATAAAGTCACTGGTACTGTCCTCAGCGATGACAAAGAACCCGATGTAACCTTTAAGAATACGTACCAGCCTGAGGATGTAGATCTGACTGGCAGAAAGACATGGGTTGACTTTAGTAATACCTTTGGTCTGCGTCCGACCGCCGAAGAGTTTAAAGCGGGCCTTACGGTTTATCGTATTGGTAACGGAAGACAAGAAGATATAACCGATCAGCTTCAGTCAGACAAACCTGACGAGGCCAACTACTTTACCGTTGCAGACACCGGCGATACCTATACCATTTCTCTCAATAATCTCGAGAAGTGGGCGCCAGATGGTACGGCCTGGCAATATCGTATTACTGAAGATTTAAGCAGCATGAATCTCGGGGATTCCGGTAAGACTGCTGATGACTATTACACGATTACAACTGGGCCATCATCAACCGTCTCTGCCAACTCTAATAATCAATTCCAGCTTGTGAATTCATTGGAAGGCCAGGCAGCGGTTACTAAGATATGGGTAGACGGAGATGATCCTTATGGCCTTCGTCCTGATGAAGTAACCGTTCGGCTCCAGGCACGAGTGAACTATGCCAATGGAGATCAGATTGGCTGGACAGATGTTTGGGCTCTGTTTGAACAACTTGGCTACAGTGATAGCCTTGCATCTCAGGGCACTACCTCGCCCGATTACACACATACTTTGTCTGACTCCAATGGCTGGCGCACCTCTTGGACTGGTCTTCCTGTTGGCGGACGAGGTACAGCCACTGGTGGGCATGAAGGCGAACTCTTTAGCATTGAATACCGCATAGTCGAAACAGCTATCGGTGACCAAACAATTACACAACCAACCGAAGACTCCAGTGTCAACAATGGTGATATTTACAAGGATTACCACCCCTATCAGCCCACGCAAAGTGACTCTTCCAATCCAACAACAGGGGGCTTCACAAGCGAGATTACAAACACACTTGAAGGCACCTCAATATCTGCATCAAAGTCTTGGAACGACCAGAGCGATGCATGGGGAACAAGGCCAAGGTCTGGCGATCCTTGGACAGTAAAGTATCTGCTTCAGCGGAAGCTCACTACAGATCCAGATACAGCCTGGTCATGGCTTATGGAGTATGGTGAAGAGCAAGCAACTTCACCCCTTGATGAAAATATTGTTTCTGAAACCATCTCCAGCGAAGATGAATCGGCTACTGTTACCTGGGATAACCTTCCCCAATATGACACGGACGAAAACGAATACCAATATCGTGTCGTTGAGCAAGTGCCTGGTAGCTATGACGTAGACGGTGCAAAAGAAGTTGCAACTGCTGAAGACGATAACGGCATAACTTACCGTTACTACGTGGTTTCACCTACTGTTGATGGAACTGGCTCCAGCACGCAATCCTTTACCAATGTTTTGCGCACGGTCAATCTCCAAGGCACAAAGGTTTGGAGCGACGATGGATCCAACGGCATCATTCCAAGCTTTGATGAAACAAAGCCAACGATGGTTCTCTATCGTGCTGTTAAGAATGCCGATGGATCCGTTAGTTCAACAGGCGAGCTTGTAAAGATGAAGAATGGTTCTGACCCAGTCCAGCCAACTTGGGAGGACAAAGGCAATGGAACCTGGACCTTTACATACAGCAATTTGCCTGCCGCAAATGAAAACAACCAAGACTATGTCTACTACGCCACTGAGCAAGCGGGTACTGGCTCTGCCGAAGGTTTCTATCCGCTTTATGCGACGAGCGGTGCAGGTGGAACAAATGCTGCGGAAAATCCTCAGATAGGTACTACTATCACCAACCAACCGACGCGTTTGACACTTACAAAGAAGAGTGACTTCGCGGGTGAAACTAAAGCACTAGCTAATATTGAGCTCTCGGTTCTGTCTCCGGATGGTCAGATTACCTATGCCGTTTGGACAAACGGTGCAAATGGCATGACCTATTCCACCACAACCTGGGTTGATGGAACGACAAACACAGATGATGGGAATGGCATTACTCGAGACGACGGACTCATTATTGGTTTGCCAGCAGGTGACTATATTGTTCGTGAGACTGGCACGGTGCCTAAGGGATATGCTCAAGCAGCTGATGTAAACCTTCATATCAACACTGACGGCACAGCCACTACCACTTCAGATGTCACCTACACAGAAGAGAATGGTGTCTATACCATCAATGTTGCGGTTATCGATCCAGTGCTCCGCGGACAGCTGCAACTCTCAAAGCGCGTCTCTGATGATGGGGATTACAACGGCGCTAACGCCGAGGCTCTTGCAGGCGCCACGTTTGCTCTCTATCGAGTCGATATGGATGGCGATGGTGAGGATGAGCTGTTAGCCAGCGGTCTTACAACGAATAACCAGGGTATTGTTACCACGGTTAATAACCAAACGCCCATAAATACTGAAAGTACTCTTGGGCATGACCTTACCTATGAAGGCAAGTACACCAAGCTTTCCGATGGTCTGCCTGAAGGTAAATACTACTTCCTTGAAACCAACGCCACCTCTGGTGCTGTTATGCCGGAAGGCGACGCTGCTAAGAGTGAGATACTCGAGATTACTCAGAATACGCACTATGCAGCCACCAATACGCCGGTATCCGCCACTATGGGAAATGAGGACTTCTCGGCTGAGGTTATCTTGCATAAGTACGATACAGTGAGTGGCGATCCCATCGAAGGGGCTGTCTTCCAGCTTGTCTACACATCTGAAGGCGGTACTTCAAGCACGAGCAAACGTTATACAACTGCTCCGGACGGTACGTTAACGCTTCAAAATCTCGAGAAGGGCACCTATGTCTTAACCGAGCTTTCTAATACTGGCTATGAATCCAACAATTTCAGCGCAACGTTTACCATCGATAACGACGATGATGACAAGACCTTTGACATCAAGAATGTCTCTGATGGAGATGACATTGACTTTACGGTTACAAGCGCTGCATCAACATTCGAAGATGGCAAGGGTATTCCAAATACCCCACAACCAGGCAGAATCACTCTGAGCAAAACAGATGATCAGGGTAACGCCCTTAATGACGCCACCTTTAGATTGGAAATCAATGATGGTGGTACTTGGAAGACCGTCGTCGATAATTTGGTAACAGGGCGAACCTACACGCTTAACGATGCCAACGATGGGATTAAAAGCACGGGAGCAAACGGCGTCAAAGGACAACTTAGTGTTGGTAATTTGCACTGGGGAACCTATCGATTTGTAGAGACCTCCCCTACCCCTGGTTATATTGGTGTTGCTAACGATGGTTCAGCCATTACAAGTAAGGAAGTTGCTGTCGGTCGCAACAATCTCAATCCTTCGCTCACGGGTTCCAATGCGGTGCCTAATAAACCTACAAGTCTTGAGATCAACAAACAGAATGAAGTTCATCAGCCGCTTGCAGGTGCTGAATTTAAGGTAACACCGGTTGATGGTACCTTTGCCGATGACACAACCACAGCAAAGACCCTCACTTCCGATAGCACTGGTCTCGCAGTTCTGAACGGTCAGCTTGTTGTTGGCACGACTTATCAGATCTTCGAAAGCAAAGGCCCGAGCGGCTATGATCCTGCAGATGAGATCCTGACGATTAAAGTTGCTGAGAATGGCGATCTTGAGGTGGTTGGCGATATGCCAGATCACTGGGAGCGCGCCGACCTTAACGGCGACGGCGCCGCCGATAACCAGTTCTCATTCATGGCGACAAACTTCCATATGGATATTCAGCTTCTGAAGATTAGTGCTGCTGATGGCACGCCACTGAATGGAGCAACCTTTACCCTTACAGGCTTCTGTATGGATAACAACTCCACCCATACCTACACAACGGCTGACATAACGAGTGATGAAACGACCTATTCCGGTGTTGCTCTTATTGATGCCGGCCTGATAACAGGCGTGGACTACACGCTTACCGAGACGCAGGCACCTGCGGGCTATATCCATATGACAAGCCCACTCAAGTTCCATATGGATGAACGAGGTGAAATCACCGTAGAGGGAGAGGTTCCTGAAGGTTGGACAATTGCAGGCAATAACATTTCTATTACCGCAGAAAACACACCTGTCGAACTTCAGATAACGAAGCTCGCTTCTGCAGATGATGAGACGCCAGGTAAGGCTCTGGCTGGAGCTACTTTCAGCATTACCCCTGCCGATGGTTCTACCTTTGCCAATGGCTCTCAGGACGCAATTGAACTCACCACCGATAAGGACGGCAAGGTCAATCTGACAGCACAACTTATGGTTGGTGGCTCCTATGACATCACAGAAGTCACTGCTCCTGATGGTTATGAACGAGTAACAGGCACAATGCGCATCAGTGTTGCCAACGACGGCTCTCTCAGCGTTGTTGGTTCAGTGGATGCCGACGGCAACGTAACCGGGCAGCTTGCTCCAAATGGTTACACCAAGGTTGCTGATAACAGCTTTGAGGTTCAGGTAACAAATGAGCCCATCGAGATTGGACTTGTCAAGGTAGACGCCACGGATTCTGGAACCACACTTGCGGATGCTCAATTTGAAATTACGGGTGTCTTTGCTGGTCAAACCGAATCCGAAACACGCTCTTACACGACTGATGAGCAGGGCAAACTTACTCTGAAAGCCGAACTTAAGAGCGGTCAGACGTACACCTTGCACGAAACTGTTGCACCGGCTGGCTATGAGCTGGTTACAGGTGAGCTGACCTTCTCAGTTGCCGAAGATGGCACCCTGACAGCTACAGGCGATATTCCTGCGGGTTATAGCATTGAGCAGAACAACGTAACAATTGTTGTTGCCGATGAACCGCTGAAGATATCGCTCGCTAAGGTGAACACCGATGGTGATGAACTTGCTGGTGCTCAGTTCCGCATTACGCCTGAGAGTGGCACCTTCCCTGATGGTTCAGAAGAAAAGGTTGCCACATCAGCAAGTGATGGCAGTGTCTTTACCGATCTCATGGTTACCGGATCTTCTGAAGGCACGCGCTATACCGTCACTGAGGTAACAGCACCTGCTGGCTACGAGAAGGTACCTGCCTTTGACATCTTGGTATTCGAGGATGGAAGTATTCAGCTTGCTGACGATACCTCCGATGCGATTAAACAGGCTGTTCAGATTGATATGTCCGACAATGGCGCAACCATTACGGTGGCTGACACCCTCATTGAGGCATCGATGAGCAAGGTATCCCCTAACGGAGGAGCCCTTACCGGTGCAGTGTTTGAAATCTCCGGAACCTTCGTTGACGGAGGAGCTCCACGTCTCATTACCTTTGATGAGACCAACACAGTGGCGCTTGAAGGACTTGTTGTTGGTGAGACGTACACCATTCGCGAGACTAAGGCTCCTGATGGGTACGACGTAATTGAAGGCGAGTGGAGTTTCACAGTTCAAGACGACGGCACGCTTGCAGGCGACGCAACTGGTTCAGTTGCAACATTCACTACAGGTGGTGAAGCTGGCTACTTCGTTTCTGATAACGGACTTGCCATTACAGCGGTCGATACCACGACACCTCCTGACAATGAAGAGGATCGTGAGGATTCTGGAGTATTGCCGTTCATACCTAAGACGGGAGACCCAACGACCTACACCTTCGTTTGCGTGCTTGCTGCACTTGCAGTCGGATGTATTGCTACAGGCCTGAGAATGGCACGCAAACGTCGTTCATAAGGTCTAAGAAGAGAAGCTCCTCTCCCCTAGCCTCTTTGGCTACTTTCGGGCCGCACTACTTCTAGTGCGGCCCTTTTTTGTATGCAGGAAGAAGGTGCTCTCGGTATCAATTAAGGCGAACAAACTGTTTGATGTGTCTCTTGTGGCAAACCCATTACCACATGCCTATAAACGCCTTGTAAGGCTTTCTGTTACGTAGAAAATATAAATGATGGATAGCATCTCTGTGATTGGAGGGTAGATGATATGACCGAAAACACTTCATCTGCTACTCAAAGCCAATCAGGTCATGAAGAGCTTGCCATCACACTTTGGCATCCAGATATGAGGCCTTCTGCAGAAACTGATATCTCAAATTCCGACACCCATGCTCCAGATGAAAACTTTTCTTTTGGGTCCCGTCTCACATTAGGTCAAAGAGCTGTTTTATCTGCCTATGGTGTATTTGTTTGCGGTGTTGGAATGTTTGCATCATTTGCTGCAGGCATGACTCGCATAGGTCTTATATTGGCAATCATGTTTGTTGGATATGTTGGCCTCGCTTTTATCACATGGCGTGAATACCGTGAGCAAAAACGGGATTGATTGCTTCAATAAAGCTTTTGCAAGATGACCTTTTCTTGGCCATGTGGCGTAGTTTACATGAGATAAGGAAAAGATAGAGAGGGCCTCAAGATGCTCACGCTCTTATACATGATCTTCTATGGCTCAATCTTGGTTACTGCTGTCTATGTTTTCCTTATCGTTTTAGGTGGCATCGTAAATAGAAAGAAGTAAGCAAGAAGGACAGTATCTTTCCCTCCAGTCAATCTTGCGGATAATTCTCATAATAGATTAAGAGTTTACCAGTGCTTAAGAATGTAAATGATCTTTCACTTGCGTCCCTCAGGTGTTTCAACCCCGTCCCCAATCCGTCCCCAATCACTTTTTCGGGGACGAAACTGAAAGAAAAGAGTGGATGATTTTACATTCGACCAGCTAAATGATGATGGGTTCAGAAGGATTCGAACCCCCAACCAAAGGATTATGAGAATACTTTATATATTAAATATGCTGTTACCCTGATTGTTCTTATAGTTGCGGTGTGGTTAAGTCTCCCTAAAATCTGTTTACAGCGATAGTGCCGCTTTCGCAAGAAGGTGTTCTCGTTCATACTCGGTCAGCTCGGCCTGGGCGATGACCTCGCAGCTCATGTACATGGCAACTTCCGCATCGAGATTATGAGACTTCTTAACGAATATGAGGACGTTTTCAGAGACGTCCATGGAATATAAAAGGTGGCCATTAGACGTTGTGGTATGGCGTCAAGCGGATAAAGAGGAGGCGAAGTAGTAATTTTGGGATGTAAATAATTCTTGACACATATTTGCTTGGGTCGTTAAAGTATTTATTGATTCGGCCCTATGCGATATGCCCCGCACTGATAAGCGGTGTGCGTAAGCAAGGGCCTTAATTTTTTTGGAGTCCCTTATGACAAAAACAGCGATTCTTGTTGATGGTGGATTCTATAGAAAACGGGCAAGGAAACTTTGGGGGATTAAAACTCCTGAAGAGCGTGCCAATGAATTAAACGCTTATGTTTTCAAGCACCTCAATAAAAGAGATGGCAATTCGAAGCGAGAGCTTTACAGGATCTTCTACTATGACTGTCCACCTGTACAAAGCACTGTTTATCACCCGCTCCTGAAGCAGAATATTAATTTCGGCAAGCTAGAAACTTACGCATGGACACTAGACTTCTTCAATGCCCTAAAAACAAAAAGAAAAGTTGCCTTGCGCATGGGGAAACTATCTGACGTAAAGCCACATTTCATGCTTGATCCAGACAAAGTAAAAAAGTTGTGTGCTAGTTCTATAACTGTTGATGATTTATCCGAGAAAGATTTTCGTATTTCATTCATGCAAAAGGGCGTTGATATGAGAATGGGAATCGATATTACTTCTCTTGCCTATGAAGGAATTGTTAATCAAATTATCTTGATATCTGGAGATAGTGATTTTGTTCCCGCTGCAAAAGCGGCGCGCAGAAAAGGAATTGACTTTATTCTCGATCCTATGGGCAACTCCATTAGCAGTGACCTGATGGAACATATCGACGGCAAAGAGTCATTTGTTGACAACGACCCGGTAAAGAAGCCATACAAAAAGAATGATGAGTAGACAAAAAATCCCCCGCTAGTGTTGCAGCACGTAGGCAAGGGGAAACCTCGACTCGAAAGGGGTAACTTCATTATCCCACGAAAATAGAAGAGTTCCTGTTCAAGCCTCGGCTATAAGAAAGAGTTTAGGACGGGTGTATGGAAAATAACAGTTGGCTGCGGCTATAACTCAAACGCTCAATATAGAAGAGTTACCAGAACAATTCATGGAACCACAGACGGCGCTGAAAAAGGCATAGCTGCCTAGTGTTTGAAATACAGCATCCCTTTCTAATGGCGATCCGCATACTATCGCTGACTGCTGTCCCTATTTCATGCGTCGCTGTGAGATAAAGAGTTTACGAAGAAACTATTACTGGCTATGAGAAAAAATGGCGCTTGCGCATTGAACCACGTTTTGGATCTTGTAAGTAGTCAGAGCTGAAATACAGAGACATTCAACAATGGCTCTATGGCATGACATATTCAGAGGCAGAACATGCCACGCGCGTGCTTAAACGCGTGATTTACTGCGTCGTAGGCGCTGAGCAAGTAGCTAAACGTATATATCGCTTACACGGGGACAAAATTGAACCGTTATGGCTTGTGTTAGTTGGTGGTGGTCTTCGCGTTAAAGAAGTTCTCGTGCTTTGGTGGGATGATATAACGTTCTCCCCTATTACTCATATCGACGGTACGGAAGACCTAATCGCTCATGCGTCAATTACCAAAGCATGGACTGAGAAAGATGGTTTGAAGGCAACAAAGAACGCCTTCTCTACGCGCATTGTACCTATTCCAGACCCGTTTGCGAGCAAGCTATACGAACAGGCAGTGATAGGACCAAGAACTCCAGTATGGCCTATATATCCCGGTCGTTCTCGTAAATGGTGGCGTAACTTATTTGAGAAAGATAAGCCACTTTACGGAATGCCGTATACACGCATGAAGGACATGAGATCCGTCCATGAAACCATGCTCCAAGATGCAGGCGTGCTCGACACGCTCAATGCGCGTATTCATGGACGCACAAACGTGCAAACTGGTTATACGCATTACCTCAAACCATCTGCGGCGATGGATAATTCTGTCGATGCATTGCGTATAAAAATGCAGAATATTGGATAATTTATTGCATATAAGGTATGACTATTAGCAACTCTTAGCAAACGATACAAAAACAGGCCAGAGGAAATATAGCCCCTGACCTGCGAAAAGTTGGTGGGCCCAGAGGGATTCGAACCCCCAACCCAGGGATTATGAGTCCCCTGCGCTAACCGTTGCGCCAAGAGCCCTTATGAACGGTGAATGCAATTCTAACAAAGGCAACTCAGGCCAAATTTCTTCGCTTCACGTCGTGAAATACTACCATGCACAAGCAAGTCGCACAACGCAAGATCAAATCCGATGCTAAACAACAGCTAATCTAGGCGCATCGCGGAAAAGACGTGTTTTAGAAAAAGTTAAAGCCTATATTTCAGGGCTCCAACATATTTATGCGTGAAATCAACCTGATGTCATTTCAAAACCATGCCTGTTTACTACGACGGATCGGCGACCCCTGAGCAACGTGTGTTCTCCGTTTGCAAAACCGCAGGTAGGGAGCCCGCCGGTTACGCCAAAAGGCGAGTGTTGTCGGACATTCCTAATTCATCGTAGTAAACCGGCATGGTTTTGAAGCGCAGGGGAGGGGCGCTTCGCAATCGGACTCGATAATGGGTCTGGTGGCGTACGGAAAACCCTGTTGAACGGGGCGGTTCGTGTTCCGCGTGCCAAGTCGGCCGGCGTACGGGCCGTGCGGGGGCCAGGCGCCCCGCGGGCTAGCGCGGTCCCGTGTGCGCCGGCGATCACGAAAGTTTTTCCAAAATTGTCCTTGCATCGGCGGGGGAGTTCCCGTATAGTACTTCTTCGCACGGGGGCGTAGCTCAGCTGGGAGAGCGCTTGACTGGCAGTCAAGAGGTCAGGGGTTCGATCCCCCTCGTCTCCACCCGAGCATTGAATGAGGCTCCAACGCAAGTTGGGGCCTTTTTTCATATAGGCACACAAGGTCAAAGGCGGCACCATGATCCTCCTGGTCGACAAGATCGAAAAAAGCTTCGGCGCGCGCGTCCTCTTTAGCGGCGCGTCCTTCCAGATCAACCCCGGCGAGCGCTTTGCGCTCGTGGGACCCAACGGCGCCGGAAAAACCACCATGCTAAAGATCATCATGGGCATCGACAGCCCCGACGCCGGCCAGGTCCAGTACTCCAAGGACTGCCAGGTGGGCTACCTAGAGCAGGAAACTAACCTGGAGCAAAAGGACACCACGATCCTCGCTGAGGTCATGGCCGCAGCAAAGGAAATCCGCCGCATGGGCGAGCGCGCCAACGAGCTGCAGGCCCAGATCACTGAGCTCTCCGAGCAAGGCAAGGACGTCGACGCGCTCCTTAACGAGTACGGCCAGGTCCAGGACCGCTTTGAGCACCTGGGCGGCTACGAGCTCGAGAGCAACGCCCGCAAGATCCTGTCCGGTCTCGGCTTTAAAGTCACCGACTTTGAGCGCCCGTGCTCCGAGTTCTCGGGCGGCTGGCAGATGCGCATCGCTCTCGCTAAGCTCTTCCTGCGCCACCCAGACCTGCTGCTGCTCGACGAGCCCACTAACCACCTGGACCTCGAGAGCGTCCACTGGCTACGCGGCTTTATCGCCAACTACGACGGCGCCGTCCTCATCGTCAGTCACGACCGCGCCTTTATGGACGCCTGCGTCGACCACGTCGCCGCGCTCGAGAACCGCCGCGTGACCACCTACACCGGCAACTACAGCAGCTACCTCAAGCAGCGCGAGGACAATTTGGAGCAGATGCGCGCCAAGCGTGCTGCCCAGGAGCGCGACATCGCCCATATGCAGGTCTTCGTCGACAAGTTCCGCTACAAGCCCACCAAGGCCGCCCAGGCGCAGGAGCGCATCCGCAAGATCGAGCAGATCAAAAAGGAGCTCGTCATCCTGCCCGAGGGCCATAAGCACATCGACTTTAAGTTCCCCGACCCGCCGCGCTCGGGCGACATGGTTGTGGGCCTCGAGGGTGTATCCAAGTCCTACGGCGACAAGCACATCTACAGCGACATCGACCTCAAGCTCTACCGCGGCGAGCACGTGGCGTTCGTCGGCCCTCACGGCGCCGGTAAGGCCACCCTCATGAAGATCCTCGCTGGTCTGGAGCCGCCCACTACCGGCACCCGAGACCTGGGCACTAACGTGGGCGTGGCCTACTACGCCCAGCACGCGCTCGAGGGCATGACCGAGTCCAACACCGTCCTGCAAGAGATCGACACCGTTACGCCCAAGTGGACCGTGCCGCAGCAGCGCAGCCTGCTGGGTGCCTTCCTATTTAGCGACAACGACGCAATCGAAAATCAGGTCCGCGTCCTCTCCGGCGGCGAAAAGGTCAGATGCATGATAAGCAAGATGATGCTTTCGGGCGCAAACTTCCTCGTGCTCGATCAGCCGACAAATCACCTCGACCTTGAGAGCATTGCCGCGCTCAACAACGGCCTTGAGGCATTTAAATACAACATCATTTTCTCAAGCCACGACCACCAGCTCACGCAGACGGTCGCAAACCGCATAATCGAGATCACCGACGACGGCATAATCGACCGCATGTGCTCCTTCGACGAATACATGAACCTCACCGGCGGCACGATCCCCGAAAGGTAAAGATATGAGCAAAGGCAAAAGACCCATCCTGATAATCGTTTTCGCCCTGTACTGCGCGGCCTTGGCGTATCTTACGCTGCTCAAGGGCATCGGCGCAACGTTTGACATGACCTATGCCGAGTATATTAAGGCAAACAGCAATGTCATCCCGTTTTTCAGCTTTTATGTTTTCATCACGACGCCGTATAAGTCTGCGGTCGTTGTCAAATATTTTATCATAAACCTCGGGGATCGACCAAAACCCTCGCCGGCAATCTGCTGCTGTTTCTGCCGTGGGGCCTGCTGCTGCCGAGCATAGCAGGAAGGCTGCGCGGCTTCGGACGATTTTTTGCTTTTACCTCGATCGTCATAATTGTCATCGAGCTTTTGCAGCTGTTTTTGATGCTCGGAAGCGCGGATATTGAGGACTATCTTTTGAACATCATCGGAGCTGTGACAGGTTTTTTCCTTTACCGAAAGCTCGATTTTCTGCACTGATAGAAGTAAAAAAGCACCCCGTGGGGGGTGCTTTTTTCATGTTTCTATACCTGCCTTGCGCAGCGTTTCGGCACTAAGTTCGGAAAACGGAATTATATCCCGCGGCGTGTCCGGATGCTCACCGAGGAGCTTTTCCATCCACACCATGTCGTACCATGTTCCGAATTTATAGCCACACTTATAAAACCTGCCGACCATGCGGTATCCGAGGTGCTCGTGATATTCGGCGCTGTTATTGG
>OGQD01000489.1_pt1 | contig 29804 bp, 25 predicted proteins | sample 1553091 | NCBI WGS metagenome assembly OGQD01 (sample SAMEA2580290, study PRJEB22360) | human gut metagenome | biome: human gut; feature: human-associated habitat; material: faeces | place: Denmark | collected 2008/2010
CCCGGTCGACGCCGGGCCGTCCCCGCCGGGGACCGGCGGGCGGGTCTGGTGGCTGTAGTCGTCGGTCTTGCCCAGCTTCTCCACCAGAGCGGTGAACTCGGCGTGCAGCTTGTCGTGGGCGGCCTGGAGCTTGCGGTGATCGCCGCTCAGGGTGGTGAAGGCCTGCGCCTGTTCGGCGCCGTGGGTGGCGATCTGCTCGATCAGCTCGCCCAGGGCGTTGAAGGTGGCGGCGTCCTTGCCTTCTTTCTCCTTACCCTTGCCGAGAAGGTCGCTGACCTTGTCGCGCAGCGCGGCGAACATGCTCACGGTGTCGGCGACTTCCTCGAATTCGAACTCAACCGCTTCAGCGGAGCTGAACAGGTTGTCTTTGTGCTGCTTGCGGTGGGCGTTGAACTTGAGCGCCTCGGTGCCCAGGCTGGCCGGGCTGTCGGTGATGGCCAGGCCCACCAGGTAATGCTTGCCGGTGTCGCCGAAGTTGGGTTGCACCTCGGCCGAGGTGTAAATCTTCTGCCCCTTCTTGTTCAGCTCGATGAGGCCCTCGGTGGGTTCGATCTGGGCGAACAGGCCCAGCTTCTTGGCGCCGGCTACCTCGACCTCTTCAGCCTTCAGGGCCAGCACGTCACCGAACGCGCCGAACACGGAATCCGGGCCGAGGCCGCGAATGTGCTCGCAGTTCAGGCGGGCGCCGTAGGTTTTCGGGTCGTACGTCTCGGCCATCTGCTCAATCCAGGCGCGTTCGATGGTGCGGCCGTCGGTGGTCGCGCCCTCGACGAAGATGCAGAACCACTGAGAGCGGAATTTCTTGGCGGGGGTGGTCATTCGGGCTGTCCTCAATGCGGTGGCGGCAGTCGCCTTTGCGTTGAGGGCATGGTCGGCACAGGGGAGGGGCGCGGCAACGCGCGCAGGTTGTAGCGGGGGGCTGTACAGAGCGCGCCGGTAGGGGCTCGCGCGCGCGAACGGCAGCATCGGCGCCATGAATGCCATCGTCGACTTGCCCACCGATCCCCGCCGCCATGCCAAGCACTTGTATTGGCAGGGCTTCCGCATCTGCGAAATCGCCGAGCTGATCGACGAGAAGGAAAAGACCCTTCACAGCTGGAAGGCCCGCGACGAGTGGGACCGGTCCACCCCGCTGGAGCGTATCCAGGCGGCGACCGAAGCGCGCCTCGTCCAACTGATCCTGAAGGACCCGAAGTCCGGCGCCGACTACAAGGAAATCGACCTGCTCGGTCGACAGCTGGAGCGACAGGCACGGATCGCGCGCTTCCAGGAGGGCGGTACCGAGGCAGAACTAAACCCGGAACTGGCCAAGCGCAACGCCGGGGAAAAGCGTAAGCCCAAGCGCAACGACATCACAGAGGAACACGTCGAGAAACTGGTCGAGGCGTTTCTCGATGGTTGCTTCGACTACCAGCTCGACTGGCACCGTGCCGGCGGTCAGCGCACTCGCGCCATCCTGAAAAGCCGCCAGATCGGCGCCACGTTCTACTTCGCCCGCGAAGCCTTGATCGACGCGCTGACCACCGGCCGTAACCAGATATTCCTGTCCGCCAGCAAGGCGCAGGCGCACATCTTCAAGGCCTATATCCAGGCGTTCGCCCGGGACGTGGTGGGCGTCGAGCTGGCCGGGGATCCGATCATCCTGCCAAACGGCGCCGAGCTGCACTTCCTGGGCACCAACGCCCGCACCGCCCAGGGTTATCACGGCAACTTCTACTTCGACGAATTCTTCTGGACCTACAAGTTCAACGAGCTGAACAAGGTCGCCAGCGGCATGGCGATGCAGAAACGGTACCGCCGGACCTACTTCTCGACGCCCAGCTCGATGGCGCATGAGGCCTACACCTTCTGGACTGGCGAGCGGTTCAACAAGGGCAAGCCGAGCGCCCAGCACCTGACGCTGGACGTCAGCCACAGCGCGTTGCAGCAGGGCCGGGTCTGCGAGGACCGCATCTGGCGCCAGATCGTCACGATCCTCGACGCCGAGGGCCGCGGCTGCGACCTGTTCGACATCGACGAGCTGCGGCTTGAGTACGACGCCGCGGCGTTCCAGAACCTGCTGATGTGCGAGTTCGTCGACGACGGCGCAAGCATCTTCCCGTTGACGATGCTGCAGCCGTGCATGGTCGACAGCTGGACCGTCTGGGACGACTACAAGCCGTTCGCCATGCGGCCCTTCGCAGACCGCCAGGTGTGGGTGGGCTACGACCCTGCCGAATCCGGGGACTCTGCCGGCCTGGTGGTCGTTGCACCGCCGCTGGTACCTGGGGGCAAGTTCCGCATCCTGGAACGCCACCAGTTCCGCGGGATGGACTTCACCGCCCAGGCCGAGACCATCCGGCAGGTTACTCGGCGCTACTGGGTGACCTACATCGGCATCGATACCACCGGGCTGGGCAGCGCCGTGGCGCAGCTGGTGAAACAGTTCTTCCCTTCCCTGCGCACCTTCTCCTACAGCCCCGAGGTCAAGACGCGTCTGGTGATGAAGGCGTGGGACGTGGTGAGCAAGGGCCGCCTGGAGTTCGACGCGGGCTGGACCGACGTCGCCCAGTCGCTCATGGCCATCCGCAAGACCGTCACCCCGGGTGGGCGGCAGTTCACCTACACCGCAGGCCGCAACGACAACACCGGCCACGCCGACCTGGCGTGGGCGCTATTCCACGCACTGCACAACGAGCCGCTTGAGGGCCAGACGACGGCCAACACCGGCATCATGGAGATTTTCTCATGAGCAAGAGACGCGACCGCCGCAACCACGTAGCAGCGACGACGGCGCCGCCGGCGCTGGAAGGCGAGGTGATGGTCCAGAACCAGGATGGCCAGGCGATGGCGTTCACCTTCGGCGATCCGGTGCCGGTGCTCGATGGGCGCGACATCCTCAATTACCTGGAGTGCTACGCCAACGGCCGCTGGTACGAGCCACCGGTCTCCCTGGACGGACTCGCCAAGTCGTCGAAGGCCAGCGTCTATCTCCAGTCCGGGCTGATCTTCAAGCGCAACGCCCTGGCGCGGACCTTCAAGCCCCATAAGCTGCTGAGCCGGCAGGCGTTCGAGCAGATCGTCATGGATATGGGCTGGTCGGGGAATCTGTACCTGGAGAAGCGAGACAACATGCTGCGGCAGACCCTCGGCCTGCAGCCGTGCCTGGCCAAGTACATGCGCAGGGGCTTGGACCTCAATAGCTACTTCCAGGTGCGCGGGTGGGGTGACGAGCACGAATTCAAGGCGGGCAGTGTCTGCCATGTTCGCGCGGCTGATATCGACCAGGAAATCTACGGCCTGCCCGAGTGGCTGCCGGCGCTGCAGAGCGCGCTGCTCAACGAGGCCGCCACACTATTCCGGCGCAAGTACTACCAGAATGGATCGCACGCCGGCTTCATCCTGTACATGACGGACGCCGCGCAGAACGAGGATTTCGTCACCGACCTGCGCAGCGCGATGCGCAATAGCAAGGGGCCTGGCAACTTCCGCAACCTGTTCATGTACGCGCCCAACGGCAAGAAGGACGGCCTGCAGTTGATCCCCATCAGCGAGGTAGCGGCCAAGGACGACTTCGGCGCCATCAAGAACATCAGCCGCGACGACCAGCTCGCCATGCTGCGCATTCCGCCACAGCTCATGGGCATTGTGCCGCAGAACGCAGCCGGCTTCGGCTCGATCCGAGACGCCGCCCAGGTGTGGGCAGTCAATGAGCTGGAGCCGGAGCAGGCGCGCCTACGGCAAATCAACGATTGGCTCGGGGAAGAAGTGGTGCAGTTCGAGCCCTACGACCTTCCCGCAACGGCCTGAGAAGTCAAAACGAAAAAGCCGCCCGTGAGGCGGCTTTTTCGTGTCTGGTTCGGTCGTCGGCGAAGCTGAGGTAGCGAAACGCGACCGCAGGTCACCGACTGACGATCCCATGACCGGAACAGCGCTCACAGTCTTCGCGCAGGTCGAAGCGGTCGCGGCAGGCTGGGCATAGGCCGAATGGAGCCATGGCAAGCGCCTGTTGCAGCACCAGGCACGTCTTGTCGTGACCCTCTTCGCGTAGCGCGTCCAGCCGATCCAGCGCCAGTCGGCAAGACTCCAGGTCCAACAGATACGGAATTCGGCAGCCTTGGTGGTACTGGGCGACCTTCACCAGGCTGAGCACTCGCCCTTGCCGAGTCGTCCACGTCAGCCCGCGAATGGGGCCGAGGTCCTGGGCGCTCATTGTCACCATGCTGAGCTGCCCTTCGCTGTTGTAGCGCACCAGGCCTTCGATAGAAGCGCGGGACTGAGTCTCGCTGCCGGTCTGGCGCAGATACGTCCCGGTGACGATGGCACCCACCAGCTCGGCGCTGGCTGGGTCGACCACATCATAGATTGCCGGCAGTTCGAACAGCTGGCTCGCCAGTTCTTCCCGGGCATGCATGAGTGCTGCGTCCGCAAGGTCGGCCAGGTCCTGGTGCTCGTCGTGGCTGATGACGCGCCGAGCGAGCAGGTCGTCGGCTGCAGCCTGGACTGCTTGGTGATGGGCCTCGGGGTTGCGCATTCGCTCTCCGGCGTCGTCCAGGAGGCGCAGCCAGCTGGCCAGGTCGGGGGGCTGGGGGGCTGTCATGGTGGCGCGAAGCATGCTGTATGGGTATCCAGTATATCCGGCAGAATGGACGCCGGACAGCACCTGGCGCGCGCAGTCGTCCCCCCGCCACGCCGGCGGGCTAAATGGGGCGTTTTTTCTTCACCCCTGCGCGCCCCTCAGAGCCGCCCAGGCGCTGCGCTTCCTGACGGGTATGGCGTCACTCGAAACCCTGCGAAACCCTGCAGGAAGGGGCCTTCCTGGGGCTTGGTGGCTGCATAGCGGGATACGGGGATAGGGGGGGGATGTCGAAAAGAGTAATTTCGGTGATCTGCGATCAGACAATAGCTGGAAGCCGCGTCGTTCGGGGCTTTTGAGATTACAAACAGGAGTAACACTGGAGTAACTGAAAGAGTAACTTTTTCGTAAGTGCTTGATTTTAAAGGCTTTTTCGAACCTGAAAAATCACTTCAAGAAAGAGTAACCAGATTACTTCTATGTTACTCAGAAATTACCTTTTGCCCTCGCCGGAAAACCCTTGCAGTTCAACGGCTTGCGTCCGTTCGGCGGGAAAGATTACCGATGTTACTCTTTTTGCAGACCCCACAGTACCTAGGATTCATCCACGGTGCATAGGGCGGGAGCGCAGGCGCGACAGTTGTTCTGCGCGTGCCTGCTGGCTGTCGGCTGCCTCGGCCATTTGGGGTCCTGAAACGGCCCCCGAAACGGCCCCCAGCTGTTTGCGAGAGCCTCGCTAGGCCGCTGGAAGGCCCGTAAATACTGGAGCGGGTGAAGGGAACATCATCGTGTTCCCAACTCGTTGATTGATAACGAGTTTTCCGCACTCGGCGAACCGAGATGGACATAATTATGGACTGAAAACCACGCTTGGTCAACGCGCGCTCCGAGCAAGTCCAGTGCGAGCCATGGACAGCCAGCAATAGCCAATGTACCCGAGCGCTCAACGTCACGAGGCCGGTTCATCTCCCTTTGGCAGGAACTCCTCGCGGGCGCGCTGCAGAAACCGCTTCATGGGCTCAGAGGGTTCGGCGCTGCGGCGCAGCAGGTAGGTGGACAGCATGGGCGGCGTGCCGGCCAAGGGGCGAACGGTTATGTCGGGGCGGTTCAGGGTCTGCACCTGCGAGGCAATGGCGAAACCTAGGCCATAACCGGCACCGACCAGAGTCAGCATCACGCCTAGGCTCGTCACCTGATCTACCAGCTTGAGCGGCTTGGACGCACCTTGAAGCACCGCCTGGATCTGGTGGTGGCAGCCCGATCCCGCGTCCGGATGGCACAGTACCAACGGAAACTTCAAGGCTTCATCCAATGGCACTTCCGCGTGCGCCAACAAGGGGTGGCGCACGGGCACGATCACCGACAGAGGATCGGTCCACACGGGCTCGGCGACAAGGCCTTCGCTCACCGCGTCCGACAGCGCAAAGCCGATGTCCAGCAGATCGTTGTGCAGGCCCTTGAGCTGCTGCGCGAAAGGCAGCTCGAAGACGCGAATCTCCAGTTCGGGCTCTTCCTCGCGGCTGCGCGCCAGCAAGGTGGCAATGTGGGGCTGCGCCAAGCTGTCGCAGATGGCGATGCGCAGATAACCCTGATAGCCCTGCGCCGCCGCCTTTGCGGCACTCACCGCCTGCTCCACGGTGGCCAGCACACGCCGGCACTCACCGAGGAACACTTGACCGGCCCAGGTCAGTCGCGTCTGGTGCGCGCTGCGGTCGAACAACTGCACGCCGAGCGTGGCTTCGAGATTGCGCATTGCGCGCGACACAGGCGATTGTTCTACGCCAAGGCGCTCGGCCGCTCGCGCGAAATGCAGTTCTTCCGCGACCGCAACGAAATAGCGCAGTAGTCTGAGTTCCAATGCGGCCTCCTGTTTGCCTCGTTCCTGGCCTGCGTCCACCTCATGCGGATTGCGCCTCGCTTTCTCCTTCGATGATTGGCAAGAGGTTCCGGCGTTGCATGCTTGCCTATTCGGATAGGCAGATCGCATCCGAAAATTACGGAGGTTGAGGCGGAACGCTACCTGGCCGAAGACCTGAGAACCTCAATCACCGCGACGCTGCACTACCGCCTGATCCACAGGTTCAGTTCAATCAATTCCCGGGTTGCAGCTCCACACGCACCTCGCGCGATTTGCCGGCCCGTTCCACTGACAAGACCACCACATCGCCGACCTTCCTGTCGTCTAGCCGCGCGAGCAGCTTGGCCACATCGTCCGTCGCCTTGCCATCAACATCGATGATGCGGTCGCCCGGCACGATGCCTTGCGGCGTGACTTCGACACCCGCGAGGCCGGCCTTGTGCGCTGCCGAACCAGGGGTAACACGCAACACGAACACGCCCTTGCTTCCGGTCAGTGCAAGCAGGCGCTGATTGAGCTGTTCGTCCACCTCAATGCCCAGCGCCGGACGGATGTACTTACCGGTCTTGATGAGTTGCGGGACTACGCGCATGACGGTGTCCACCGGCACGGCGAAACCAATCCCGGCCGAGGCGCCGGAGGGGCTATAGATCGCCGTGTTGATGCCGATGAGCCTTCCTGCCGAATCGAGCAGCGGCCCACCGGAGTTGCCAGGGTTGATGGCGGCGTCGGTCTGGATCAGGTGATCGATGGCCGGGCCGCCCGCTTCTCCGGGTAACGAGCGGTCGAGCGCGGAGACGATGCCGGTGGTGAGCGTCCAGTCCAGGCCGAAGGGGTTGCCGATAGCGAACACCTTCTGACCCACCTTGAGGTCGGCACTGGTGCCGACCGGCACGGCCGGCGGGCGCTTGAAACCGACGCCAATCTTGAGCACGGCGATGTCGTGCGCTGGGCTCGTCCCCACCAGCGCGGCCTGGTAGTCGCGGCCATCGGCGAGTTTGACCGTGGCTTCAGAAGCACCCTGGATGACGTGGAAGTTGGTGACGACGTGGCCGGCATCGTCCCAGATAAAGCCCGAACCGGTGCCGCGCGGCATGGAAAAGACATTGCGAGTCCAGACGTCGCGCACCAGCTGCGCGGTGGTGATGTAGACCACCGAAGCGCGCGATTCTTCGAACAGTTCGATGGTGGCTTTCTCGTCCGCCGCCAGATCGCCACGCGCCGTCACGGTGCGATCTGCCGCCTCGCGCGGACTGAACCAGGCCTCGATGGCGGGCAGGAACTGCCACACCAGCATGAGCGTGGCAATACAGGCGGTGATGAAGAGCCAGCGCCGGATGAAGGGGTCCGGTGCGGGGCGTGGGTACGGGTCGGGGTAGGCCATGAGAAGTCTCCTGTTGATAGGCAATCAGCGCCACAGCCCGCTCGGGTGCCAGCGCGGCGGGCGCGGCGTCACAGCGGATTCCGGCAAGAAATGGGGCGCGTGGAATGGCAACGCTGATGCTGGCCCAGGCGCCAACGTCAGTACGCGTGAGATGCGTTCTTGCGTGGCCGGATGCGTGCGCAACCAGAAGGGTTCGGGATTGCCCCATCCCGGCCACAACCAGGCGCGCCAGGAGCGGCTGACCCGCTCGATTTTCGCCAGCGCGGACGCCAGCCCCTGCGGGTCGCCCGTCAGTTCCGCCGCGAGGCGGTCAGCGTCGAACTCACGCACGCGAGACAAGCCGAGCTGTGCGAGCAGGGCCAGCTGAGGCGATGCGGCCAATAACAATAGACCAGGCCAATAGACCTCCGCCGCGCCAACCAGCAGCGCGGGCAGGCTCAGCAGGATCGCGATCTGTCCCATAAGGGCCAGCAGGCTCGTGAGGCGACTGACGGAATCCGCCAGCCCCATGACGCGCAGATCCTCATTGGCGATGTGCGCGATCTCGTGCGCGAGCACACCCGCCAGCTCGCGTGAGCTCAGGCTGCGCAGCAGGCCATCGGTGAGGGCGATCGATGCCTCCTGCTTCGATCCGGTGGCGAAGGCGTTGACGACGGCACTGGGCACATAGTGCGGCACCGGCGTGGCGGGCAAACCGGCACGGGCGGGCAGCTCGCGCAACAGGGCCCACATCTCGTGGGCTTCTTGCGGGTGCAAGGCCCGTACGCGGTACAGGCGCAAGCTCAGCGCCGACGCGGCTACCGGTTCCAGCAGCAACGCACCTGCAACGGCAAACAGCGCGAGCCACAGGCCGCCTTCCCCAAACGGCAGTCTCCCTGCTGCGGCTGCGATCCCGACCAGGGTCAGGACCAACAGTCCGGTCTGCAGGCGGTTGAGCCAGCGGTGTTGCAACAACGCCGCGCGCGGGTCACTGGGATGATGACGGGTCATGCTCAGATGTCTCGGCGGCGCGGTCGTCGCGCTCGCGCAGCAGCCAGTAGGTCGCACCCAGAGCCAGCGTGGCGCCTGCCAGCGCGGCTATCTTTGCGGGGCTCGCCTCGGGGTCAAGGATCACGAACTTGCGCGCCAGCGCGATCAGGCCGATGAGGATCACGGTCTTGACCTGGATGATGCTGTCCCGACGCAGCGCCACGCGCACGATGGAATGCTTGAACTCCATCGCGATCAAGAGCGTCATGATCATGCCGAACACACTCTGGAATACCTTGTGATCCAGGGGATTGAAGGCATCGAGAACCAGCAGCGTGAAGACGATGGAGATGAGCTGGAACAGCGACACCACGATGATGACGGCAATCACCGCCGACAGCACGAGCGCGACGACCTGCTCGAAGCGCTCGTAAAAACTCATGATGGCCCATTGGTCACGGAAGACCTGAAATGGGTTAAGGCGTGTTGATTTCATGACGATGAACTCCCTGGAAAACGGCTGCTGTCGAGACGGCGGCGCATTGCGCTGATGTGTCCTTCAATCAGCTCGGTCGACATGCCAAGCGTCGACATCACCTGTTCCGCCAGCCCAATAGCTGCGGCAAAGGATTGCTGGTACACGCGCACGTTGGGCATGGCGCGAAATGCATCGGCCGCGGTCGTACTTCTGCATGACACCCACAAGGTCAGCGCCGGACGGCGCTCGGCAATCGCCTGGGCGATGCGCAGCACTTGCTGGGCATGGTCGAACGTGAGCACCACCAGACGCGCTTGCGCCAACCCGGCAGCCAGCAGGGTATCGGGCCGACTCGCATCGCCATGGAACACCGGCGCGCCGGCGGCACGCGCGGCCTCTACCTTCTGCTCGTCTGCTTCCAGCAGCAGATGCGCCACGCCGGCGTGGCGAAGAATCTCGCTGACTGTCAGGCCAAGCTCGCCCGCGCCGCAAACGATGACATGGTCTCGATATCGCGCCGTCTGCGCGGCGATCTCGACTTCTTCAGCCTGGGGTGGCTGAATGACGCCGCCGGTGCGGCTCAAGAACCGGGCAAGTACATCGTGATGGCGGATCAGCAGCGGTGCCAAGGCCATGCTGAGCACCAGCGCGACCAGCATGGGTTGTACGACGGTCGCGGGGATCAGATGCTGCTGCAAGACCATGCCCAACAACAGCAGGGCGAACTCGCCGCCATGCCCCAACGCTATGCCCGTGCGCCAGGCATCGAGGGCGGACAGGCGCGTCGCCCGCAAGGCCAGGGTGTTGAGCCCGATCTTGACCGGTACCAGCACTGCCAGCCACGCCAGCACCGCCAGCGGTGCCGAAAGAATCTGCGCTCCGTCCAACTGCAGGCCGATGGTCACGAAGAACACCCCCGACAACACATCGCGAAACGGTTTGAGGTGGCTTTCCATGTGGTGACGGAAGTCGCTCTCGCCCAGCACCATGCCGGCCAAAAACGCACCCAGGGCGGCGGATACGCCGACCGCGTGTGCAGCAGCGGCGGCAGCCACCACCACGCACAAGGAAACCAGCACGAAGGATTCTTCGTGGCCCTGCCGCGCCACCCAGCCCAGCAGGCCATGCAACAGACGACGGGAGGCGAGGGCCGCTGCCGCGAACAACATCAGCACGCCCAACACTTCGAGCAGCACGCTCTCGATCTTCGGCGACTCGCCGCGCGCCCAGATCGCCAGCAGGGCCAGCAGGGGCACGCTGGCCAGATCCTGAAAGACCAGCACGGCGATGGCGCTGCGGCCATGGCGTGTGGTGAGTTCACCCTGGTCGGCCAACTGCCGGCTGACCAGCGCCGTGGAAGACATGGCCGCCGCAGCGCCGAGCAGCGCAGCGCTCTGAGCTGGCTGCCCCAACCCCATCAGCATCAGGGTCAGAGGTGCGGCCACAACGACCATCTGCAAACTGCCAGCCACCAGTACGGTCTTGCGAGTGAGCCAAAAGTGCCCGAGGGAGAATTCCAGTCCGACCATGAACAGCAGCAGCGCCACTCCCAGCTCGGACAGAAAATCAAGCGCTTCTCCCGGCGCGATCACGCCGGTGACTGAGGGGCCCAGTAAGGCGCCGGCGGCGAGGTAACCCAGCAAGGCGGGCACTCTGAACGCCGCCGTCGCCACCGCCGCGAGGCTGCATGCCGCCAGCAGGATCAGGGTGGCGCCGAGCAAGTCCTGCATCGGTCAGCGCCCCACCTGTGCAGATGCCCAGCGCACGATGTCCTGCGCGCCCAAGGCGCCGGCCTGACGCCCGATCTCCCGCCCACCCTGGAACAGGGCGAGCGTCGGAATGCTGCGAATACCGAACTGGGCGGCCAGGTGAGGCTCGGCCTCGGTATTTACCTTGGCCAACCTCACCTTGGGTTCAAGCAGGGAGGCTGCCTGCTCGAACTGCGGGGCCATCATCTTGCACGGCCCGCACCATGGCGCCCAGAAATCGACCAGCAGCGGCAGATCGCTGCGCTCCACGTGGCGCGAGAACGTCGCCGTGGTCAACTCGATGGGCTCGCCCGTGAACAAGGGCTGCTGGCAGCGGCCGCAGTTGGGATGTTCCGATAGCTTCGCAGTCGGTACGCGGTTGATGGACTGGCAATGCGGGCAGACAAGGTGAAGATCATTCTTCATGGTTCGCCTCCTTGGACCACAGTGAGGCTGCCTCGCTTCGGGTCACAGACAATGCCGACCAATCAACGCCTTGGAGCCAATCGTTCCCGTTTTTGCTTACTCCGGCCTCTTCCAGATGAGCAGCGATGAATGCTTCGGCCTGCATGAGCCACCTTCGGACAGCATCTTCCTTACTAGGAATCAGCAGGATTTCAGAGACGCTGCTGGCATTCAGCCCGTCCACACGGATAAGCAGAAAAATGCGCCGCCACAAACGCGGCATGTCCTTCAGCAGGTCAAATGCAAAAGCAAACTCGCTCGACCGATCAATCAGCTCCTCCTGTTCCGCGATCGTTGCGGCATCGGGATGCTGACTGCCAGCGAAGATATCGGCCAGCTTGAGTGTGTCATCGGGCTGATAAAATTCGAAGATTTCCTCTTCCACCATGGCCTCGGCGACGTCCTGGGCATCCGGTTCGACCGGCGCGTCCAGAGAAACGAATTCGCCAAATTGCCGGCTGCTTGCCACTTCGTTATCCAGGACGGCGAACAGATGCTTCAAAAGACCGGTGTAAGCCGCTTTTTCTTCCGGCACGGATTGCCATTCCACCTCAGCTTGGACAATCGCTTCATCCACCACGTCGCGCAGCGTCGGATAATCGCGCGGTAAATCGCCGACGGCCCGCAGATAAGCCAGCTCACGCCTTGCGACAGCCTCAAGTTTCGACAGTAGAGGCATTCGGGTCGCCTCGGCCTCATGGGCGGCTGATGCGGGTTTTGCGGCAATCCGCACCTTGAGCTCGCGCAAGCGCTCGCGTCGTGCTTTGCGCTTGATTTGATCCTGAGCATGCAGTCGGTCAAAATGCTTCTTGGCCTGACGGAACAACGACTGTGCGAGCATCTGCGCGAGGGGCGTCAGCTCGTCATGTGATGCAGTAACGCTGACAATCTTTTTGCCGGGCAGGTGCATATAGCCACTGGCCAGAAATTGCCGCTTGATCTTGTCGCGATCAAGGACGATTTGAAGTTGCGCTGAATCTTTAGTGTGTTTGTCGAGCAATGGCTTGAGGGCGTGCTCGATCACATTTCCCAAAGCTCTCTGCCAAGGTTCATGAAACTCTTTGTCGATAGCTCGATAGCCATATTGCATCTGCATGTATGACTCCTTCGATGTCATTTCTATGGAGGTATGAATCGAGGATGCTCATATCCATAGAATTTAGTTTGACCCGCTCTTATCCCTGGCGCGTTTTGCGAAGACGCCAACTCAAGAACAAAAGCGTGACACCATAGACTGCCGCATAGAAGCCCAACAGCCAGCCTGCGGCCAGGAATGACTCGACCGGACGGGAAAAAAATATCCACAAGACGATAGCGCCAAGGACAATCGAGAGCAGTCCACTGAAGGCAAGCCAGATTTCACCCTTGATTTCTTGACGCAGCCGAACGGCGGCGGATATCTCCAGCACACCGGTGAAAATCGCCCAGAACCCCACGCTAGCCCATAAAAAAGAAGCCATGACCATCGTGGCGACCCAAGGAGCAACCAGGACGACGACGCCGGTAAGTATGCCGACAATGCCGCTGAACAGCAGCCAGCCCCAGCGCTCTTTTTTCTGGATATGGCGCACCGCTGCAACCAAGTTGAAAGCGCCATTGACCAAGGAAAATGCGCCGAACACTAAGGTCATGGCCAACAGAGCCGATTGTGGCATCCAGAACGCAAGGGCTGCGAAAATCAATGCCAAGACACCGCGCAACGCAAAAATCCACCAATTTTCGGTCAATGAACACAGTGTTTTGGTGGGCTCATCCGCACTGGAATCGGTGATGGTGTCTGTATTCATGCTATATCTCCTAAAGATCTAATGGGGTGAAAAAGCAAACACTCCTGAGCCAAGAGAGGGGCGCGACGCGCCCCTCTTACGCCCTATCCAGCGGTTTCAGAACAACTTGGACAGCTTTGCCTTGATTTCATCGAGCCAGCCTTTTCCGCCGCCTCCCCCAGCCGTCTTTTGCTTGACTTTCTTGAGTTCAGCATACAGGGGCTCAAAGTCCTTCTTCTTTCCATAGCCCAGCAGTTCTGCCATTTCCAACTGCTGCCGCGCTTCGTTCAATAATGTCTCCAGGCGCTCATTGGACGCTTCGCTCCGCTGACCATCTTCTACCAAGGTCTCGGCGCGCTTCAGGAGCAGCTTGGCGCGCAGGGCGGGCAGCGGATGCACGCTGCGCGTCTCGACCAGCGTGCTGAGCGCTGCCTGCAGGGCGGCTTTGGCTTCTTCAATCTTGCCCTGATCGATCAGCGGCACGACTGACTTCACAGCTGCGGGATAGGACGCCAGAGGGATGTTGGCGACCGCGATCACGATTTCACTGGCCAGCAAAGCCAGCACGTGACGTGCCTGTTGCACCTCGCCATGTTTGAGGGCATCCAGCGCCTCGTTCGTCATCGCCTCAATGGTTTCCGTGTTGGCGAACAAGTCGTGCACGATGGTGCGCACATCAACGGGGGCCAGGGCGAGCGTGGGTTCGCGCGCGACGATCAGCTCCAGCTTTCCCGTCACTTCGGCCAGCGTTGCCAATGCGCGTGCAGCGTCCTTGCCGTCAAGTGCGGCCAGCGCTGATTTGGTCAGCGCCAAGGCCGAGACGGCCTCATCGAGGACTTGTTTACGTTTGTCTGCCGCCTGCGAGTCCGTTTCCTTCTGAACCTCAGGCTGTACCTCCGTGACGACTTCAGCCTTGGCCTCTGGACTGACAGGAAGGCTGCTTACCGCGGCCTGTTCGTTTATTTCTTTGTTCGTCGCATTGGGATTCGATGTTTGCTCATTCATGGTGATATGCCTCGTATGAGTTAGTGAAAATAGGCGAATCTATTGGGGCTGACTGCGAACATCGCGAGACTGACCGACCGAACAGTCGGCCCCTTCATCACCTCAAAACAGCTTTTGGAGGCGCGTCTTCAACTCGTCGAACCATCCCTTGCCGCTTTTGCCACCAGCCGACTTTTGCTCAATGGACTTCACGTGATCGAAGATGGGTTTGAAATCCGCCTTCTTGCCATAACCCAGGATCTGCGCCATTTCGATCTCCGTGCGCACGGACGACAGCAAGGTGCTGAGCTCCTCGTTCTGCTTGGCATCGCGCTTGTCGGTCTCGGCCAGCTTTTCAGCTTTTGCCATCGCGGCTTCAGCCCGTAGCACGGGCAGAGGAAAGGCGACCGAGGTCACCACCAGCGTGTTCAGTGCTCGGGCGAGTTCCGCCTTGGCATCGTCGATCTTGCCGCTGTCGATGAGCCGTGCGGCCGACTTGATCGCTGCCGGGTACGTTGCCATCGGCAGGTTGTCGGTTTCGATCACGATTTCGCTGGCCAGATTGGCGACGATGGGCCGGGCCTTTTGCACCTCGCCATCACCCAACAACTCCCGAGACAACTTGACCGCCTTCTTCACCGATTCCACGTTGGCGTGGATATCGTGGGTGATGACGCGTACATCGACCGGCGCCAAAGCAAGTTTGGCGTCGCGTGCCAATACCAGTTCCAGCTTTCCGCTGGCCAGTTCCAGCGCAGCGAGCGCCTCCTTGGTCTTCTTTGCATCAAGGAGTGTCAAAGCCTCCTGGGTCTTGGTGAGCGCCGTGATGGCGTCTTGAGTGAGCTCAGCACGCTTTTTTTCGGCTTCCCGGGCGGCCTTGTCATCTACCTGTGGCTGCGCCGCCTTGGATGCGGCAGAGGGTGCTGCAGCACCTGGGCTAGAACCTGCCGCCGATTGGGCCTGAGCCGGTCCGCTCAGTCCGACGACGACCGCCAGGGCAAGTGCGGAGAAGGTTGATTGGGGCTGTTTGATATTCATGATCTTGGGCTCCTAATTAAAGTTAGTTGACTGAGATTTCAATCTGTTTCGGTTTGGCTTGCTCGGCCTTGACAAGCCGCACTTCCAGCGCGCCGTCTTTCATCGAAGCCGTCACCTTGGTCGGATCAACGTTGTCAGGCAAGACAAAGCTGCGCACAAAGCGGCCATACGCACGTTCGATGCGGTGGAACTTCTTGCCCTGCTCCTCTTTTTCCAGTTTGCGCTCGCCGCTGATGGTGAGCACGCCGTTTTCCGCGCTGACGCGCACGGCATCCTTGGGGACCTCCGGCAGATCCAGCTTGAGGAGGAATGCGTTCTCATCCTCGCTGATGTCCACCATTGGTGCCCAGTCCGCCGTGGTCATGGCTTCGTTGCCGGTACGGGCGCCCTCTCGCTGGGGTGTCCGTCCCAACATCGTCGTCAGGCGGTTTTGCAATTCATCCAGTTCCCGGAAGGGGTCCCACGGAGTCAATGCAGACATATCGGTTCTCCTTGAACAATGCCGACGAATTGGATGACGCACTGAACAGAGCCGTCGGTTTACTCTGAATGGCACCTACTACTGTTTTCAGTTCCGAACAAGTCCTTGAGTCAATTGACGGATATCGCTTTCGTCGAGCGTTTCCCGCGCCAGCAGCTCGCGCGCACAGCGCTCCAGCACCGCGCGGTTGATGTCGAGAATCCGGTAGGCGCGCTCGAACACGCCCATCACGATGTCGCGGATGGCCTGATCGATGCGCGCCTGGGTCGATTCGGCCACCCGGCAGCCGCCGTGGGCCAGTTCCGGTGTATCGAGAAAGCGGGGCCGCTGCGCCTCGAAGGCGATGTAGCCCAGTCCTTCGTCCATGCCAAAGCGGGTGATCATGTCGCGGGCAATGTCGGTGGCCCGTGCGAGGTCATCGGCAGCCCCGGTGGACAGCTCGCCGAACACGAGCTTCTCGGCCGCACGACCGCCCAGCAGCACGGCGATCTTGTGTTCCAGATCGGCGCGCGTCATCAGGAAGCGGTCTTCGGTGGGGCGTTGCAGCGTGTAGCCCAGCGCGCCCATGCCGCGCGGGATGATCGAGATCTTGTGCACGGGGTCGGTGCCGGGCAGCGCCAGCGCCACCAGCGCATGGCCCATCTCGTGATAGGCCACGGTTTCCCGCTCCTTGGGATTGAGCACTCGGTTCTTCTTCTCCAGGCCCGCCACGATGCGCTCGATGGCGGCGGTGAAATCCTGCAACTCCACGGCGGACGCTTTGCGCCGGGTCGCGGCCAGCGCGGCCTCGTTGACCAGGTTCGCGAGGTCTGCACCCGAAAAGCCTGTGGTCAGCGCAGCCACCTGTTCGAGATCGATATCCTGAGCCAGCGTCACCTTCTTGACGTGGACTTTCAGGATGTCCAGCCGTCCCTTCTTGTCGGGCCGGTCCACCAGCACCTGGCGGTCGAAGCGGCCGGCACGCAGCAGCGCCTGGTCGAGGATTTCGGGGCGGTTGGTGGCGGCGAGGATGATCAGCCCCACCGAGCTGTCGAAGCCGTCCATCTCGGTGAGCAGCTGGTTGAGCGTCTGCTCACGCTCGTCGTGGCCGCCGATGGGCCCGCCGACGCCGCGTGCACGGCCCAGCGCGTCGAGTTCATCGATGAAGATGATGGCCGGCGCCTGCCCGCGCGCCTGCTCGAACAGGTCGCGCACCCGCGCCGCGCCCACGCCGACAAACATCTCGACGAACTCCGAGCCGGAGATAGAGAAGAACGGTACCCCGGCCTCGCCCGCCACGGCCTTGGCCAGCAGGGTCTTGCCCGTGCCGGGCGGGCCAACCAGCAACACACCTTTCGGGATGCGCGCGCCGAGGCGGCCGTAATCCTGCGGGTTCTTCAGGAAGTCGACGATTTCGACCAGCTCGGCCTTGGCCTCATCGACACCCGCGACATCGGCAAAGGTGACGCCGGTGTTCTTCTCCATGAACACCTTGGCGCGGCTCTTGCCGATGCTCAGGAAGCCGCCCATGCCCTGCTTCTCGGCGAAGCGGCGGAACAGGAAGAACCAGACGCCGAAGAAGGCCACCGCCGGCAGAATCCAGGAGAGCACATCACGTAGCCAGGTGCTTTCCACCACCCGCGCGTAAGGCACGTCGTACTTGGACAGCCGCTCGGCCAGGTCGGGTTCGACGCGAGTGGCCACGATGGTGGTCTTGCCCCGGCTGTCCGGCGATTTCAGGCGCCCGGTGACCGTGCGGTCCGACACCAGCACTTCGGCGACGCGCCCCTCGGCCAGCGCCTTCTCGAATTCGCTGTAGGGCACGGGCTCGACGGTCTTGGCCGCCTGCCAGTAGTTCTGCAGCGTCAGCAGCAACAGGCCGGCGACGATCCAGTAGCCAATGTTCCATTGATCTTTCTTTTCCATGGGCAATGTTCCTCGCAAGTCGTGCCGCTAGAGAATGGGGGTGAACAGACGGGCCACCCCGTCGCGCAAGCGGATGGCCAGCGGGCGGGCGCGCAACGCCATGGCCGATATCTCGTTCGATGCATCACGGGCGGCATCAAAAAGGGATTCCAGCCGCGTAGACAGCGCGGTGTCGTACACCTCCACATTGAACTCGAAGTTCAGGCGCAGGCTGCGCGCATCCCAATTGGCCGAACCCAGGCAGCACCACTGGCCGTCTATCAGCATCAGCTTGCTGTGGTCGAACGGGCCAGGCCGTTCGAAGATGCGTACACCGTGCTCCAGCACCTGCCAGTAGTGGGCGCGCGCGGCCCATTGCACCGTGGGATGGTCGCCGTTTGCGGGCGTCAGCACCTCGACGCGCACGCCGCGCAACGCGGCCGTGCTCAGCGCCGCGATCATCGGCTGATCGGGCACGAAGTAAGGTGTCCAGATGCGCACCGAATGCTTCGCCGCGCTCAAAGCGCCCATGAAGGTCCAGCGCATCCTGTCCAGGGCCTCATCGGGACCGGCCTCGATGCCGCGCGCCCAAGAGGTTCCTTGCTCATCAGCCGTTGCGGGCGGTTCGCCCCAGAAACCCTTGCTGAGCCGCTCGCCCGTGGTATCGCACCAATCATCGGTGAAGCACCGCATCAGATGCGCAACCACCGGCCCGCGCAGACGAAAGTGCAAATCGTGACAGGCCTGCTCCGGCGCATCGGGCCGCCAATACGGGCTGAAGATGTTCATGCCGCCGGTGAAACCCGTCTCGCCATCGATCACCAGCAGCTTGCGGTGATTGCGCAGATGCGCGGCATGCAGGCGCGCGGGAATCAACGTCGGGTTGAACGTCGCCGCCGGAACGCCGGCGCGTTGCAAGGCGCGGTAGGCGCTGCGGGGCCTCCAGCGGGCATAGACGTCGTCGATCAGCACCCGCACTTGCACGCCGCGCTCATGAGCCCGGCGCAGCGCATCGACGAACTGCGCCCCGATGCCTTGGCTGTCGAAGATGTACGAAGCCAGCGCGACGCTGTGCCGCGCCGACTCGATGGCAGCGAGCATGGCCGGGTAGGCCTGCTCGCCATCGACAAGCGGCTCAACCCGACGGGGGCGCGTGGGGGTGGCCGCTGGTCAGCGACTGGCCGGTGGCACGTCCCACCAGGTGCGCCAGGCCGGCAAACGGCGCCGATACGGCCTGGGGCATCGTAGGCGCGAGGTCCTGCCGAACAGCAGGATCTGCCCCCGGAAACAGCCGCCGCGCCCGCCGCTGGTAACGGTTGATGCCGAACAGCAAGTACAACAGCGAACCGCCCAGCGGCAACAGAGCGATCAGCAGCACCCACAGCGTGGCCGAGCGCGGGTCACGCTTGTAGATGACCGCGTGCCCTGCCGCCGAAATGGCGACCGCAAGCGACACGAGGGCGGCTGCCCATGTCAGCCCGTCGGGGTCGGACACGACAGCCTCCCCATGACTCAAGATTGGCCGCCCGCCGGCTTTTTCTTGCGCGTAGCCTTGCTTTCGTCGCTCGACGGCGCCTCTGCCACTTTCGCGGTATCAGGCTTTTCAGGCTCGACCGGCTTCACTGGTGGCTCCTTGCGCTCGAAAACCACCCGCTCGGCCTTGTCATCCCAGCGAGCGCTGGCGTGATCGCCCTTGCCGATGCCGCCACCGAGCATCTCGCGCGCCAGCGCAGTCTCCAGCTCGCTGCGGATCAGCCGCTTGAGCTCGCGCGCGCCGAATTCCGGCTTGTAGCCTTCCTCCGCGAAGTGATCGATCAAGGTCTGATCGAAGGTCAGCGTCACGCCCTGGCTGGCGGCGTTGCGGGCCACACGATCGAGCTGCAGGCCGACGATATGGCGAATCTCCTCCTTGCCCAGCGCATGGAAGACGATGATCTCGTCGATGCGGTTGAGGAACTCGGGGCGGAAGTGTCCGCGCAGCACGTCCATCACCTCGGACTTGGTCTTCTCGTATTCCTCGCCGGCGGCGCCACGGGCCTTCAGCCGACGCTGGATGATGTCCGAGCCCAAATTCGAGGTGGCGATGATGATGGTATTGGTGAAATCCACCACCCGGCCCTTGCCGTCGGTGAGCCGCCCGTCGTCGAACACCTGCAGCAGGATGTTGTAGACGTCGGGGTGAGCCTTCTCGATCTCGTCCAGCAGCAACACGCTGTAGGGCTTGCGACGCACCTTCTCGGTGAGCTGGCCGCCCTCGTCATAGCCCACATAACCCGGAGGCGCGCCCACCAGGCGTGCCACGGTATGGCGTTCCCCGTACTCGGACATGTCGATGCGCAGCAGCGCACCTTCATCGCCATAGATGGACTCGGCCAGCGCCTTGGCGAGCTCGGTCTTGCCCACGCCGGTCGGCCCGAGGAACAGAAAAGTCGCCACCGGCTTGCTGCCTTCGCGCAGGCCCGCGCGCGACAACCGCACGGCATCGGCCACCGCGCGCACCGCTTCGTCCTGGCCCACGAGGCGCTCGTGCAGCCGCTGCTCCAGATGCAGCAGCTTCTCGCGTTCTTCCACCGTCAGCTCGTTGACCGGAATGCCGGTCAGGCGCGAGACGATCTGCGCGACATGCTCGGCTTTGACTTCGGCACTGCCCGAGGCGCGCTCGCGTTCCCATTCCTCGACAAGCTTCTTGAGTTCGGCCTCTTTGGCCTCGATGTGCTTGCCCAGCTCGGCGGCCTTGTCGTACTGCTTGCGCGAGGCCACATAGTCCTGCTCACGCCGCAGCTGGTGCAGTTCGGACTCCAGCTCTTGCACCGCCACCGGGCGGGCCGTGGCCGACAGCTTCACGCGTGCGGCCGCCTGGTCGAGCAGGTCGATGGCCTTGTCAGGCAAAAAGCGCGCGGTGATGTAGCGGTCCGACAACTCGGCGGCGGCGATGATCGCATCCTCGGTGATGCTGACCTTGTGGTGCGCCTCGAAGGTGTCACGCAGGCCGCGCAGGATCATCATGGTCTGCGCTACCGTCGGCTCGGGCACCATCACCGGCTGGAAGCGACGCTCCAGCGCGGCGTCCTTCTCGATGTACTTCTGATACTCGTTGAGCGTGGTGGCGCCGATCAGGTTCAGTTCGCCGCGCGCCATCATCGGCTTGAACACGTTGGCCACGTCCAGCCCGCCTTCGCCGCCACCCTGGCCTGCACCGACGATGGTGTGCACCTCGTCGATGAAGAGAATCAGCTCGCCCTGGTGCTCGGTCACTTCCTTGAGCACCTTCTGCACGCGCTCCTCGAACTCGCCGCGGTACTTGGCGCCTGCCACCATGGCGTTGATGTTGAGTTCGACCAGACGCTTGTCGCGCAGCGTCTCGGGCACTTCGCCGGCGACCATGCGCTGCGCCAGCCCTTCGACGATGGCGGTCTTGCCGACGCCGGGCTCGCCGATCAGTACCGGGTTGTTCTTCTTGCGCCGGGCCAGCACTTCGATGGTCGTCTCGATCTCCTGCGCGCGGCCGATGACCGGATCGAGCTTGCCCTCGCGCGCCATCTTGGTGAGGTCGCGCGAATACTTGTCGAGTTCCGGCGTGTTGGTCGGCGTCTCGGCGCGGCCATCCTCGGCCCCTTTGCCGACCACCTTGCTTACCTGCTGGCGCAGCGCTTGCGGCGTGAGGCCGTAACGGCGCAGCAGGTTGGCCGCCAAACCTTCGCCTTCCTCGGCGAGCCCGATCAGGAAATGCTCCGGCCCGACATAAGAGTGGCCGAGTTCGTTGGAGGCCACGAAAGCACGGCTGAGCGCGTCCTTGACCCGGGGCGACACGCCGATCTCGCCCTCGAACGGCTTATCGCCGCGCTTGGCTTCGGATTCGATCTGGCGCTTGAGGTCATCGACCTTGATCTTGAACTGCCCCAGGATGGTCTTGACCACGTCGCTGTCGGATAGCGCCAGCAGCAGGTGTTCGGTATCGACTTCGGCGCGCCCGAACTCTGCAGCGTGTCGGGCGGCCTCCTGCAATAGGGCCTCGGACTGTTCGCTGATACGGCTGGCGAGCCCACTGCCGCGACGGCGCGCGGTGCCCGTACCGGCCGGGGCGGGTTCGCCGAACGAGGCATCGACGACCTCGTCGGTATCGGCCGCCATGGACGGTGCGTCGTCACCGATGCGGAAGAAGTCGCTGCCAAGGAAGTCTTCGAACAGCCCGCTGCGCGAGCCGAACAAGGCTTCCAGCGGTGAGACGGTGCGCTTTTGCTGGCGCACCAGTTGGCGATAGTGATCGTCACACAACAGCATGGTGCTGTGGCGACCATTGAGATTGGCTTCCACCCGCACCGTGGCGGGCTGGCCGCAGACTTGGCATTGTTTTCTGGCCATGCTGATGCTCCTGTAAAGATTGATCTGACGAGGCACCGCCGATCACGGTGCCTCATCTCTTTGTGGTTTTTGAGAAAAACGCGCTGCCCCGCGTCAGCCGTTGATCGGGATCGAGCGCCCCTGCTTGGGCGTACTGGCCTCGCGCTTTTCCATCGTGATCGTGAGCACGCCGTTCTTGAAAGCGGCCTTGATCGTGTCCTGGTTGGCATCGGCCGGCAGGTTCAGAGCGCGCTGAAAGCTGCCGTAGGAGCGCTCCACCCGATGGAAACCGCCGTCTTTCGTTTCCTGCTCCTGACGCTTTTCACCGCGCACCAGCAGCACGTCGTTGTCGAGCGTGATCTGGATGTCTTTTTCCTCGATGCCGGGTACTTCCAGGGCGATCTTGTACTGCTTGTCGGTCTCTTGGATGTCCAGCGCCGGCTTCAGCATGCCCGGCCAGTCCGACGGCCAGCGTGGCATGGCCAGCGTCGGGAAACCGAAGCCTCGAAACGCGTCGTCGAACAGGCGGTCGATCTCGCGATGCAATTGCAGGATGGGACTGACGGGCCCACCCGCCACCGGCAGGTCATTGCGCTGCACCGGGAGCGAGGCAGTGCTCTGTTGTTCTTCCTGCTCCTTCTTGAACCAGTTCCAGGGAGCCAATTTCTTGAAATCAATGTCCATGTCACACCTCCAGAAGAAAAATTGAAGACTCTCGCTCACTCCGTTTGCCTGCGGCGACGGACAGCGCGCCCAGACGACACGGAGTGTTCCGCTGACTTTGGCTGCTCATCTGTGCGTATCACCTCCTTCTTTCTGCCTGCTTGGATCTGATCATTGATCCATCGATCGATTTCACTTTGACGAAACCGCCACGTCCCGCCGACCTTGAAGGCCGGAATCTCCCCGTGCGAGGCGAGCCGGTAAAGCGTCCGCTTGCCGACTTTCAAGTAGGCAGCCAACTCGTCGAGTGTGAAGATCGCCTGCTGGCGCGCTGTCATACCACCCCCACAAGTTCCGTCGTCACGCGGCCTCGCCTGAGGAAGTTCTTGCAAGACTTTGCAAGATATTGTGCCTAACATGCCGAAAGTCAAGAGTCAACATCCAGCGATCTGCTGGCCGATTGATGTGACTCAATCGTAAGCAGCCAGGAAACAAATGTTGGCTGCCACCGCGATGGTGCTCCCCAAGTCATCAATCTGCTGCCATGTGAAAGGGGAAGTCCATGAACGAGATTGCCCGAGTCGGGGTGGATCTGGCCAAGCGGGTTATCTAGGTGCATGCGGTGGACGCGCGTGGTGGTTGCCAAGGCGCTGGCCGCTGACAAGTTTGCGGCCTGGTGCGCGGAGCTGCCTCCCGGCTGCCTGGTGGCCCTGGAGGCCTGCGGCGGTGCGCATCACTGGGCACGCAAGCTGCGCGGCTATGGGCTGGATGCGCGGCTGATTGCAGGCCACTTCGTCACGCCCTACCGCATGGCCGGCAAGGGACGCAAGAACGGTGCGGCCGATGCCGCAGCGATCTGCGAGGCGGCAACCCGCCCGCACATGCGCTTCGTGCCGGTGAAGCCGCCGGCGCAGACGCTGCTGGCCAGCCATCAGCTACGCAAACCTCCCGATTCACTCACGCAGCTTATTCCTGCTTGCCTAGGGACGACCATGTAAGCGGCAGATGGTCGGAGTCCTTTGCGACCAGCACCTACGCGAGCAGCCCGGAGGTGGGGATGCCCTTGGCGATGATCTCCGCCGGGACCGGCGCCTGGGTCAGCGTTCGGCATCTATGCGCAGGTCCACTTGCCGCGGATGTGGCACTCGACCGTGAACACGCCCGGCGTGTAGTCCAGCTTCTCGCTGATGCGCTTGAGCGCACAGCCGCACGCGCAGCGGGTGTTCTCGGGCTCGTGGTGGCAGTCCACGCGCGGCAGGTCCGCCGGCAAGGCGGTGCGCTTAGGCATCGCGCCAGGCGTAGCCGGCGGCTTCTTCTTGCCCAGCAGTTCCTGGAGCTGCGCCTCAGCCGCGGCAAGGTCGGCGTCCGTCTGGAAGTGTGTAGGCCTTGCCGGTGGCTTTGGCTTGGCGGACCACCAAGTCTGAGAGTGCCATGCTCTAGCTCCTGAACATGAGTCAGGAACCAGATGCTTAACCCATCGACCTCAGCGCCCTAGCAGGCTGGTGAGAAACCCTTGAATCCTTCCGGATCATGTCCTTCCGATCATTTTTTCCGGCACCGGAAGTGCGCCGTGGCGTGTGATTCAGGGTTCTCTCACCCTCGCATTCCGCTGTTCGCCGGGCAGCGGACGCATCTGTCCCTTCTACGCGGCAGCCGCTCGCATCAGGCTCAGCATTCGGGTCAGGTTGTACGCCGCGAACGCGAACAGTGCCTGGCCCGAGAGCTTTTCCAGCCCCTTGTGCCGCGTCTTGCGCAAACCACCCACCGTCTTGATCCAGCCGAAGGCCTCTTCGATCATCTTTCGCCGGCGCAGACTCATCGCGTAGCCTTTGCCACGCGCCGTGCGTCCATCGACGGCGCTGCCGCTGACCTTGCGCGCCACGTGTGCCTTGATGCCGCGCCGTTCGAGTGCGGCAACGAACTCGGCCGTGTCATAGCCCTTGTCCGCACCCACCGTCGCGCCCGGCTTGCGCACGCTGCGATCAATCATCCGGATCGCCGCCTCCCACTCGGCGCGTCCCGTGGCTTGCGTGCTCTCGACATCGACGACGAGCCCGTTGCGGTTCTCGGAGAGCGCGTGCGCCATGTAGCGCAGCTTCGCTTCCGCGAACTCGCCCTTCTTGTAGAGCCGCGCCTGCGGGTCGGTTGTGCTCTGGTGTGTGGCGTTGCTGCGCGTCTTGCCCTTGAAGTCCGCCTCCGGGTTGCGCCCGGCAGGCTTGTCCGGGCCACTGCCGTCCTTGGGAACGAAGCTCTTGTGGCTGGCCCAGGCCTCGATCATCGTGCCATCGACGCTGAAGTGCTCGTCGGAGACGAAGCCCTGCCACTCGGCAAGATGCAGTACGCGACGGAAGAACTGGCGTGCGACGTCGGTGCCGAGCAGACGGTCGCGATTGATGCTGAAGACGGTGCGGTCCCACACCGCGTCATCCATGCCCAGGCCAACGAACCATCGGAACAGCAGGTTGTAGTCGAGCTGCTCGACGAGCTGGCGCTCGCTGCGGATCGTGAAGAGGATCTGCACGAGCAGCGCACGCAGCAGCTGCTCGGGCGGAATCGACGGGCGCCCGGTGTGCGAGTAACGCTCATCGAACAGCGCACTCATGTTGGCGAGAATGCCGTCGACCAGCGCACGCAGAGTGCGCAGCGGGTGGTCCTTCGGCACGCGTTGCTCCAGGCTCACGTAGCTGAACATCGACGCTTGGGGATTCTCTTGGCCGCGCATGGGAAATCGGGAAAAGCAGAAAGACGATTCGAGGCAGGAGTCTGCCTCAAAACCCGCGCCCGGAGCAGCGGTCGGGGTTTCTCACCAGCCTGCTAGCAACAATCCGGAAGCCGTCGTGCCCGCAAAAATGGACACAAAAATGGACATAAACGTCGTGGCTTAAGGTGGATTTCCGTGGAGCCCACTGGAACATCGAGGTGTCGAAAACTCAACCAGAATCAACGACTTACGATGCTTCTTGGACATTCTCAGAATTCCCTGGAACGATGCAGTGGAGGTGAAGGGAACAGCACCCGGTCGCTAACAGGCCGTTGAAATACCTATCGACGCCTCACCTGCAAAGCAGGAAGATGAGGCCATCGATCGACGAACGGTGAGGCGACGATGCGAGGAGCGGACAGCTACAACGAGGCTCTGTTCAGCACGATACGGCTGGAGGACTTCGTGCCGGCCGAGCATCCGTTGCGGCCGATTCGCGTCTGGGTCAACGACGCGCTGGGCAAGATGGGCGATACGTTCGCGGCCATGTACGCAGCCGACGTCAAGGGCGGTCGCCCGAGCATCGCGCCCGAGAAGCTCATCCGCGCGATGCTGCTGCAGGTGCTCTACAGCGTGCGCAGCGAACGCCAGCTCGTCGAGCAGATTCGCTACAACCTGCTGTTCCGCTGGTTCGTCGGGCTGTCCATCGACGACGAGGTGTGGAACCACTCGGTGTTCAGCAAGAACCGCGACCGGCTGATCGAGCACGATGTGGTGACCGAGCTTTTCAACGCCACGGTGGAGATGGCGCACCAGCGCGGGCTGCTGTCGGGCGAACACTTCAGCGTGGACGGGACCTTGATCCAGGCCTGGGCCAGCCACAAGAGCATGCGGCGCAAGGACGGTTCGGACGACGGGCGCCCACCCGAGGACTGGAAAGGCCAGCCCCGCAGCAACGACACGCACGAATCGACGTCGGATCCCGACGCGCGGCTGTACCGCAAGAGCAACGCCGCACCTGCGCTGCCGAGCTACCTGGGGCATGTGCTGACCGACAACCGCCATGGCCTGGTGGTCAACGTGCAGGCCAGCACCGCGGACGGCACGGCCGAGCGCGAGGTCGCCGCGCAGATGCTGGGCGACGTTGCAAGACCGGGCAAGCGCGTGACGGTGGGTGCCGACAAGGCATATGACACCAAGGGGTTCGTCAAGGTGTGCCGGGAGATCGGAGTGACGCCGCACGTTGCGCAGAACACGAGCCGCAATGGCGGGAGCGCCATTGACGGGCGCACCACGAGACATTCTGGCTACGCTGTCAGCCAGCGCAAGAGGAAGCGCATCGAGCAGTGCTTCGGGTGGGGCAAGCTCATCGGGCCGATCCGTCAGGTGATGGTGCAAGGACTGGACAAGGTGGACCAGCTTCTGACCCTGACGATGACAGCCTACAACCTCACACGACTGCGCAACCTGGCGCAGCCATGCCCGGGGTGCGTCCAATGAGCTGCGAAGAGGTCGAAATGCCCTCTTGCGGATGCATGAATGCCGGTGAAACACACGCGCCGCGGCCTTCCGGGTGGAACCCGAGGACTGTATGAACTTGCCAGAACATCCAGCGATGGCGGAACGCGCGTTCATTCAGGGTTCTTCAACGGCCTGCTAACTCATTTATTACGAACGTTTTTTCCGATCCAGGCGTCACGGAATGGACTCGATTGTGGACTCAAGTCTTCGGCCTGGTCAACGCAGGCCGTTGCGGGTGATCCAAAGCGAGCCAAGCACATCCATCAACAGCCAGAGCATCGGATTTCATTCCGAAGTCTATCTGTCCACCGGCACATAACGCCACAGGCCGCAACGGACAGGCGAGCTGCGTCCTCAAAGGACCGGCTCATCATCGACCGGCGCGGCCCCGTCTTTCACCCGCTCGATGAACCGCCTCATGGGCTCCGAGGGTTCGCCCCGGCGGCGCAGCAGGTAGGTGGAGAGCATCGGTGGGATGCCGGCCAGGGGACGAATGGAGATGTCCGGGCGCTGTAGCGTCTGCACCTGCGAGGCGATGGCGAAGCCGATGCCGTAGCCGGCGCCGACCAGGGTCAGCATCACGCCCAGGCTGGTCACTTCGTCCACCAGCTTGAGCGGCATGTTCGTGTCCTGCAGCACCGCCTGAATCTGGTGGCGGCAACCGGAGCCCGCCTCGGGGTGGCACAGAACCAGCGGAAACTTCAAGGCTTCGGGCAGCGGCACCTGCACGTGTGCCAGCAAGGGGTGGCGTGCGGGCACGATCACCGACAGCGGATCGGTCCACACCGGCTCGGCGACGAGGCCATCATGCACCGCGTTTGACAAGCCAAAGCCGATGTCCAGCAGATCGTTGTGCAGCATCTTGAGCTGCTGCGCGAACGGCAGCTCGAAGACGCGAATCTCCAGCTCGGGCTCATCCTCGCGGCTGCGTGCCAGCAAGGTGGCGATGCGGGGTTGCGCCAGGCTGTCGCAGATCGCGATGCGCAGATGGCCCTGGTAGCCCTGTGCCGCCGCCTTGGCGCTCTTGACTGCCTGCTCCACGGTGGCCTGCACGCGCCGGCATTCGCCGAGGAACACCTGGCCGGCCCAGGTCAGCCGCGTCAGGCGTGTGCTGCGGTCGAACAACTGCACGCCAAGCTGGCTTTCCAGGTCGCGCATCGCACGCGACACAGGCGATTGCTCGATGCCCAGACGCTCGGCTGCACGGGCCAGATGCAGTTCTTCCGCAACTGCGATGAAGTAACGCAGCAATCTGAAATCCAAGGCCACCTCCTGTTTGTCTTCTTCTGGTTCGGCCTCTCGGGCGCCAGCATCTACATCCGCATCCCGTCAGCACCTCCTTCGATGGCATCGCGTCGAAGCACTCATGCCTGTCGGGAGCAGGCCCGTCGCCGACACGCGCGGAGCAGGCCGGCGCACAGCCCGGGCTGAATGCTGATGGTCAGCGCCTGCTGCTGCCATGCCAGGGCGGGCAGCGGTGCGCCGGGCACCGCGCGCAGGTGCGCGCGTGTGGCTCGTGTCCGCGATCAGTGCAGCCGACGACGACACGCCGGCGTCAGGGCGGGCGTGCCGATGCAGTTTCATGAGGGTGTCTTTCGGCTCACCCCGGTCGCTGCCCGGGTCGGTCACGAAGCTCAGTTTCAACACCCGGACTTCTGCGTAGCCGCCAACACCTGGGCGACGCGCTGGCGGGCCCACCAAGCGGTCGCCGCGGATGAAGTCCTCGGGCTGCGGTTGACGCGGCGCGGAGGCCTGCAGCCGCTGCGCGAGCTGCCCATCGCCCATGCGTTCGTCGTTCCAGGACACGCTGCCGTGGGTGGTGACGGACAGGTTCGCCGCGTCGGGCTTGATCGGCTTCACTCCATTCAGACACAGATACTAATGAGAATTATTATTGATTGTCCGTGGTTTTATGTGATATGGCAACACCGATGGAATCACCCGGCCTCGCCTGGACACTCGCCGCCTCGTGCCGGCGACTGAGGCCGGATGGCGGCAACTGGAAAGCCTCTGTGACCGGCATCGCCACCGGGAAGCACTCATGCGGTTCCCTACGGCCAGAGGAATGGACTCCACTTTCTGGGGGGAATTACATGAACTTACGCCATCTTCGCTGTTTCATCGCCGTGGCCGAAGAGTTGCACTTTGGCCGGGCGGCGCGGCGGCTGCATGTGGAGCAGTCGCCCCTGTCGCGCACGATCCGCCAACTGGAGGCCGACCTGGGCGTGGCGCTGCTGGAGCGCACGCCGCGCGGCGTGCGCCTGACCCCGGCCGGGCAGGTGTTTCTGGAGGAGGCCCGGCGCGTGCTGCTGACCCTTGAGCAAGCCCAGACCAAGACGCGGGCGGTGGCGGTGGGACACCGGGGCACCCTGCGCATCGCCCTGGCCGGCGGCGTCGGGCGGACCCGGCTGTCGGCGCTGCTCGCGCTGTGCCGCGAGGAGGCGCCGGAAGTGGGCATCCGGCTGTTCGAGGCGCCGCTGTCGCAGGTGGTGGGCGGCCTGGGCAACGACCTGTACGACGCGGCCTTTGCGATGGCCGGCGAGATGGCGGCCGGGGTGGTCGCCAGGCCGGTGTGGCAAGATCCACTGGTGGTGGCCATACCCGCGCGGCACCCCTTGCTGGCGCACAAGCGGGTACCGCTGGACGAGGTGGTGGGCTACCCGCTGGTGCTGTGTCACCCGCAGGTTTGTCAGGAGTGCAGCCGGCAATGCGAGCGCCTGCTGCGCCTGGTGGAGACACCGCCGGTCGTGGCCGAGTACGTGACGACCCACTCGTTGATGCTGGCCCTGGTGGCGGCCGGCTATGGCGTGGGATTTTCCACCGCGGCGCACGCGGTGGCATGCCGGCAGGGGGGGGGGGGCGGGGGTGGGGGGGGGGTCACCCCCCCCAGCCGCACCTCGCCGATCATCTCGCCACCACCTTGATAGGGCGGCAGTTCGGCCAGGGCCTCGGCCACCAGGGCGTTGGC
>OGQD01000491.1_pt1 | contig 29742 bp, 26 predicted proteins | sample 1553091 | NCBI WGS metagenome assembly OGQD01 (sample SAMEA2580290, study PRJEB22360) | human gut metagenome | biome: human gut; feature: human-associated habitat; material: faeces | place: Denmark | collected 2008/2010
AACAGGTTGTGAAAGGAGTAATCAGGATGGTAATTAATCGCTCTTTCCAGTTTTCGATATTTCTCGATGCCATGATAGCCGGAATAGCACAAGCCGTTCCCGAAATCAATGGAACAACACTTTTTCCGCTAAGTCCAAATCTTCTCATGATTTTATCCATAAGGAAAACCACACGGCTCATATAACCGCTTTCTTCCAATACAGAAATAAAAAGAAACAGAAAGGCAATTTGTGGTATGAAAATCACTACTCCGCCAATTCCCGGTATGATTCCCTCAGAAATAAGGTCGGTTAGTAAACCAGGCGGAAGGTGTTCTTTTGAAAAGCTAGCCAGTTTAGCAAAAGTTTCATCGATAAAATCCATCGGAATACTTGACCATGAAAATACCGATTGGAAAATCAGCATCAGAATGGCAAAAAAGATGACATATCCAAAAACTTTGTGCATCAGGATTCTATCCAGTTTTGCTCTCACTCCTTTTGCTTTGGATGAATCGACCTTATATCCGACTTTAAGAACATCATTGATAAACTGATACCTTTTGATGGTTTCTTTTTGCTGCATTTTTTTCAGCTCAGAATTGGATTTTGCAAAAGATTTTTCAGCAATCTCATTCCGTTCCAGTTCTCCAAAGTTTACGTCCTGTGTAATGACGAGCCATAATTTATAAAGCAATTCTTTCGGAAAAGCATGGCGGAGCCTGTTAAAATAATCAACATCAATGCTCGATGCATTCAGGCAAGGCTCTGTTGATAGTGTTTTATAATCGGCTATAAGCTGTTTGAGATTGTCAATACCAATGTTTTTGCGAGAGCTTATAAGTGCTATTTTGGTTTTTAACTGCTCTTCAAGATAAGGAATATCCAGACTGATGCCTTTATAATCCATTCTGTCCGACATGTTGATAGCCAGGATTGTCGGGATTTCCAAATCCTTAATCTGTGTAAAAAGAAGCAGGTTTCGTTTAAGATTTTCAACTTCGGTAACTACAACCGCAACATCCGGATAATTAGGGTCGTTTTTGTTGAGCAATAGTTCAATTACCACATTCTCATCAATAGAAGTGGCGTTTAAACTATAGGTTCCCGGCAAGTCAAGAATGGTGGCTTTCAGATTTTCGGCCAGCTTGCTGTAACCGATTTTCTTTTCAACGGTTATTCCCGGATAATTACCAACCTGTTGCTTCAATCCTGTAAGCTGATTAAAGACAGAAGTTTTCCCGGTATTAGGATTGCCTATAAGGGCTACTTTAAGATTTTTATGACTCATAGAGCTTCATTCACGACTTCAACAGTTATAGCAAGGGCAGTTTCTTTGCGAATGGCAACATGACTGTCATTGACATCAATATATAACGGGTCGCCAAGAGGTGCAATCTGCAATAGCTCTACAAAATTGCCGGGAAGACATCCCATTTCAAGCAATTTTAAAGGAATCGTATCGATATTAACGTCGAGTATCTGTGCCTTCTGACCGATTTTGAGCTGTGCTAAAGTTTTCAAGCCTTATTTAGATTCAATTTAGATTGCAAAAATAGGAATTATTATTGAAGTAAGGCGTTTAAATAAAAAATAGAGGTTAAATCCTAGGGTTTTCAATGGTTTTTTATGTTTGATGATTCTCTATAAAGAAAATACCGCATTTAAGTTTTATAAAATTATAGTGCAATCCTATAAAATTACTCAGTTTTATAAGCTTACTTTTATACCATAATCAAAAATAAAAGTCATGAAAAAGCTAATTTATGCCGCATTTATAGTGATTGTTTTCTCTGCATGTAAAGACACGGCCAGTGAAAATGCAATGCTGGAGCAACAGCGTGAGATAGATTCTATGAAAGTGGTGATGAAAGAACAGGAAGAAGCATTGGCCAAACAAAGAACTATTGATTCCATGAATGCCGTTGTAGCTGCAGCCGAAGCAAAAGCTGCTCGGGCTTCAGCAAATAAAGCTGCTCCGGTAACTGCTGAGCAGAAGAAAAAAGGATGGAGCAATACGGCAAAAGGTGCTGTGATTGGAGCCGGAGCCGGAGCCATTACAGGAGCTGCCGTTTCAAAGAAAAAAGGTGAAGGTGCTATTATTGGTGGTTTGGCCGGAGCAGCCGTAGGTGCCGGAACCGGAGCCATTATTGACGATAGCAAAAAGAAGAAAGAAAAACAATAAACCCGGAACAAATAAAAAAGAGAGGCCTAATGCCTCTCTTTTTTATTCTGATTTTTCATTACTCAAATAATTAATATCTTCCAGTAGTCTTTTGACTTCTTCAAGTTTGGTACCGTCATAAAATCCGCGGATTCTTCTTTTTGCATCTACCAACACAAAATTTTCGGTATGTACCATATCATATAATTCGCTGGAATCTGTAGTTTTTACGGCGAGATATGATTTTCTGGCAATATAATAAATGTCTTTTTTATCGCCCGTAACCAGATTCCATTTGCTGTCGATTACTCCTTTTTTAACGGCATAAGCTTTTAAAACTTCCGGCGTGTCAATGTCTGGCATTACGGTATGGGAAAGCAGCATCACTTTAGGATTGTCCTTAATCTGCTCCTGAAGCCATGCCATATTTTCACCCATTGGTACGCAGATTGACGGGCAGGTCGTAAAGAAAAAGTCGGCTACATAGATTTTTCCTTCGTAATCTTTCTGGGTTATTGTTTTTCCGTTTTGGTTGGTAAACGAAAAATCATCAATGGTATGGTATTTTTTTACATACTGTACCGTGGTGTCTACCATTTCAGGATTAACATCGGCAGGATTGTATATCTTAAGCGTCTTTTTGGGCTTTAGTGCAAAATAGAAGAGTGTGATGATAGTCGCGGATAGCAGAAAAAGGACTAGAAAGAAAATTCTATATTTTTTAAAAAAGGTAAGCATGCGGAAGAAATTTTTGCGAAATTACAAAAGAAAGCGTCATGCAGATTTTATTTTAACAGTTATATAAGTTGATGCAACTGGTTTACTTTTTAAATTTGTGACAACACAAACAGAGTTTTATATGAAAATAATTTCGAATAAGGGTATGCTGTCCGTAACGGCCATGATTTTGACCGCAATTTCGGCGAATGCCCAGGAAAAATCACCACATCCTGGTATTGAAATCCAATATATGGATTTGTCAGTAAGACCCAATGACGACTTCTTTAAATTTGTTAACGGAAAATGGGTTAAGGAAACCGAGATTCCTGCCGACAGGACTCGTTGGGGAAGTTTTGACGAACTTCGCCAGAGAACAGATGAAGATGCGTTAGCTATCCTCAAGAAAGCGGTCTCGGATAAAAAGCTGGATCCTAAATCAGACCAGGCCAAGGCTGTAAATCTTTACAAGTCTATTATGGACACGGTAACAAGGAACAAACAGGGAATTACTCCCCTGAAACCGTATCTGGCAAAAATCAATGCGGTTAAAAATGTAAAAGACCTTCAAGCTCTGATGATTGAAATGGAGCCGGTTGGCGGAGTTGGATTTACAGGAGCCGGAGTAGGTACTGATGCTAAAAACAGTAACAGAAATGTGGTAACCGTTGGCTTGGGAAGTTTAGGTCTTCCGGACAGGGATTATTATGTTTCTGATGAAGCCGATTCTAAAGAAAAAAGAGAAAAATACGAACAGCACGTTGCCAGAATGTTGCAATATCTTGGTGAAAAACCAGATGAAGCGAAGAAAAATGCGGCGAAAATTGTAGCATTGGAAATTGCTATGGCAAAGCCGAGATTGGATAGAGTGGAACGAAGAGACAGAAGGAAAACCTACAACCCGATGGCTATTGCCGATTTGCAGAAACTGACTCCTTCTATTAACTGGAATACCTATTTGACTGGAATCGGACTTCCAAAATTGGATTCAGTTATCGTATCTCAGCCAAAATACATGACTGCATTGGAAGAAATCTTCAAGCAAAATAAAGTTGAGGATTGGAAAGAATATATGAAATGGACGTTGCTGAACAAATCTGCCGGAACGCTTTCAACAGAAATTGAAACGGCAAACTGGGAATTCTATGGCAAAACCCTGACAGGAGCTGTGAAGCAAAGACCTCGCGACGAGAGAGCATTGCAGACAGTAAACGGAATGATTGGTGAAGCTTTAGGAAAACTATATGTTGCTGAAAAATTCCCGCCAGAAGCGAAAGCGAAAGCGGAAAAAATGATTAAAAACATCTTCCTGGCTTTTGAAAACAGAATCAACAGATTGCCTTGGATGACAAAAGCGACAAAAGCTAGTGCCATTGAAAAACTGCACAAGTCAAGAATCAAAATTGGTTATCCGGAAATGGAAAGATTATTCTGCATTGACAATCGTTGCTCCTGAAAAAGGAGGAACTTATTTTGAAAACATTAAAAATGCAGCCCGTTGGAATTATAAGGAAGATATCGAAAAATTAAACAAGCCGGTTGATAAAGATGAATGGTTTATGTCGCCTCAGACTGTAAACGCCTATTACAACCCTTCGTATAATGAAATCGTTTTCCCGGCCGCTATCCTGCAGCCGCCATTCTATGATTACAAAGCGGATGAAGCTGTTAATTATGGAGGAATCGGAGCGGTTATAGGACATGAGATTTCACACGGATTTGACGATTCAGGATCCCGATATAATGCCGATGGAAATTTGGTAAACTGGTGGTCTGACGATGATTTGAAGCAGTTTACAGGATTGGGTGGTGCTTTGGCAGACCAATACAGTGCTTTGCAGCCGCTACCTGGAATTTATGTTGACGGTAAATTTACTTTAGGTGAAAACATTGGAGATTTAGGCGGTGTGAATGCAGCTTATGATGGTTTGCAATTGTATTTAAAAGAGAACGGACGTCCGGGATTGATTGACGGATATACTCCTGAACAGCGTTTCTTTATTTCATGGGCGACCATCTGGAGAACCAAAGCCCGTGATGAAGCTATTAAGAATCAGGTAAAAACAGACCCGCATTCACCGGGAATGTACAGGGCTTATGTGCCACTTCAAAATGTGGATGCATTCTATGAAGCATTCAAAATCAAAAAAGGAGACGGAATGTATGTAGAACCGGAAAAGAGAGTTAAAATCTGGTAATAAATAAAAAAATCCCAAGTGTGAGCTTGGGATTTTTTATTATCAAAAACTACTCTTCTCAAAAACCTCTTGCTAAAAGTTAAGCTCTACTTTTTAATACTATGTGACGCACACTACACAAAATAATGGATTTTATTTTGAGAGTTAAATTCTACCAATTTGTGTAGTAGGCGTTACATTTTTAAGTGTTAGCTTTATCTAAAATTCAAATCGTAAATAAGGTTTTTTGGCTGCTTCTTTCGTAATTCTTATTAAGAATGACGGGAAAATAAAACTTTCCAAAATACATATGTGTGCCATTAGTAACTTGAAAATCCTTAAAAAATAGAAATTCCATTTTTAAAAATTTAATAATCATGAAAAAAGCGTTGTTTTTGTTTTTAAGCAGTGTCATGTTTTTGTCTTGTGATGATGAGAATGGACAAATAAATCAATTAAAGGATGATTTTAGTGTTTTAGGAAAAAGGATGTCTTCTGATATAGTAGTGGCATTTGAAAAAGATGTAAAAGACAGTAATATTGATTTAGAAATAAAGAATTGGGAAAAAGCATTAAACAAGCAAGACTTTGACAAAGTAGAAACATATCAAAATTCTATAGTTGGAATTTTAAATTCATTCTACGAAAAGTACAAAAAAGAGAGTGTAGAAGATTACGTAAAATTACTTCATGAGATTGAAGCGAAGGTGTTAGGAACTCACGATAAAGACCCATGCACAAGAAATAAAAATGGCACTATTTATTTGGATGCCTGCACTTTTTGGCAAAAAGTAAGTTTTTTTATAAGTTTTTCATGTTCAGGCCTCCCGGTAGACACAAAGTCCCAACAAGAATCATATATGAATTGCTTACAGTCTACAGTTTGTAAAAAATGTAAATAAAATAAGCACCATGATAACAAAAAAAAGGATAGGGTATATAGTTTTGGTCTTGCTGATAGTTTACTTAGCCTTTGCAATACCTAATGCAATTAAAAAGTATGATGCTACTCGTTTGCCTCCTGACGAGTTTTTTAAAAAATACAAATAGTGTCAGGTCATTTACATTAACTTGTAAGTATAGAAAAGGGATTTAAACTTATTTTAAATTAAAAATTCCTGTCCATTACTTCAAAATTATAATTCAAAATGGCTTCTAGCTTATTGCTAATTATTATCTTCCCAACTGATTTTTTTTCAACATTGAATCTCGGTACTTCCAAACCAAGGCTTTCCGCTTTTTGAGTATAATATTCTTTTCGCCCGGGATGAATGGGTGCTGCAGCATTAAATGTTTCGTTCCAAATATCTTTTTCAATAATCTTTTCAATAATCCCGATGCAATCTTGTTGATGAATAAGATTGACAGGTCCGTCAGGATTTTCAATGTTTTCTCTGCCTGAGAGAAATTTTACAGGATGGCGGTCTTCACCTATTAATCCTCCAAAACGCAAAACGGTAGTACTGAATTTAGGATTATTCAGCAAGAGGTTTTCAGATTCAAAAAGCTGCCTGCCACTTTCGGTATCCGGATTTGGAGTATTTTCTTCTGTGATAACGGGAGTATTTTCAGTATCAGCATATACCGATGTTGAACTTATAAAAAGTACTTTTTTGATGGAAGATTTTTGTATTTCCAAAACCAGATTCTGCATCTTTTTTACAAAATTTTCATTCGTATCGCCTTTTAGTTTTGGTGGTATATCAATAATGAGCAGGTCTGAACCTTTCAAAAAGTCATAGGAATTTCCCTGAATTCCTTCAGAACTTACAGCAACTAAAAAAGGTTTTATTCCGGAATTTTCCAGAATACTAAGCTTGTTTTCGGAAGTTGTAGAGCCGTTTACTGAAAATCCTTTCTCTAGTAAAGCTTTAGCCAAAGGCAATCCAAGCCATCCGCAACCTAAGATACTAATTTGCTGCATTGGCATTGATTTCCAAAGTTGTTGGTTGTTGCTGTAAACTGTCTAATAGCTGTTCAGGAATGATTTCCTTTCTGAAATTAGGTTTTATCTTTTGCTTTATGACTACTGCATCATTTAGTACGAAAGGTGTTGGCATCATCCAGTTTTCACGCTTTGCAATGCTGAACATTTTGTTGCTCATCAGGTCGAAAGAAGATTCCATCAAATCCATGTCAAGCACCGCTTTTGAAGCAATACTGAACTGCAATTCCAAAGGCTCATTATCTGTTACATAATAGCTCAAAAGTTTTCTTCCTTTTCTCTTAAAAGCAGAACCTTTCTGGTTGATATGTTTTACCCCATTGGCTCTCAGGTTATGGAAAGTAAGGTTTTCATGCGCAAAAATATCATAGCGGTTTACCTTCCGGTTAGGACTGATTTTTATTTTAAGATGCCTTTGGGTTCCAATTACAGTATCACGCAGGAATTGGATAGTAGGTTCTTCCAGTTCTTTGGCAGGAGCAGAATTCGAATAGGTAAATTTGGAATTGTATTTACTAAACAGGTTATAAGGTTCCAATTGTTTGGCATCAGAAGGTTTTTCACCTAAGTATCCTTTAGTCCAGCTGTCAAGGTTTTGGTCATAGGTCACCCATAATGCTTTTCCGGTATCACCGTCGTAAACATACAGGAGGCTGTTTGGTTTTGCTTTTCCGGGTTCATAGCCAGACTCAAGGTGTGCTTTTATAAAAAAGCCAATTGCAATCAAAAGCATAGCCGTGGCCCAGATACCTTTTTTTGAATAATAGCCAAAAACAGGAAGCAGAAGCGTAAATACCAAAACGGTTAATACTGCACTTCCGGCCAATAGTTTTAGTCCTAATCCGATTGGAAATGTAGTGATGAACGGAATGAAAATTATAAAAGCCGGAATACTGAGGATAAGGTTCAGTATCCAGCTTTTTTTCTGTGTAATTACAAAATACGCCAACATGATTAAAGCACAAAAAACAGGAATTATAAAGAATCCTGCCCCGGGAAGATAAATCGCCAGTGCAATATTTATCAGGAGCCACAGGAACAAAGGTGCAATGGCAAAGTTCATCGCCTGGTTTTCGAAATAGTATTTTTTATAGAAAGCAAAACTGATGGCCAAACTGATAAAGACAAAAAAGCCTATGTAATAGTGGCCGTTATAGGTGAATCCGTGTAAAATGTCTTTGTATTGAGGATAAAATTCATTCAGGACTTTCCATCCCAGGAAAGCAGCAGCACCCGAAACCAGAAGAGAAGCAAAGAACGGGGCAAAACCACGTCCGATTTCTTTAATGGATAAGGCTCTTTTGCCTATGCCGATAAAAACAATGAAAATGAAAAGCACTCCCGCAATAGTAACAAGTATATAGTTCCATGAAAATGGATAGCTTACAAAGTAAAAAGGAGTGTTGAAATAAACATAATCTTCGCCATCGTTGAGGGTACTCAGATTGGTATTGGAGAAATATTTAAGTAAAGGAACGATATAGGTACCCTGATGGGCTAAAGTAGTAGGACTCAGATGTTGTATATCATCCTGTTGGGTATGATAATTGAAATGGTCGTCAATAAAAGCAAAATTAAATCCCTGTATTTTTCCTTCTTCTCTGAAAACTGTCAGGTCTGTGTCGTTGGGAAGCATTTTGTAAATGCTGTACATCAGAGAGTTCGAAACAGGAAAAGCCGGATTGGCTTTTGTGAATTCTTTCACCATAGCCGCATTTCCTTTGTTGGTTTCCATCAGCATATAGGATGGTCCGGCACTTCCTCTTGCTTCTAGATTCAGTACAAGTCCTACTTCCTTTGCCCAGGGATGCTCTGTAACAAAAAGAGCAGCTCCATTTAAACCTAGTTCCTCGGCATCAGAAAACAAGATGATAATGTCGTTTTTGTTGGCCGTTTTTTTCGCAAGAAATGCCCTCACGCTTTCCAATATGGTAGCAATTCCAGAAGCATCGTCAGCAGCACCCAGAGAAGACGAATGTGGAGCACTGTCGTAATGTGACAAAAGCATTAGTGCTTTGGAATTGTTTGAACCCTTAATCCGGGCAAGAATATTTTTTGATTTTGCCAGATTTCCCCATTCTGTCAACGTATATCCTGCTTGTGTCGTCGTTTCTAATCCGAGTTTTTGAAGTTCTTTTTCGAGAAGGGAAGCAACGTTTTTATGATTTTCTGAACCAACATAATGTGGAGATTTTGCTATAGAGGCAACTTGTTCAAGAGCTCTTTTGGTAGAAAATTCCGTCAGTGGGATTTCTTCTTCGGCAATATTTTGGGGCATCATTGCAAAGAAAATCCCATAGATAATTCCTGCGACAAGTAAAGCAGAAATAAGGGAACTATATCTTTTTTTCATTCCGTTGAGATTATTTAGGTGGTGTTAAATATTCTTTCTTTACTAAAATAAAGGAATCATCCTTTACAGGTAAATAGGCCTGGTCATACAGGAAATAGTAGGTATTTCCGTTTTCTGTTGGCAGCGTACTGGTATAAAATTCAAAGTCAAAACCTTTAGTGAGCAATCTTGACCTGGAGACCTGTATTTTGCCATCAGAATTTATCCCCGATAAAATTCTGTAATTTTTGCGTAACTTGTTGTTAATGTTCCGCATTAAATTATTTGAATCTTTATTTATTTTGTTATTATAGGCATTCCTGCATCCATCACCGCAGAATTTTTTGTCTTCCCGACCCGTAATCCTCTCCCTACATTCTAAACATGATTTTGGCATAAATTGTTCTTTTTGGTGTAAATATTAATTAAATGGCATAAAAGCTATACTTTTTTACGAGTAAAATTTTTTACGGAAGCTGACTACATCTTTTTCTTACACAAACATCAGAAATTTTTTTCTATTTCAGCTTTTTAATTTTATATAAATCATCGCGCCTGTCTTTTAATATTCTGACACTTCCCTGTTCATGGAGTTTTTTCAGTAAGTCAAGGTCAACATCCGCAATGAGTGTCATTTCTGTATTTGGAGTAGCTTCTGCCTTGATTCCGTTAGAAGGAAAGGCAAAATCAGAAGGAGTGAAGACGGCTGCCTGTGCATATTGTATGTCCATGTTGTTTACCTTCGGAAGATTGCCTACACATCCGGCTATGGCCACATAACATTCGTTTTCGATAGCTCTGGCCTGGGCGCAAAATTTTACACGGGTATAAGCGTTTTGCGTGTCGGTGAGAAAAGGAACAAAAAGGATTTCCATTCCTTCATCCGCCATTAATCGTGATAATTCAGGAAATTCTACATCATAACAAATCATGATTCCGATTTTACCACAGTCCGTATCAAAAGTCCTGATTTCAGACCCACCTTTCATTCCCCAATATTGAACTTCGTTAGGAGTGATATGTATTTTGGTATACATTTCATAAGTTCCATCCCTTTTGCATAAGAATCCTACATTATAAAGATTTCCATCTTCTGTGTAAGGCATGCTGCCGGTAATGATATTGATGTTGTATGAAATGGCAAATTCCTGGAATTTCTTGCGAATCGGTTCGCAGAAATGGGAAATTTCCCTGATGGCATCGGCTTCAGAAAGATGGTTATAATCAGCCATCAAAGGAGCAATGAACAATTCTGGAAACAACACAAAATCACTACTGTAGCCCGAAACAACATCGATGAAAAATTCCGACTGTTCAAAAAGGGCTTCCAGATTAGCAAGAGGGCGCATCTGCCATTGTACGAGTCCGAGCCTGATGACGCTTTTTTTGACATTAATAAGCTTAGGGCTTTTTTCGTAATAGATATTGTTCCATTCCAGCAGTACGGCATACTCCTGAGAACTGATATCGCCTTCAAGATAGTTTTTCATGATTTTCAATACGTGGAAATCATTGCTTAACTGAAACGAAAGTACCGGGTCATACAATTCACTCAGCCTTACCTTGTCAATATATTCTTTCGGAGTCATTTCTTCCGAATATTGAGAATATTTTGGAATCCTTCCGGCAAATATTATCGATTTCAGGTTTAAGGTTTCGCACAATTCTTTTCGGGCATCATAGAGTCTCCTTCCTAACCGTAGGCCACGGTATTCAGGGTCGATAAAGACATCAATACCATACAATACTTCTCCATCAGGGTCATGTGTGGAGAAAGAAAAATTTCCTGTGATTTTTTGGTATGTATGGTTGGAACTGGCTTTTTTGTAATTCACGAGAATGGAAAGAGCAGAGCCAACTACCTTGTCATCAACGAGAATGACGAGTTGTCCTTCCGGAAAAACCGAAAGTAATTTTTCTATTTCTTTTTCTTCCCAGTAGGGTTCGTCAAATTCATCATAAGCATGCAACATGGAAGTCTTGAGCTGCTTATAATCTTCTATCTGTAAGTTTCGTAATTCGACTTTATTAATTTCTGCCTGCATAAAAAAAATTCATTTTCCGAAAGTTACGGCATTTTTTTCGGTTTACAAGCGGTTACAAACGTTTACAATCGAAAGTAAACGAATACTTACCGAATAAATTAAACAAAACGTTACATATTTGTGATATTAGTTAAACGTACGGTTTGATTTAATTTTGAAATAATTTAAACTTTAAAACGAAACGCCATGAACACATTAAGAAACAGAGTACAGCTTATAGGGCATACCGGAAAGGACCCGGATATTAAGAATTTTGACGGTGGGAAAAAACTGGCTTCCGTTACCATTGCTACCAATGAAGTTTATACTAATGATAAAGGTGAAAAAGTTACGGATACGCAATGGCATTCTGTAGCAGCCTGGGGAAAAACAGCGGAGATTATAGAAAAGTATGTCACAAAGGGTGACCAGATAGCCATTGAGGGAAAGTTAGTCCACCGGAGTTATGATGACAAAAACGGCGAAAAAAAATACATCTCAGAAATTGTGGTTAATGAGATTATATTGTTGGGTAAATAATTCTTTTGAAATTTTAAGATGTCGCAAATGTGCAGTTGAATTTTACCATAAAACAAAAAACATTTAAGCGCCATCCAGATTAATTCCCCTCCAAACCATCTCAATGTTGAGATGGTTTTTTTATGAAAAGATATTCTTAGCTATTCGATAGGTATTTGTATGTGCTTCAATAATAGTTTTTATTTCTGGTGAATAGCCTCCACCCATACTGCATTGGACAGGAATTTCAAACTTGCGGCAAAGAGACAATACGATTTCGTCTCTTTTTTTACATCCGTTTATTGAACAGCCCAATTTTCCGAGTTTATCAGAATCCAGTATGTCTACTCCGCTAAGATAAAAGATAAAATCAGGTTTTTCACGGTCGATTAATTTGGCAACTGTGTCGTTTATAATGCGAAGGTATTCCTCATCTCCGGTCTTATCCGGTAGTGCAATATCCAGATCAGAAGTTTCCTTTTTGAACGGATAATTCGATTTTCCATGGACAGAAAAAGTAAAAACATTAGAATTGTTCTGAAATATCTCTGCTGTTCCGTTGCCCTGGTGAACATCCAAATCAATAATAAGAATTTTTGATGCTAGTTTTTTGTCAAGAAGGTATTGTGCTCCAATGGCCTGGTCGTTCAACAGGCAAAAGGCCTCGCCACGATTCGAGTAGGCATGGTGAGTGCCTCCTGCTATGTTAAAGGCTATGCCGTATTGCAATGCCTTTTCACAGCCCAGTATTGTGCCTTGCGCAATGCGGAGTTCGCGTTCAACCAATTCGGTAGAAAGCGGAAATCCTATTTTACGCGCGGCTCTTGCGTCTAAAGTCAGATTAACCAGCTCGTCAACATATGCTTTATCATGAACTGCCAGGATGTGTTGCAGGTCTGGGATTCCCGGTTTGAAAAAATCGCTTTCGGAAACAATTCCCTCATGGAGCAATTGTTGCGGAAGCAGTTCGTACTTCAACATCGGAAAACGATGTCCTTCCGGCAGAGGATGTTTGTATATGGGATGAAAAGCTATGGGAAGCATCAACAGGGATTACTCATTAAAATCTTCAAATTTCCGCATTGCATATTCTTTCTTTTTAGAATCATAATACCCCATTATAAAATAATCCTTATATGGGAAAACGGAAACAAGAGAAACATTGTTTTCGTGCAGGAATTGTGATATGTAATCTACAGCCAATCCTTGCTGCGGGCCTTTTTTATGTTCAAATTTATCATCAAAAAGACTTTCAAAATAAATAGTTTGCATATTTTGGCTGTCAAATATATCCTCTGGAACATAATAGCTTCCGGAAATAGCCATCGCTACACCCGCTGTTATTCCCAGTAGGATTCCGCCACCTGAACTTACGTCTCTTATACCGCCAGCTGTCACCATCAAGGAGGCAGGAGTTTTATATACGGTAATTCCTAAAGAGGAATTGCTTAATTTATTGAAGAATTTTTTGGTGTTTTTTAATTCCTGTCCCCTTTCATTTCCGGTTTGGGAATAGAGAGGAGAATTTCTAAACGAAATGGAATCTTTGGAACCGGCAGTATATCTTTTAAGCTCTTCTTCGGTTGCTATATCAACAGCAGCTATTGCCAATTCTTCTTCATTGGCCCTGATTTGGTATAATTTATTGTCGTGGAAATAAGAGTTGGACTGGCCGCCACTTCCCTTTAATGTGAGTGCTGGAATTGTTTTTTCATTTACAACAAAAGTAGTAAGGTCAATGTCAAATAGCTGTGTTCTGCCGGATGAATCAAAAGTAAGCATCATGTGTTTCCCTGTAATATAAAATTTTATTTTGGGAACACTCTGGAAAAGTGGATTTGAAGAACGGGTGTCGATTTTCTCAATCCCATTCTCTTTGATTAGACTGGAAAAAGTCGACGATTTTCCTTTTTCGTCCATGAATTTGTAAGAAGAAAAATCAATGATTTTTTCATCTAACTGCCCTTTATTAAAGCAGTAAAATTTCAGCTTATCTTCTTTTTGGGTCAACGACAGGATGTAGAATGAATTGTTTTCGCTAAAGACGGAAATGATACTTTCATTTTTGAGAGAAAGCTGGTGGGAAGCTGTTACTGATGTCCTGTTGTTGAAATCAAAATAGTGTGACTGGATCTTCGTATAATCATCAGAAGACCAATACAGGTAAGGATTTCCGTTATCTTCAAAACTAAATCCTGCCATAGCGGTGTAGTTTTTATCAGGACGATTTACGGATAGACTGTCTTTGAAAAACAAGGCATTGTTGTATTTCAATACTTTTAGTTTTTCTTTATCTGAGGCAAATACAAAAACCTGATTTTGGTCATTGACGGCATTAACTATCTGATGATTGCTCGTTGCCTTTTTTAGTTCCAAAGGATGTGTGGCAAGCAGTGTCTGTGCGAAAGAGAGATTGATGCAGCAAAGAGTAAAAAGCGAAAGGAATATTTTTTTCATAAGCTGTTGTTTTTTAGTTTCTTTCTGCTCAAAAATAATACCAGTTTAAGAATCCATTACTTCCTGAAATTTATTGAAAAATTCCCCGACATGCAACCCGTCCATTAATCCGTGGTGAACGTGGACGGAAACGGCCATGGTTCTTTTTCCATTATCTTGCACAACCATCTTTCCGATAGAAATTTTAGGACAGCTATCCGGAAATGAAAAACTACGCGCATGTGACAGTGAAGTGAAATCTACCCAGGGAATAGCAGAAAAATGAATCAGGTTGTCTACTTCGAAGCTTCTTGTAAACAGACCCGGCGTATTCCTGACTCTTTCGATTTCTTCTTTGGCTTTAGCTTCAAAAAGTTCATAATCAGGAAAAAATTCGACCAATGAAAAACCGAAGGTATTGTCATCTCTAGTTAAAGTAGGCGAAGCATCAATTTTGTCATAGCGGTATACTTCTCCTTCCGAAATTCTGTAATGGAAATTCTCAACGGCATTGACCGCTGCCAATGTTTTGTGCAGGTAGTATAAAAAGAAAGAAGTACCTTTTTTCTTGGCGGTTTCATATGCTTTAGTACAGTCTATAGTGGCAGTTATACCAAAAAAAGGTTCTTCAAATTTGCTAAAGAATTCGAAGTGTTCTTTTCTTGGCCAGCTATTTAGGTCTAATTTGGTTTTCATTATGTTTTCAGCACAGATGCTGTTGTATTTTAATTATAGCAAAATAGGCAGAACCTCGGTAATCTTGTCCAAAGCCTTGAAATTTTTGTGTTCTACTTTATGGTCTATTTTTTCATGTGCCCAGGTCGTATGGAAAGGGATATGTACGGCATGGCCTCCTATTCCCAATACAGGTAATACGTCTGATTTTAAGGAATTCCCAATCATGAAAAATTCCTGGGGTTTTATTTCCAATCGGTTCAGCAGGTCGTGATAATCTTTTTCCTGTTTGTCTGACATAACTTCAATATGGTGGAAATAATGTCCCAGTCCTGAATTATGCAATTTACGACGTTGGTCAAGCAAATCACCTTTTGTGGCAACAACCAGCTTGTATTTTCCGTGCAGGGCTTCCAATGTTTCTTCAACTCCATCAAGCAGTTCTATAGGTTTTTGAAGCAATTCTTTGCCGTATTCAATGATTTTTTCAATGACATCAACGCTGATGGTCTTGTTTGAAATTTTCATGGCAGCTTCAATCATGGAAAGGATATATCCTTTGATTCCATAACCATATAAGGAAAGATTCTGGATTTCTACCCGAAACAATTCCTGGGACAATCCCTGATGGGATAGATAGTCCTGCATCAAGGCGCAGAACTTTTCTTCAGTTTCCTGAAAATAAGGCTCGTTTACAAATAAGGTGTCGTCTGCGTCGAAAGCAATTACTTTTATATTCATTTTTTAGTAATCCTTTTCTACGACCCTGGCAGGGTTTAAACCCTGCCAGGGTCGTAGAAAAAAAAGTTGAAGTTTATTAATTTATAGTTTCCCCGTTACTGGCTTCAGCATCCGGATTTACAAAAACGAGTTTTCCTTCCGGATTTGTCGTCATCAGAATCATTCCCTGACTTTCAACGCCACGAAGATTTCTTGGAGCCAGATTGGCCAAAACGGTAACTTTTTTTCCAATAATCTCTTCTGGTGTAAAGCTTTCTGCTATACCCGAAACAATAGTTCTGATATCGATTCCCGTGTCTATTTTGAGGACAAGAAGTTTATTTGCCTTAGGCATTTTTTCTGCTTCAAGAATAGTTCCGACACGCAGGTCCATTTTTGCAAAATCCTCATATTGAATCAGGTCTTTTTGAGGTTCTGCTTTTTTGTTTTCTGCCTTGTTGGCTGTTTTTGTAGCTTCCAATTTATCTACCTGTTTTTGTATTTCTTCGTCTTCGATTTTTGCAAAAAGCAATTCGGCTTCACCAATTTTATGTCCTGCAGAAATCAGGTCTGAATTTTCAGAAATGTCATTCCATGAAAGCTTGTTTTCTGTCTTTAAAATTCGGGCCAGTTTTTGGGCTGTAAAAGGCAGGAAAGGTTCTGCCAATACACTCAGTGCGCCTGCAATCTGCAAGGCAACATACATTTGGGTCTTTACTCTTTCCGGATTGTCTTTGATGACTTTCCATGGCTCTTCGTCAGCCAGATATTTGTTTCCAAGACGGGCAACATTCATCAGTTCTCCTAATGCTTCTCTGAAACGGTAACGTTCCACAGAACTCGCAATTACTGCCGGATAGGCTTTTAGTTCTGTCAAGGTAGCCTCGTCTATTTCTGAAAACTCATTTGGCTGAGGTATGATTCCATCATAATATTTGTTGGTCAGTACTACAACACGATTGATGAAGTTTCCAAAAATGGCAACTAATTCATTATTGTTTCTTGCCTGAAAATCTTTCCAGGTAAAGTCGTTATCTTTTGTTTCCGGAGCATTAGATGTCAGTGCATAACGCAACACATCCTGTTTTTCAGGAAAATCTTCCAGATATTCATGTAACCAGACAGCCCAGTTTTTTGATGTTGAAAGTTTGTTTCCTTCCAGATTCAGGAATTCGTTTGCCGGAACATTATCCGGAAGTATATAGCTTCCTTCGGCTTTTAGCATGGCAGGGAAAATCACGCAGTGGAATACGATATTGTCTTTCCCGATAAAATGTACCAATTTCGTATCGTCAGATTTCCAATAGGGTTCCCAGTCTTTTCCTTCACGCTGTGCCCATTCTTTTGTAGAAGAGATATAGCCAATAGGAGCATCAAACCATACATACAAAACCTTACCTTCTGCACCTTCAACCGGAACCGGGATCCCCCAGTCTAAGTCTCTGGTAACAGCACGGGGTTTTAATCCATCTTCCAGCCACGATTTAACCTGGCCATAAACGTTAGGTTTCCAGTCGTTTTTATGGCCTACTAAAATCCATTCTCTCAAGAAAGCATCATACCGGTCTAAAGGCAGGAACCAGTGTTTTGTGGATTTTAAGATTGGTGTTTCTCCTGTAATTGTTGACTTTGGATTGATAAGATCCGTAGCGTTTAACGACGAACCACATCTTTCGCATTGGTCACCATAAGCTTCTTCGTTGCCACATTTTGGACAGGTTCCTATGACAAAACGGTCTGCCAAAAACTGATTGGCTTTGGCATCATACAGTTGTTCCGTAACTTCTTCAATAAAATCGCCTTTGTCATATAAAGTTCTGAAAAACTGAGAAGCCGTATCATGATGGATTTTCGCCGAAGTTCTGGAATAGTTGTCAAAAGAAATTCCGAAATCTTCAAAAGATTTCTTGATTAACGTATGATATTTGTCGATTACTTCCTGTGGTGTAATTCCTTCTTTTTTTGCCTTCATTGAAATAGCAACTCCGTGTTCATCGCTTCCGCAAATAAAAGCAACATCGCGACCTTGCAGACGCAGGAAACGGGCATAGATGTCTGAAGGAACATATACTCCCGCCAGGTGGCCAATGTGTATAGGTCCGTTGGTATAGGGCAAAGCAGCCGTAATCGTATATCTTTTTGGATCTTGTATCATGGATTTTCTTTAATAAGTACGCAAAAATAATCTATTGGCGTTGAAATACCTAAAATGGCGTTATAAATCTAAGGGATAGGACAGTAGGTTTCAAGGTGCCTTACTTGCAGATTACCCCGTTTATTTGTTTATTTGTTTAACAGAAACAAGACATTATGCAAAGGCCGAATCAATTTAAGTTACTTTTTACTCTTCTAACATTATTACATTTCTTAACCTTTTATGCACAAAACAAACTTATCATGCCAGAATATTTAAAAAAAGGAGATACGGTAGGGATTTTAGCTACTGCCAGAAAAATTGATTTAGCCACTATCGAACCGGGTATTAAATTGCTGGAAAGCTGGGGACTCAAAGTGGTAATAGGAAAGACGATTGGCAAGGAACAGAATCAATTGGCGGGAGCAGACTGGCAGCGTGCAACCGATTTTCAGGAAATGCTGGATAATCCAACAATCAAAGCCATCTGGGCAGCAAAAGGGGGCTACGGAACCGTGAGGATTGTCGACCGTATTAATTTTACGGAATTCAAGAAAAAACCAAAATGGATTATAGGATTCAGTGATATCACGGTACTGCATAGCCATATCAACAATATGGATATTGGTACGCTGCATGCGATTATGGCCATAAGTGCCAAAACGGCTACTCCTGAAGCCATAGAATCTTTTCGAAAAGCATTGTTTGGTGAAAAGTTGGAATATCATATTCCGGCCCATCCGTTTAATAAAAAAGGAAAAGCGCAGGGCGAACTGGTAGGAGGAAATCTTTCAGTTTTATATAGTATTCAGGGCTCTAAATCTGCGGTTGATATGAAAGGCAAAATCCTTTTTCTGGAAGATTTGGATGAATACCTGTATCATATTGACAGGATGATGATGAACCTGAAAAGAAACGGTTCGCTTGACGGGCTAAAGGGTATTGTTATTGGTGGAATGACTTCAATGAATGATAATGATATTCCCTGGGGAAAAGATGCCCTTGAAATTATAGAAGATGTTGTAAAAGACCTTAAAATACCTATTGCTTATAATTTTCCTGCAGGCCATATTAAAGATAACCGCGCTTTGATTTTAGGAAAAAGTGTAACATTAGACGTTAATGACAAGGAAACGGTTTTGAAATTTGAATAGGTAGGTCATGGCGGTCCATAATGAACTTGGGAAACAGGGAGAAGCGCTTGCTGTAGAATATCTGCGGAAAGAAGGTTATGAAATTTTAGAAACCAATTGGGTTTTCCAAAAAGCAGAAGTCGATATTATAGCCTTAAAAGGGGATGTGCTTGCCATTGTTGAAGTCAAGACCCGGTCCAGTTTAGAATACGGTTTGCCACAGGAATTTGTAAAGCCTAAAAAAATACAGCTTTTAGTAAAAGCCGTCAATGAATACGTTATTGTTAAAAATTTAGATGTCAACGTTCGCTTCGATATCATTTCAATTCATAAAAACGCGGAAAATGTCACAATTAAGCATCTGATTGATGCTTTTTTACATTTTTAACGGTTATGGTTTTAACAAATTGTTTTTAAATTGTATGTTTGTAAAACTATTACCACCAATTTACCCATTATGAAAACAATATCGTCTGTTGTAGAGCACTACATCAAGACAAAGCCTTTCCTCTTGAGCGCTTTGTCTCAAGGAATCATAAATCTGACATCATTGTCCAGAAATATGCTTCCTGATTTAAAACAAGAATTAGGAAAAGAGGTAAAACAAGGAGCCGTTGTTATGGCTCTGAAACGTCTTTCAGAAGATTTGGATTTTAGATTAAACCATAAAATCTTAAAAGTTTTGAAAGGCATCGGCGAAATTACGGTACGTTCATCACTTACTGATTTTACTTTTGCCGTTTCTGACAAGATTTTAGACAAACAGGCCAGCCTGATTTCTGAAATCAACACTTATTCGGATATTTTTTACACGTCTTCAAGAGGTGTAAGCGAAACCAATATTGTGGTCAGTGAAAGTGTAAGCCATTTGGTTGACAAACATTTTGTTGGCGAAAAAATGCTTCACAAATGGGAAAATCTGGCATCTATTACTGTCAAACTTCCAAAAGATAACGTTTCAACACCGGGCGTTTACTATTTCATTTTCCAGCGTCTTGCCTGGGAAGGAATCATTGTTAATGAAGTAATTTCAACATCTTATGAATTTACGATTCTTGTGAGCGAAGATGAAGTAGATGTTGCCTTCAAAGTTATCAAGGACCTGAAAAGTCTATAAACAAAAAGCCGTTTAATTTAATAAACGGCTTTTGTTTTTTAAATCATTTCCATTAACTCCAGAGCTTTCCGGACTGACTTGACATTCTCAAAAGTCAGCAGAAGGCGCAGACCGTTTTTGGTTTCTTTTTCTTTCATCTTGCAGAGGTTTCCATTGCGCTGTACAAATTGCAGTACTTTATGGAACTGGTTGGATGTGTAATATTCCGACTGCTGGTCTGAAACAAAATAAGCTACCATTTTGCCCTGTTTCAGAACCAGTTTTTCTATTCCTAAACGGGTGGCAATCCATTTGATTCGGATGCTGTTCAGCAAGGCAACGGCCTGTTTTGGCAAAGTTCCGAATCTGTCGATTAATTTTCTTTCGTAAGCTAAAAGTTCTTCCTCATTCTTTACATTACTTAGTTCGTTGTACAGGTTGAGCCTTTCGGAAACGTTATTGATATATTCGTCAGGGAATAAGAGTTCGAAATCGGAATCAATCTGGATTTCTTTCACATATTCTTTTTCAGTGCCTTTGTCCTCTTCATATAAATCCTTGAACTCGTTTTCTTTCAGTTCTTCAATGGCCTCGTTCATGATTTTTTGGTAGGTTTCAAAACCAATTTCATTAATGAAACCGCTTTGTTCTCCGCCTAATAAATCTCCCGCACCTCTGATTTCCAAATCTTTCATGGCAATATTGAATCCGCTTCCCAATTCGCTGAATTGTTCCAGCGCCTGAATTCTCTTTCGAGCATCGTCTGTCATTGAAGAATAAGGTGGTGTGATAAAATAACAGAAAGCCTTTTTGTTGCTTCGTCCTACGCGTCCGCGCATCTGGTGAAGGTCTGACAATCCAAAATTATTAGCATTGTTAATGAATATCGTATTGGCATTTGGAACATCAAGTCCGCTTTCAATAATGGTCGTGGCAACCAAAACGTCAAATTCTCCATTCATAAAGGCAAGCATCAGTTCTTCCAGTTTTTTGCCGTCCATCTGTCCGTGACCTACGCCAACTCTTGCGCCCGGAACCAAACGCTGAATCATTCCGGCAATTTCCTTAATGTTTTCAATACGGTTATTGATAAAGAAAACCTGTCCGTTTCTTTGTATTTCATAAGAAATAGCGTCACGGATTAGTTCTTCTCCAAATCGTACCACTTGTGTTTCTATAGGATAACGGTTTGGCGGCGGCGTTGTGATGACTGATAAATCACGGGCGGCCATTAACGAAAACTGTAACGTTCTTGGAATTGGTGTTGCTGTTAGCGTGAGTGTATCGATATTGGTGCCTATTGTTTTGAGTTTGTCTTTTACGTTAACGCCAAATTTTTGTTCTTCGTCTACGATTAGCAGTCCCAAATCTTTGAATACGACATTTTTATTGACAAGCTGGTGCGTTCCTATGATAATATCCAGTTTGCCCTCAGCCAATTGTTTTAAGGTTTCGGTTTTCTGTTTTGCTGTACGGAAACGGTTCAGATATCCTACGGAAACAGGCATGTCTTTTAAACGTTCCGAAAAAGTCTTGTAATGTTGGAAAGCCAGAATTGTAGTCGGAACCAAAACGGCAACCTGTTTTCCATTGTCTACAGCCTTGAATGCCGCACGAATAGCAACTTCGGTTTTTCCAAAGCCTACGTCACCGCAAACCAGTCGGTCCATTGGGCGCTCGTTTTCCATATCGGCCTTGACTTCCTGGGTGGCTTTAACCTGGTCCGGAGTGTCTTCATATATAAATGACGACTCCAATTCTGCCTGCAGATAGCTGTCGGGTGCAAATTGAAATCCTTTTTCGAGTCTTCTCTTTGCATATAACTGGATAAGATTGAATGCAATGTGCTTGACTCTGGCCTTTGTTTTCTGCTTTAGAACTTTCCATGCATTGGAACCCAGTTTGTATATTTTAGGTGGTGTCCCGTCCTTTCCGTTAAATTTTGAAATCTTGTGTAAGGAGTGGATACTTACATATACGATGTCGTTATCTGCATAGACCAGTTTAATGGCTTCCTGCGTTTTTCCCTCGACCTGAATTTTCTGCAAACCTCCAAATTTTCCAATTCCATGGTCGATGTGTGTTACATAATCGCCTACAGAAAGTGTATTCAGTTCCTTGAGAGTAATTGTTTGCTTTTTGGAATAGCCGTTTTTGATGCTGAATTTATGATAACGTTCAAAAATCTGGTGGTCTGTATAGCAGGCAATCTGATTTTCTTCATCGATGAATCCCTGGTATAATGGAAAAACGATGGTGTGGTATTGTTTCCTTATATTTTCGCTATTGGCTTCGTCTAATGATTCGAAAATATCATGGAAGCGTTTTGTTTGCTGCTCATTGGAACAGAAAATAAAGTTTTTATAGCCGTTGAAGTGGTTATCGTTGAGATTATTCAGCAATAAATCAAACTGTTTGTTGAAAGACGGTTGCGGAAGTATGTGAAATTCGAAAGTTTTCTGGGTTTTAAAAATAGCCCGCGGACTTATTTCTGCAATAGTAAAATCCAATGCTTTTTTGATAAATGCTTCCTGATTGAGGAATAATTCTTCGGGAGCGATGTGGTTTACTGTTGACTGCATTGAGCCAAAGATTTCCTTCGCTTTCCCATAGAGCTGGTCCAGTTTTGAAAAAAGAAGTTCTGTGTTTTGAATAAAAAGAACGGTCTTTTCATTGATGTAATTTAAAAAGCTCTCGCGATTTTCCTGAAAAAATTTATTTTCCACATTGGGGATAATCGTGATTTTTTTCTGCTTTTCAATAGATAATTGGGTTTCAACATCAAAGGTTCTTATGCTGTCCACTTCATTGCCAAAAAATTCGATACGAAAAGGGTTTTCATTCGAAAACGAAAATACGTCGAGAATACCTCCACGGACAGAAAATTCCCCCGGTTCTGTTATAAAGTCGACACGCTTAAATTCATATTCAAAGAGTACTTCGTTTATAAAGTCTATAGAAATCTGGTCGCCAATGGCAACTTTCAGAGTGTTTTTGTCTAATTCTTTTCGTGTCACGACCTTTTCAAAAAGGGCTTCTGGATAGGTCACGATAACAGCCGGTTTTTTTCTGGAGTTAATCCTGTTCAGCACTTCAGCCCGAAGAAGTACACTGGCGTTGTCTGTTTCTTCAATCTGATAAGGACGACGATAGGAACCCGGATAAAAAAGTACATCTTCTTCACCAACGAGCTGTTCCAGGTCATTAAGGTAATAGGCGGCTTCTTCTTTGTCCTGAAGTATAAGAAGGTAAGGAAGTTCACTTTTTTCGAACAATGAGGCCACAACAAAAGAAAGCGAGGACCCAATAAGGCCCTTAAGCTGAATTTTGTTTTCCCTGACGGCAAGACTTTCAGAAATCTGCCTGACTTTCGGATTACCGGCGTATGTTTTTAGAATATGTGGTTTCAAATTATACTATTGACTTTTTTGTTTTGGGTTTAAGGTTGGAACAATACCTCCTTGTTGTGTAGAATTGCTTGGTTTTGGAAGGTTTCCAGATTCAGATTGTGGTTTTTGTAATGAATCTTTGGCCAATGAACGAAGCATTTCTGCTTCACCTTCTTCCAGACGGATTTGACTTTTTCTGACAATTTCATCCATTTGGGATTGTAGCGAAGCCAATTCTTCATTGATTTCCGGGATTAGTTTTATGACTTTCTGCTCCTGTATCTGGTTTAGATTTATAAACAAATCAAGTGAACGCACTTTGGTAATTAGTGTCATTATACGGCTCTTGATTTCAGGTTTGTCAAAAGCGGCCGGAATGTTATTGTTCAGATTCATTGCTTTTTGTGACAAGGTTCTTGCTTTTTGCTGGAAAGCACCAATGGAACTTTTCGGTTTTTGCTGTAGTTCTGTCATAAACAATCGCCATTCGCTCCAGTTTTGAATCATAGTTGCAACGGTAGGATTCATTGGTTGCAGATTAAAATTCCATGCTTTGTCAATAGAGGCAAAAATTTGCTCATTTTTCTTGGCGTCTTTTGCATTGGCTTGCAGTCTGGCTGCTTCGTCATCTTTGCAGGAAACCAAAAAGCAAAATAAAACCAATAGGATATAGGAATAGATTTTCATCAGAATAATTTTGAAATGCAAAGTTAGCAAACAATTGTATAAGAAAAAGAGCGCCTATCAGGTCATATTCATAAAACTTCACTAAAATTTCAGATTATCCAAAATGAATAATTGGTAGTGAATGAGGGAATTAGGTGTGCTAAATTATGAAATCCTGATTTTTGCTGAACAATAATCACAAATCTTTTAGATTTGACTCTGAAATCAAACCAATCTAAGCAAAATTTGTTTTTCGAAATCGTTATATTTGTGCGACAAAAAACAAGTGAGATGCATGCAAAAATCTTAATTATTGGGGCTTGTGGCCAAATTGGAACTGAATTGACAAAAAAGCTTCGAAGCCAGTATGGCAAGGACGCTGTAATCGCATCGGATGTGCGAAAAGGGAGTCCGGAGTTTGTAAATTCCGGTCCGTTTGAAGTGGTCAATGCTTTGGACTTTAACCAGGTTGAAACCGTAATTGAGAAATACCAGATTGAAGATGTTTATCTGATGGCTGCATTACTTTCTGCCACCGCAGAAAAAAATCCCGCTTTTGCCTGGGACCTTAATATGAATTCTCTTTTTCACGTTTTGAATTTGGCGAAAGCCGGAAAAATTAAAAAGATATTCTGGCCGTCGAGTATTGCCGTTTTTGGACCTACAACTCCAAAAGACAATACGCCTCAATATACGGTTATGGAACCATCAACTGTTTATGGCATCAGCAAGCAGTCTGGCGAAAGATGGTGCGAATATTATCATAACATTTTTGGAGTAGATGTTCGAAGCATCCGTTATCCGGGATTAATCAGCTGGTCAACACCTCCGGGTGGTGGTACCACAGATTATGCCGTTGATATTTATTACAAGGCGTTAAGTGATGGAAAATACGAATGTTTTTTATCTGAAAATACAGAATTGCCAATGATGTATATGGACGATGCGATTCGTGCTACCATGAGTATCATGGATGCGCCGAAAGAAAATATTAAGATTCGTTCTTCCTATAATCTGGCAGGAATCAGTTTTACACCTAAAGAAATTGCGGCCGAAATTAAAAAGCATATTCCTGATTTTTCGATTTCATACGTGCCGGATTTCAGACAAAAAATTGCCGACAGCTGGCCTTCGAGTATTGATGATTCTTATGCAAGAAAGGATTGGGGCTGGAAACATGAATTTGATTTAGAAAGCATGACAAAAGTTATGTTGGAACATTTGTCAGAAAATGTTTAATCAATAAAAAACCCGTTGAATTCAACGGGTTTTTTATTTGTCGTTATTTCTTCTTTAGCGTTTCAATCAGTTTGTCTTCAATTGGTGTTTTAACCTTGATGACTTCATCTATAACATCGTTGGGCACAGTTGTAGACAAGACATAGTGCCGAATCATCCATTTACCGTTTATTTTCTCCAAAACGCCGGAACCCCTGCATATTTTCATTTGGGTATCGAGAAGTTCGTCAAACCAGGCCAGTTTCCCATCATCACTCAAAAAGATATTCCTTTCCAGGGCTTTGAAATTCCATGCTTTTCCTTTGTCAAAATAGGGTTTGGAGAAAGCTTCAAATTGTTTTTTGTTCCAGTTTTCGGTGGCATCGGTTCCTATAAAAATGGAGTTTTCGGTGAGTTTTCCGAAATACTCATTAAAATCGGCCCGGGCAGCAGCGGCATGCCATTCATCTAAAAGTTTTGTGATTTTTTCTTTTTCTACGGCATCTGCTTTTTTCTTTTGTCCGTATACGGTTACGGTTGCCATCAGGAAGAGGAGAAGTGCTGTTTTTTTCATGTGTATTTTTGTTTAAAGATAGGAAAATTGCCCGAAGTCTTTATTGGTGTGGAGTGTCCTGAAAATATATTTTTTTATGGACGTTTTCGATTTCTTTTTCGATAGTCCTAACGGTGGTGTATAGTTTTCGTTTTACGTCTTTACTCCAGAATCGAAGTACCAGCCATCCTTTTGAAGTGAGATATTCATTGACGATTTTGTCACGATTCCTGTTTCTTTCAATTTTGGAAAGCCAGAATTCTTTATTGGTGTCGAGACGTTGCTGTATACTTTCCCAATCTTTGCCATGGAAAAATTCGCCGTCTACAAAAATGGCAATTCTATATTTTTTAAAAGAAAGGTCGGGGGTTCCAAAAACAGTGCGGTCATGTTTTCTGTATCGGTGTCCGCGACGCCATAGCGCTTTTGCCAAAAGCCGTTCTTCTTTGGTATCCTTGCTTTTGATGGCGCGCATGATTTTGCTTCGCTTCTCTTTTGTGAATATATCCATTCTAAAACTATATGTGGCGCTAGTTTTGAAGGCGTGTACAAGAAATAAACTAAGGTAGGTAAGCGCGGTAGGAGAACAGCTAAATTAGTCAAAAAAGAAACGCGGGTCAATTGACCCGCGTCTTTCAGTGTGTTATATATTCCTTAAAAAGTACAAGGACAATTGCTGACTCCCTGGAAAATATCAAGACCAAGCGTAATCATATGTGTTCCGCTGTTATATGCCATCAGCTCGTTGGTGGTAAGCTGGTAGGAATAGGCAAAATAAAAGTTAGATTTTTTTAGTCCGGCCATTGGTCCGATGTTTATGGGTTCCATCATCTGGTCGTTCAGGAAGCGGTAGCTTAATCCTGCCCAGTAATAGTCGTCATTATTATCTTTCCAGCGTAACTTTACATTCAGGTCTGTTGAGGAACGTCCGTCACTTTCAAAATATTGTACATAAGCAGACGGCTCTACTTCGAAAGCACTATTTCGGTTTTCTCTAAAAATATAACCGGTATAAAACTGATAATTTCGGAGTTTTCCAGGTTCGTTGATGTTGAACTTGTCCAGGTTTTTATTTAGAATATTGCTGGCGTTGAAGCTGAAATAAAAATCCTGAATACGATACAATACGGATACGTCAAAGTTATGGTTGATGAGAGCCCGGTCGTCTTTTACACCCATATCCGGGACATTGAAATTTTCGATTTCAAGCCGGAACTGGTTCAGGTTGTATGAAATCCCGAAAGACAGGAACTGGTCGTAGTATTTATCCAGGATAAGGTGATGGGCAAAAGAAAACTTGCCTCCATACTGCCGTGTATTTCCGTTTTTGTCATTGTAAAGAAACAGCCCGATTCCGGAGTTATCTGAAATCCTCATATCAGCGGCTAACGATTGCATATCCGGGGCATCTTTGATTCCGACCCATTGTGTGAGGCCATTCATTCGGATTTTCACATTGTCACCTATCCCTGCATAAGATGGCGAAATAACAAATGGGTTATCTGCTAGGTATTGGGTGAAGGTTGGTATCGACAGTTCTTGAGAATGTACTGTATGTATTGTCAAGAAAATCAACAGAAAGTGGTATATTTTTTTCATTTTATATCTTGTTTTTGGGGCACTTTAATTAAAACCGTTCCTATCCATTTCCGATAGGAACGGCTCTTCTCATTTATCTGTAAATAGTGAAGTTTCCGACAAATTCCCGGTTATCATTCGGATTTCCAAGTTTGATGATGTACCAGTAATCTCCTGAAGGCATTTCGGTACCATTGTATTTTCCGTCCCATGATTGTCCTTGTCTCAATGTTGCAAGTTTCCTTCCATACCGGTCAAAAATGTCTGTGGTAATGTTAGGATAGTTTTGCGTATTGCCAGGCGACCAGGTGTCATTGTCACCGTCCTCATTAGGGGTCGTTACGTTTGGAATCGTGATGTCGACAAAGACTACGTTGATTGCAGCCCGTGCTTCACATCCGTTACTGTCGGTTACTATAACTTCATAAGTGCCGGATTGATAGAAAACATATACGTTGTTTCTTCCGTTATCATAGCCGTTGAAAGTGTAAGTATAATTTCCTGTTCCTCCGAAAGCGGTTGCGGTAATTTTGTTAAGTCCGGTTTCTGCAAGAGTAACAGTTACAGGTACGGCATTGCTGATGAAGAATGAAACCGTATCTGTACAAGCAGAAGCATGAAGGACTTCAACCGTATGGCGTCCGTTGGTAAGGTCTGTAAATATATTTCCTGTTTGGGGTGTACCGCCATCTAAGGAGTAGGTTACGTTATTGGCTACACCCGGACTTACTGATATTGTAACTGTATTTCCGTTACAGTTGTAGACAATATTTTCCCTTGCATCAATATCAACAGGAGCGTCCAGGGTTACCTGTACAGAAGTAGTACAGCCTTTTGAATCTTTTACATAAATGGTATAGGTCTGTCCTCCGTTCAGATTCTCGTATAAGAATTCATTTCGAACATAAGTACCATTTTCTGAAAGACTTGTTGAATAAGGAGCTGTTCCTCCCGTTACCGCAATTTCAATAGCTCCATTATCATCGTCTACGCAAATTTCCTGAAGTACATCTACTACAGTTGCCTGTAATACATTAGGTTCTGTTACGGCAATAGTTACTTCTTTGTAACATCCTTTAGAGTCGACAGCCCTAACAATATAGTTTCCTGCTGCAAGATTCTGGAATACATTGCTTGAAGTAAGGTTGAAATCAGGAGAAATTCCATATTGCAATGGTCCTGTTCCTCCGGAAGCCGTTACAGTGATTCGTCCGTTTGACAAGCCGTTACATGTTGCATTGACAGCTGTTGCGCTAGCTGTAATTGGTGTCACCGGATTTATCCTAACTGTTGTCGTTTTAGTACAGCCGTTTGTATGTCTGACATAAATAGTATGCGTACCAACTGGCAGGTTGTTGAATACATTTGAGCTTACATAATTAACTCCATCCAAGGAATATTGTACGTCATTTACAACAGCCGGATTTACAGAAACTGTTACCGTATTTCCTGGTGTATTACCGTTGCAATTCGTAGTTACGACCGCAGTAGGTTGCAGATTTAAGCCATCGTTTACACGGAAAACTGCCGGAGTAATCTGACATCCATTGGCATCTTTTACAAATACTGTATACTGCCTTCCTCCAATCAAGCCAGTGTAAGTCAGTGTAGTCGTAAAGTTGGCAGGATTGTTTGAGTTAAGGCTTGTATAATAAGGTGCTGTTCCTCCAGAAGGTATAATTGTTATAGTACCATCATCTAATCCGTCACAAGTTTCAGGAGTTCCGTTTACGACTGCTGTAAGCGCTGCCGCAGGTTGGGTTACCGTAATATTTGTAAGCGTGATTTCACAGCCATTCTGGTCTTTTACTTTAACGGAATAAGTTCCGGCAGCAAGATTGATGAATGTATTGGAAGAAGAGTAATTATAAGCAGGTGAAATCGCATATTGATATACACCCGTTCCTCCTGTGGCTGTTACCTGTATGCTTCCTGTTGACTGGCCAAAGCACAATACGTTAGCCGTTACGTTGGCATTAGCCGTAACCGGTATTAGCGTATTGATTGTGAAAGGAACCGTTTTGGTACAGCCATTGGTGTGCTGTACGTAAGCGGTATGGTTTCCGGGAGCCACATTAGTAAACGTGTTGGAAGCCACATAGTTGATTCCGTCCAGTGAGTACTGAACCTGTGAGGCAACTGCAGGGTTTACGTTAATGGTAACCGTGTTTCCTGGTACGTTATTGGTACAGTTTGGTACTACCGTTGCTGTTGGTCGGATATCTACACCTCTGTTTATCGTGAATGTCTGAGGCGCAATCTCGCAACCGTTGGCATCTTTCACGTA
>OGQD01000493.1_pt1 | contig 29629 bp, 28 predicted proteins | sample 1553091 | NCBI WGS metagenome assembly OGQD01 (sample SAMEA2580290, study PRJEB22360) | human gut metagenome | biome: human gut; feature: human-associated habitat; material: faeces | place: Denmark | collected 2008/2010
CCCACCCCTCAGGGGGGCTCCCACAGGGGTGCACCGTTAGCCGTAGTCCTTGGCGGCGCGGACGGTGGTGCTGATGCTGGAGTGGGTCATGAACCCGCAGACGATCAGGTCCAAGCGGCCGCCGGCCTGCAGGCGGTCATGCAGGTCGGTGCCGGCGAAGGCGTTGGGCAGGCGCTTGTCCACCACCACCTCGCCCGGCAGCGGCGCCAGTTCGGGCAGGAAGCGGCCGCGCGGGCCCTGAGGGTCGAGGAGGCCGCCGACCACGCCCAGGTGGTGCACGTGGACAATGGGAGTGCCCATGGCCCGGGCCGTCTCCAGCAGCAGGCGAATCTGCGCCACCGCGGCATCCAGGTCAGGCAGGGCCAGTACGCCACTGCGGTACTCCTCCTGGGCATCGATGATCAACAGAGTGCTCTGGCGCAGGGTGGCCGGCGGATATCCGCGCCCACTGATCTGCAGCATGCTGAGCGGAAGGGACATGTCACGACTCCTGTAAATGCATGTTCACTCATTGTGGGCCGTAACGCGTCCGCTGTGAATCTTTGCGAACTCGCGCCAAAGTGGTAATGGCATTCTGTGGCGGAACGGGCTGGAAAGCCCCCGGAGTGTCCGCATTCCGCTAGAATGCGCCCCTTTTTGCGAGCTGCGAGGACTGCTGCCGTGACCGAATCTCGTTTGCTGACCCTGCGTGACCACATCCGCTGGGCCGTCAGCCGCTTCCACGCCGAGGAACTGTTCTTTGGCCACGGTACCGACAACGCCTGGGATGAGGCCCGCCAACTGGTGCTGGGCGCGCTCCATCTGCCCTGGGAAATGGCCGACGCCTACCTGGATTGCCGCCTCGAGGACGAGGAGCGCGAATACCTGATGCACCTGCTGCGCCGACGCATCGAGGAGCGTGTGCCGACTGCCTACCTGCTGGGTGAGGCCTGGTTCTGCGGCATGCCCTTCGTGGTGGACGAGCGCGTGCTGGTGCCGCGCTCGCCCATCGCCGAACTCATCGAACGTCGCTTCGAGCCCTGGCTGGCGGCCGACCCTGCACGAATCCTCGACCTGTGCACCGGCTCGGGCTGCATCGGCATCGCCTGCGCCAGCGCCTTCCCGGAATCCGAAGTGGTGCTGGGCGACCTGTCGTTCGATGCCCTGGAAGTGGCCAATATCAATATTGAGCGCCACGAGCTGGGCGAGCGCGTCTACACCGTGCAGGGTGACGGCTTCGAAGGCCTCCCGGGCCAGCGTTTCGACCTGATCGTGTCGAACCCTCCCTATGTCGACGCCGAAGACTTCGCCGACATGCCCGCCGAGTACCACCACGAGCCGGAGCTGGGCCTGGCCTGCGGCAACGACGGCCTGGACCTGGTACGGCGCATGCTGGCCGAGGCGGCGGACCACCTGACCGAGCGCGGCACATTGGTGGTGGAAGTGGGCAACAGCCAGGTGCACGTGGCGGCGCTCTACCCGGAAGTGGACTTCACCTGGCTCGACTTCGAGTATGGCGGCCACGGGGTATTCCTGCTCTCGGCGCAGCAATGCCGCGAGCATCAGGAGCTGTTCAGGGCGCGGGTAAAGGCCTGATCCGCTCCAAGGGTGGCTGAATCTGTAGGAGCGAGCTTGCTCGCGAATGGATTTACCGGTTGGTCCGGCGCCTGGCCGGTTCGCCAGCAGGCTCGCTCCTACAAAAGAATGCTTCGGCGTGGGACTCAGCCCATCGCGGAGGTCGGCTTTGGGTAGGAGCGGACTTCGTCCGCGGTTACCCACCGGCCGCGCCGATCGGTCGGCGGCGCATGCACGCTAGTGCGTGGCGATCCAGATCAGCAATCCCGCCTGGAACACGGCGAACACCGTCAGGCAGGCGATGGTGAAGCGCAGGCTGGTGTCGTCGCGGCGGAAGGTCTCGATGCGCTGCTCCAGCCGGCGAATCTCGTTGGACTGGGTGGCGAGGTTCTGGTCAGCCTGTTCCAGCATCGAGCCGGCTTCCAGCAGCGGGACTATCTGCACCTTGTCCTTGTGCCAGTCGTCGTACAGCTCGCTGACCCGGCCGACGCTGTAGCGCGCCTTCAGCAGCCGCGAATCCTCGTAGATCACGTCGAAGCCCTGGGCGCGCAGGAAGTGGTCGCGGCGCTGCCGGGCCTCTTCGTTGGGTGCGTCCTTCATCGCCAGCGCGCCACCCTCGACACGGTAGTGCGACCACTTCTTTTTCGCCCAGGCCACTCCCTGGGCCAGCAGGAATCGCCCCAGTCCGCGGTTCAGCGGTTCGGTGGTGAAGCCCGAGTCGGCGCCGAAGCGCACTTCCTTGCTGCGGTGGTCCGCCCAGACCTCCAGCAGGTTCACTTCCTTGCGCAGCACCTGGCCGGGCACCTGTACGGTCAGCCGCAGCAGGCTTTGCTCGCCGTTGTGGCGTTCCACCCGGCCCAGTTGCACGAAGCGCAGCGGCCGCGCGCCAGTGGTGCGGTCGGTGGGCAGCGGCGCCAGGCGCAGCAGGCGATAGTGTTCCGGCGCCAGGTCCGCCCAGGGATGCGGGCGGGCGGCGGCGCTCTCGTCGGCGGCGACGGCTGTCTGTTCGGCTTCGGTCATGGGGTCTACCTCGGGGCCTGGCGGGCGTGGCCAGGGCTCTCCCGTGGTTTATCGACGCACCGGCGGATTTCTTGAGACGTTCGCTCCAGATCCGGGCGCATTTTCGGCAAGCGTACTGCCGGGCAGGCTCGGCGCGTGCTGGATGAAAGTCGTGATGCGCTGCACCAGCTCACGGGCCAGCGGCAGGTTGGAATTGTTGTAGGAGGCGAGCTGCTGCGGACCGCTGGTCGGAACGATCCGCAGGATATGGTTCATCCCCGAGATCAGGTGGAAGTCGCTGTCGGGCTTGGCGCGCTTGAGCGCCTGCGCATCCTCGACGCCGACCTGGATATCGTTGGTGCCCTGCAGGATCTGCGTCGGCAATTTCAACTCGGCGAAGGCGCGGGCCGGGTCCTGGCGGAACAGCGAGATCAGGTAGGGCTGCACGCTGGGGCGGAACAGCACCTTCAGGGGCTCCGGCACCCGTGGCTGCAACTGCCCGGCCTGCAGACCGTCGATCAACTGGTCAGCCTGGGCGAGCAGAGGCGGCGGCAGGCGGGCTTGCAACTGCTCGCGCAATACGTCGCCGATCGGGCGGGCGCTGCCGGCCAGGGAAACCAGCGCCTCGGCGTGGGTTTGCGGCGCGGCGAGGCTGGCGATCAGCGCGCCCTCGCTGTGGCCGATGAGAATCTGCCGGCCGAAGCGCGGGTCATGGGCCAGCTTGTCGCTCCAGGCCATCACGTCGCTGACGTAGGCTTCGACGCTGAGCTCTTCCTCACGCGGCGCGGCCGGCAGGCTGCGGGCCACGCCGCGCTTGTCGTAGCGTACGCTGGCAATGCCGTTTTCCGCCAAGGCCTCGGCCAGTTTGCGCAGGTAGGCGTTCTGTCCGCCCTCGGGGTTGTTGCCGTCGCGGTCGGTGGGGCCGGAGCCGGCGATCAGCAGTGCTACTGGCGGAGGGGTATCGCCCTGGGGCAGCAGCATCGTCCCGCGCAGCACGCCGTGGCCGGTATCCAGATCATAGGGACGCTGCAGGATGCTGGTGGGGGCGGCCTGGGCGATGCTGGTGACGAAACAGAAGAGGAGCAGGGCGAGACGGCGCATCGAAGACTTCGCGATGGGGCTGATGGCGCTTTGATCCTCGCGGGCGGCGAAGGTTCGCAGGGCGGATTGACGCAGGTATACTGCTCGGCCTTTTCGATACCAGTCTTTTCGCGGAGCCTCGCATGTCCGGCAACACCTACGGCAAGCTGTTCACCGTCACCACCGCTGGCGAAAGCCACGGCCCGGCGCTGGTCGCCATCGTCGACGGCTGCCCGCCCGGCCTTGAGATTTCCCTGGAAGACCTGCAGCGCGACCTGGACCGCCGCAAGCCCGGCACCAGCCGCCACACCACCCAGCGCCAGGAAGCCGACGAGGTGGAAATCCTCTCCGGCGTGTTCGAGGGCAAGACCACCGGCACCCCGATCGGCCTGCTGATCCGCAACACCGACCAGAAGTCCAAGGACTACTCGGCGATCAAGGACCTGTTCCGCCCGGCCCACGCCGACTACACCTACCACCACAAGTACGGCATCCGCGACTACCGTGGCGGCGGCCGTTCCTCGGCGCGCGAGACCGCCATGCGCGTGGCCGCTGGCGCCATCGCCAAGAAGGTCCTGGCGGGCATGGGCATCAGCGTGCGCGGCTACATGAGCCAGCTCGGCCCGATCGACATCCCCTTCAAGACCTGGGACAGCGTCGAAGACAACGCCTTCTTCAGCCCCGATCCGGACAAGGTCCCGGAGCTGGAGGCCTACATGGACCAGTTGCGCCGTGACCAGGATTCGGTCGGCGCGAAGATCACCGTGGTCGCCGAAGGCGTGCCGCCGGGCCTGGGCGAACCGATCTTCGACCGCCTGGATGCCGAACTGGCCCATGCGCTGATGAGCATCAACGCGGTGAAGGGCGTGGAAATCGGCGCCGGCTTCGCCAGTGTTGCCCAGCGCGGCACCGAGCACCGCGACGAACTGACCCCGGAAGGCTTCCTGTCGAACAATGCCGGCGGCATCCTTGGCGGCATTTCCAGCGGCCAGCCGATCATTGCCCACCTGGCGCTCAAGCCAACCTCCAGCATCACCACCCCGGGCCGCTCCATCGATGTGGACGGCAACCCGGTGGACGTCATTACCAAAGGCCGCCACGACCCCTGCGTGGGCATCCGCGCAACGCCCATCGCCGAGGCGATGATGGCCATCGTGCTGCTTGACCACCTGCTGCGCCACCGCGCGCAGAACGCCGACGTAAAGGTCGGTACACCGGTCCTTGGCCAGCTTTGAGTGACCTGGCGCTCCCGCCGGCCTGATCAGGTGGCGGGAGCGTCGGATATTCGCCGCCGATGACTCAGGTTCCCTACTGGCGGCTGTCCAGTTTCTACTTCTTCTACTTCTGCCTGCTGGGTGGGACGGCGCCGTTCCTCGCGCTGTATTTCCATCACCTGGGGTTCTCTGCGCCACGCATCGGCGAACTGGTGGCGATCCCCATGCTGATGCGCTGCATCGCCCCCAACCTGTGGGGCTGGTTGGGCGACCGCAGCGGCCAGCGGCTGGCCATCGTGCGCTTCGGCGCGGTGTGCACGGCGCTGTGTTTCGCCGGCATCTTCCTCGGTCACAGCTATGCGTGGCTGGCGCTGATCATGGCCGGGCACGCGTTCTTCTGGCACGCGGTACTGCCGCAGTTCGAGGTGATCACGCTGGCGCACCTGCGCGGGCGCACCGAGAGCTACAGCCGCATCCGCCTGTGGGGTTCCATCGGTTTCATCTGTACCGTGGTCGGCCTGGGCTGGCTGTTCGAGTTCGCCAGCCTGGACGCCTATCCGCTGGCGCTGCTGACGATCATGCTCGGCATCGTCGGCGCCAGTTGGTGGGTGCCGAATGCCCAGCCGCCGGCGCGGCAGGATGAGGCCAGCGCGGGCGGTTTTCTCCAGCAACTGCTCAAGCCCGGCGTGCTCGCCTTCTACCTGTGCGTGTGCCTGATGCAGCTGTCCCACGGTCCGTACTACACCTTCCTGACCCTGCACCTGGAGTCGCTTGGCTACGCCCGCGGGCTGATCGGCCAGCTCTGGGCGCTGGGGGTGGTGGCCGAGGTGCTGCTGTTCCTGGTCATGCCGCGCCTGCTCAAGCGCTTCTCGCTGCGCCAGGTGCTGGTGGCGAGCTTCCTGCTGGCGGCCTTGCGCTGGCTGCTGTTGGGCACGTTGGCCGGGCACCTGCCGGTGCTGCTGTTTGCCCAGTTGCTGCACGCGGCGACCTTTGGCAGCTTCCACGCCGCCGCCATTCATTTCGTCCAGCGCAGCTTCCAGGCTCGCCAGCAGGGGCAGGGCCAGGCGCTGTACGCCGCGCTGGCCGGCACCGGTGGCGCGCTCGGCGCGCTTTACTCCGGCTACAGCTGGGGTAGCCTTGGGCCGGCCTGGACCTTTGCCATCGCCAGCGTGGCTGCGCTGGCTGCCGCCTTCATCATCTGGACCCGTCTGAACGAGGACCCGCATGAACGACACCCGTGAACAGCTGACCCAACAGATCATCGAGGCCGGCCGTTTCCTCTATGGCCGTGGCTGGTCGCCGGCCACCAGCAGCAATTACTCGGCGCGCCTGGCCGCCGACCGTGCGCTGCTGACCGTTTCGGGCAAGCACAAGGGCCAGCTCGGCGAGGACGATGTGCTGGAGACCGATCTGGACGGCAACAGTCTCGAACCGGGCAAGAAGCCCTCGGCGGAAACCCTGCTGCACACGCAGCTCTATGCCTGGCGCCCGGAGATCGGCGCGGTGCTGCACACCCACTCGGTGAACGCCACCGTGCTGTCGCGCCTGACCGCGGGCGACCGCCTGGAGCTGGAAGACTACGAATTGCAGAAGGCCTTTTCCGGGGTTACCACCCACGAAGGCCGAGTCATCGTGCCCATCTTCGACAACGACCAGGACATCGCCCGCCTGGCGGCCAAGGTGCAACCCTGGCTGGATGCGCACCCGGATTGCCCCGGCTACCTGATTCGCGGGCATGGCCTGTACACCTGGGGCGCACGCATGAGCGATGCGCTGCGCCAGGTGGAGGCGTTCGAGTTCCTGTTCGAGTGCGAGCTGAAGGTGCTGAGCCTGCGTGGCGCCCGCAGCTAGGAGGATTCGACCTCGACTGGGCGGAAGCCCACCACACGGTTGCGCCCGCCATTCTTTGCCTGGTACAGCGCGCTGTCGGCAGATTGCAGCAGTTCGGCCCAGTTGACCGGGCTGAAGCGCGAGGTGCTGGCGACGCCGATGCTCAGGGTGAGTACTCCCAGCGGGCCGTGCTCGTGCAAAACGGCGAGCTCCTGCAGGCTGGCGCGGATGTGTTCGGCCAGCGCCAACGCGTCGGCTTCGTCGCTGTCGCCCAGCAATATGACGAACTCCTCACCACCGAAGCGCGCCGCGCAATCGCTCGGGCGCCGGGTCCACTCGGCGATCACCTGGGCCACGGTCCTGAGCGCCGCATCGCCGGCGGGGTGGCCGTAGTGGTCGTTGTAGGCCTTGAACTTGTCGATATCCATGAGCATTACCGACAGTGCCGCACCGCTGCGCTGGTAACGCGACCACTCGTGGCCGGCGCGCAGGTCGAAGGCGCGGCGGTTGTTCAGCCCGGTCAGCGGATCGGTGCTGGCCGCCATCTGCAACTCGGCTTCCTTGCGGTCGCGCTGGCGCATCTGGCGCAGGGCGATCAGTGCCAGGCCGATCACCGTGCCATCCAGCGCGAGACCCAGCAGGGCGATCAATCCGCCGCGCCAGTACCAGTCCTCGTAGATTTCCGCCGACGGCAGGGCGACGCTGAACACCAGTGGGTAGCCTTCCACCGGGCGGAAGTCATGCCAGCGTGTTTCGCCGTCGCTACCGACATCGAAGAAGGTTTCCTCGCCGCTGGCCAGGTAGCGTTCGAAGGCTCCGGCCAGTGTTCCGGCAGGCGGCGAATCGGGCCAGCGCGCCAGCAGGGTGCCGTCGCGCATGTGCAGGCTGACGGTGCCGCCTTCGCCCAGGTTCAGCCCGCTGAACAGTTCGCGGAAGTAGTTCAGCTCCAGGTTGGCGCCGACCACTCCGGCGAAGCTGCCGTCCTCGCGCTCCAGTCGGCGGCTCAGTGCGATGCTGCTGCGGGCGTTGCTGGAGTAGGGAATGTAAGGGTGGCCGATGTACAGCTGGTTGCCTTTGGCCTCGCGCTGCGCCTGGAAGTATTCGCGCCCGGAGAGATCGATGCGCTCCGGAATCTCCTTGCCGAAATTGAAGGTGGCCACGCCCTGGGCGTTGGTGATGAATACCGAGCCCATGCCATGGGTCGGTGCGGTGTAGTCCTTGAGCAGCGACTCGCGCACTTCGCCGGAGAGCGCACGCACTTCGGGCTGGGCATGGGCGTGGACCACTGCCATCAAAGTCATGTCGTAGAGGTCGAGGTTGCGCTGGATGTCGCGCTGCACCAGCAGGGCGATGTTATGGCCATTGGCACTGGCGACTTCCAGCGCATCGTGGCGCATCTCCAGGATGGCCCAGAGCGACAGGGCGCTGATGGCGGCCGTCAGGCCCAGGCTACTGGCCAGGAGGGTGCTGGAGCGGTGGATCGGCATGCCGGTATCCATACGAAGGCGCAAGAAGAGGGGCCGCGCCGCAGCGCGTGCCTCAAGGCATATAGCAGCTAACGGGCGGATTGTCCGGCGGTAGCGGATCGGTTTGTGTCGCCGGATCAGCGCGATGGCCCAGTCCTGCAGGTTTGGCCATGGAAGAAAGGCCAGCGGGGTTGCCGCTGGCCTGTGGGTTACCGCCAGGTCACGGCGTGACGATGTTGAACCAGAAGTCGAAGCTGTCCATGTAGCCCATCAGCTCGTCCAGCTTGCCCTGGTCGCCCTGCACCTTGAGCTCGCCCGAGCCTTCCGCGTCCTTCAGCGTGGTCTGCTTGAGCATCAGCTTGTTCAGGGTGTCGCGGGTCAGGGTGATGGTGGCGTCGGCATCTTTCGCCTGCGCGCCTTCGGTGTGATTGAGCACGCCGTTGACCATTTCCAGGGTGTACTTCTGCTTCAGGTCGGTAAAGTCGAAGTTGAGGGTGATGTGCTTGTCCGCGACTTCAGGCCCCTTCAGGCGCATGGCCAGGTAGTCGAAGAACAGGTCCAGATCCATCGCCTTGACGGTATCGGGGCTGGCGGTGTCCGGGGTCGGCAGCTTCTGTACGCCGTTGCGCAACTCCTGCGCGCCGGTCAGGTAGAAGTTGCGCCATGGGCCGCTCTCGGCCTGGTAGCCGAGCTGTTCCAGTGCATCGGCCTGCAGGTTCTTCGCCGCCTGGTTGTTCGGGTCGGCGAAGACCACGTGGTTGACCACCTCGGCCACCCAGCGGAAGTCACCCTTGTCGTAGTAGTCCTTGGCCTTCTTCAGCACGGCGTCGGCGCCGCCCATCATGTCGACGTAGCGCTTGGCTTCCTCTTCGGGCGGCAGTTCCCAAAGGGTGGCGGGGTTGCCGATGAACCAGCCCAGGTAGAGCACGTAGGTGGCCTTGACGTTGTGGTTCAGCGAGCCGTAGTAGCCGCGGTTGGAGAAGCGATCGGCGATGCCCTTGGGCAGTTTCACCTGCTCGGCGATCTCGGTCATGGTCAGGCCCTTGTTGGCCAGGCGCAGGGTCTCGTCGTTGATGTAGCGGTACATGTCGCGCTGCGAGGAAAGCTGATCGCGCACTTCCTTGTTGCCCCAGATCGGCCAGTGGTGCATGGCGTACATCACCTGGACGTCGTCGCCCCACATCTTCAGCGCCTCGTTGAGGTACTTGGACCAGGGCAGCGGCTCACGGATCTTCGCGCCGCGCAGTGAGTAGGTGTTGTGCAGGGTGTGGGTGGAGTCCTCGGCGGTGTTGAGGGCCTTCTTCTCCTTGATGTAGTACATCATCTCGGCCGGCGCCTCGCTGCCCGGCGCGTAGAGGAACTCGTAGGTGAGGCCGTCGATGACGCGCTTCTCGCCGGTCTTGGAGATGATGTCGGTCGGCGGGATCAGGGTCACGGTGCCGGCCGAGGTGGTGGTGCCCAGGCCGGCGCCGAGCTGGCCGGTTTCGCTGGGCGGCAGCAGGTTGCCGTACATGTAGCTGGCGCGGCGGCTCATCGCGGTGCCGGCCATGACGTTCTCCGCCACGGCGTGTTCGAGGAAGCCCAGCGGCGCGTAGATCTTCACCTTGCCGGCCTTCACATCCTTCTCGTCGACCACGCCGCGCACGCCGCCGTAGTGGTCGACGTGGCTGTGGGTGTAGATCACCGCGACCACTGGTTTTTTCGGCCGGTGCGCGTAGTAGAGGTCGAGCGCTGCCTTGGCGGTCTCGCTGGAGATCAGCGGGTCGAAGATGGTGATGCCGCTCTTGCCTTCGACGATGGTCATGTTCGACAGGTCGTAGTTGCGCACCTGGTAGATGCCGTCGGTGACTTCGAACAGGCCGGAGATGTTGATCAGCTGCGATTGCCGCCACAGGCTGGGGTTGGTGGTGGCCGGCGCGGCTTCGCCTTCCTTGATGAAGTTGTACTTGGCCGGGTCCCAGATCATGTTGCCCTTTTCGCCTTTGATCGGCTCGGTGGGCAGGGGCGCGATGAATCCCTTGTGAGCCAGTTCGAACGAGGTCTTGTCGTTGAACGGCAGCTCCTGGAGCAACGCGTCATTGGCGGCTTTGGTGGCATCGGTAGCCGGTTTCGGCTGTTCGGCGGCCCAGGCCTGGGTGGTCATGGAAATGGCCGCCGCCAACAAGAACGATGAGCTGAATTTCCACAGCCTGGCAGCTCCCTGGCCATCCATTGCATTCGAAGATTGCGCGATCAGTTTCATTTCAAGCTCCTTCTTGCTTGATGCGCTGTACCCTTCGAGGTAACTGCCAGCGAGTTTTGGGTGTTCACTGCATCGGGTTTCGGGGCCTCATGTGCGCTGCATAGGGGGGCCAGGTCGCTCATCAGCATGCCGGGGCGTTGGCAAGGCACGCGCCTTCACGCCTGGCCTGGTCCATCCAGATGCCGGTCGCGGCGACCGTGCCGGAAATAGGATACAAAGTGATGTCGCAATACTGGCGCGGTCGATCCTCTTTGCGCCTGGTACGCATGCTGTCATCGAGCATCCCCTGCCGGTCCCTGACGGGCATTCACCGCCTGCGGGCAGTTGAATGGCATTCGTTGCGAATCCGGCCTGGAGACAGCTGGCCCTAGTCCCGTGCAGGATCCGTGGGTGCAGATGAGCCTAGATTGCGATACGGGATATGCAACCGGGTTTTTGCTGCGAGACGCGATCAATGTGCCCTGCACGACACAACAGCGGGCACGAAGCGTATCCAATCTGCATGTTGCAACGGGCTGCGGTCGCGGCGTTGACGCCGTTTCGCGGAATGCAGTGAGCTTTCACAGAGTGGCGGCCGTCATGAATTGAATCACTCCTGCCGCGGGTGGCGTTTCGCGAGGTGTCGGCAGGATCTGCCTTGCATCTGGCCCGGCGTGTCGGTCAGCATGCCGGCCGCCTTTTCGAAAAGATGCTCCGCCCATGCGCCGCCTGCCTTCGCTTACCGCCCTGCGTACCTTCGAGTCCGCTGCCCGCCACGCGCACTTCGGCCGCGCCGCCGCCGAACTGTGTGTCACCGACAGTGCGGTCAGCCACCAGATTCGCCAGCTGGAAGAGCAACTGGGGGCGACGCTGTTCGAGCGCCGGGGTCGCCAGGTGCAGCCCACTCCCCAGGCGCGACGCCTGCTGCACAGCCTGCAACAGGCCTTCGAGCTGATCGGCACGGCGTGCGACGAGCTGCGCGATCCCGGGTCCCAGGCCCAGCTGCATGTGGCGGTGACGGTCGAGCTGGCGCAGAAGTGGCTGGTGGGCAGGCTGGCGGATTTCGCCGAACGCTACCCGGAGATCGTCCTGCACCTGCACGAACAGCCGCTGGAGGCAGCGGGGCCAGCCGCGGAGATCGACCTGGCGATCACCTACGGTACCGGCCCGGCAGACGCGAGCAGCTATTTCGTGCGGCCGTTGCCGACCCTGCAGTTCTTCCCGGTGTGCAGCCCCAGCCTGTTCAACCAGTCGCCGCTTAAGCATCCGCGTGACCTGGCGCGGCATTGCCTGCTGCACGACGATCAGGACGGCAAATCCTGGACTGCCTGGCTGACCACCCATGCCAGCGACATCCGCCCCAGCCGGCACGTCTACCTCGGCCACGCCGGGCTGACCATGGAGGCGGCGGTGCGCGGGCAGGGCGTGGCCATCGGCGACAACCTCACCAGCGCCGAGGACCTGGCCAGCGGCCGGCTGGTCCGGCCCTTCGCCGCGCAGATCACCTCCCTGGGGCAGTACGCCCTGGTCTGCGAGCGTTTGCGTCTGGAAAAGCCGGCGGTGGCGGACTTCATCGAGTGGTTTACCGATCAACTGGTTGATAGCTGATGCGGGTGGGGATCGCGTAGGGGCGGACGCTGTCTGCGATTCGGCGTGAAGCGTGGCCGTTCGCGGACGGAGTCCACTCCCACGTCGCATGGAAATTCATCGTTTGTGGAGATGAATGATGAATCCAGTTCAGGTATTCCGCGAAATTCATCAATGGTGTCCGCCGTTCCGGGCCGGCAACCTTGGGCCATTCCCCTCCCTGACTCCGGAGCGTCACGATGTCCCGTACCCACTCGACAATGCCCAAGGCAGACGGCTTCCGCCTGCCCGGTGAATTCGAACCCAAGGCCCGCTGCTGGCTGGGCTGGCCGGAGCGGCCGGACGTCTGGCGCAACGGCGGCAAGCCGGCGCAGAAGATCTGGGTCGAGGTGGTGACGGCCATCGCCAGCAGCGAGCCGGTCACCGTCTGCGCTTCCGCCGCGCAATACGCCAACGCCCGGCGCATGCTGCCCGAGCAGGTGCGGGTGGTGGAAATGACCTGCAACGACACCTGGTTCCGCGACAGCGGTCCGGCCTTCCTGGTGAATGACGAAACCGGCGAGATGCGTGGCGTGGACTTCCAGTTCAACGCCTACGGTGGTCTCGACGGCGGCCTCTACTACCCCTGGGACAAGGACGACCAGATCGCGCAGAAGATCCTCGAGATCGAAGGCTTCGACCGTTATCGCGCGTCGATCATCGCCGAGATGGGCAGCATCCGCAGTGACGGTCAGGGCACCCTGCTGACCACCGAGCAGTGCTTGCTCAACCGCAACCGCAATGCCCACCTGGGCAAGGAGGAAGTCACCCGCCGTCTCTGCGACTACCTCGGCGCCGAGCAGGTGATCTGGCTGCCCCGTGGCTGCAAGTTCGACGAAACCGACGGCCACGTCGACGATCTTGCCTGCTTCGTGCGGCCCGGCGTGGTGGTGATGCAGTGGACCGACGACCGCGACGACCCGCAATGGGAGATTTATCAGGAGGCCTACGACGTGCTGCGCAGTGCGCGCGATGCCCGCGGCAATGCGCTGGAGGTGCACAAGCTGCCGCAGCCGCGGGTGCTGGAGTGGACCGCTGCCGAAGCCGAGGGGCTGGACCAGGTCGATGGCAGTTTTGATCGCCAGGAAGGCACGAAGATCTGCGCCTCCTATATCAACTTCTATACCGGCAATTCCGCCATCGTCATGCCGTTCTTCAATGACCCCAACGACCGCAGTGCCCAGGGCGTGCTGGCCGAGCTGTTCCCGGAGAAGCGTGTGATCGGCATCGACAACTCGCGGGAAATCCTCCTGGGCGGCGGCAACATCGGCTGCATCACCATGCCCCAGTACGCGGCGCCGGCGCGTCGCAGCTGAGTCGTTTCAGGGGAACGCCACAGTGCTTGCGCAGCTGTGGCGCTAGGGGCTCATCCTGCTCCGCAGATCAGCCCAGCCGCAGCGGATCGCCGCCAGCCAAGGTGCGGTCCATCAGGCGGATGCTGTCGCGGCCGCCGCGCTTGGATTCATAGAGCGCGGCGTCGCCTTGCTCGATCAGCGCGGCGAGGCTGGCCGGCGGCTGGTCGAACAGGTTGGCGCCGATGCTCAGGGTGACCGCCTGGGGCGTGGCAAAATTCTGCGTGGCAGTGGCCTGGAACTGCTCGCGCAGCTTGTTGGCCAGCGCCATGGCCTGCTCGCCGCCGACATTGCTCAGCAGAATGACGAACTCGTCGCCACCCAGGCGCGCCGCCACGGCCCGCTCGGGGAGTGCCGCGCGGATCATCTCGCTGAGCGCCACCAGCAGGCGGTCGCCGGCGGTGTGCCCGTGCAGGTCGTTGACCTGCTTGAAGTTGTCGATGTCGATCAGCAGTAGCGCGCCGGGGCGTTCGGGGGAGATTTCCTCGAACACGCGGGGCGCGCGCATTTCCAGGGCACGGCGGTTGTACAGGGCGGTCAGCGGGTCACGCGCGGCGAGGCGGGCGATGCGCTTTTCGCGGCGGTAGCGTTCGGTGCCGGTCATCGACAGGGCGATCAGCATGATCGCCATGGCGCCCTCGACCAGGGAGATCTGGATGATCTCGCCACGGAAGGCGGCGAGGTCGATCAGCGTGCCGGGGATGATCACGGTCGCGCCCTTGGCCAGGTAGAAGGCGCCATGCACCAGCATCACGTAGCGCAACTGCACCGCGCCCACGCTCAGGGACTTGCCGTGGGGCCGCAACAGGTAGCTGGCGCGCAGGGAGAGCAGGGCGACCAGCCAGGAGTTGGCCAGCAGCATGAGCTTGGACCACAGCGGGCCGCCATCGGGCAGCGCCAGCAGCGCTATCCAGGTCAGTGGGACAAGCAGCCAGCCCCGTGACAGCCGTGCCTCGGTGAACTTCGCCACCCCGCTGAGGAAGAACCAGTGCGCCAGCACCAGCAGACCGTTGGCGAACCAGATGCCGACCAGCAGATAGCCGCTCATGCGCAGCAGCGCGAGGGTGGAACCGAGGGTGATGGTGGCGAAACCTGCGCTCCAGTAGAGCAGCGAGCGTTCGCGCACGCTGCGCCATTCGATGGCCAGATACAGCGCTGCGGCCGCCGCTAGGGCGACCGAAATAGTCAACATGGTGGGTGGATCGAGCGCCATTTCCTGAACCGTACTGCACTTGCGGTAAAAAACGTGATTGTAAGCGCCCTTGCTGGTTCTCCGGTACGTCGGCCGGGTGCTTCCGGTCGGGTTTGCAACCGTTCTGTCGCGTCTGGAAAGCGCTTCTTCCGCTTTTGTCGGATTGCCGAAGCGGCTACTGGCCATCAGACTGTGCGGATTCGTGAGTATTCGCTGTGGGGCTGGAGGCCCGAAGCCATGGAAAAGCCGCCACGCCGGCGCTGGAGTCCGCTCTGGTTCCTGATCGTCGCCGCCAGCTACCTGATTGCGATCCTGTTCACCGTGGCCCTGGCGGGGCTGGGATGGATCCTCTTCTCCGGCGGGCTGGACATGACGGTGGTGAAGGAGCGCCGCTACCTGCTGCTGGGCAGTGGCGGGTTGATGCTGGTGGTGTCGGCCTACATCCTGCTGATGTCGATTCCCACGAGTTTCCTCTCGACCATCCGCCGCGACGGCTCCTGATTCTGCGCCAGCGGTCGGATACTGGCGTGAGATTGCTGCGATATGCCTGACTGGATGGAAGTCTTGATCCTGCGCAGGGAGCGCTCCCGCGGGCAGGTATAAGGTTGCCGCGCGACTCGCAGCGTCAGACTGCCAGCGCCTCAGGAGCCCGTGTCATGCCCGAATCGATGAGTTTCAACCGCGCGCTGGTGGAGAAGTACGACCGTCCCGGCCCGCGCTATACCTCCTATCCCACCGCGCCGCAGTTCCATGGCGCCTTCGCCGCCGACGACTACCGGGCGGCCGCCCAGCGCAGCAACCAGCGCGGCAACGAGGGGGCGGCCAAGCCGCTCTCGGTGTACATCCACATCCCGTTCTGCAAGAGCCTCTGCTACTACTGCGCCTGCAACAAGATCATCACCCAGAAGACCCACCGCGCCGTGGAGTACCTGGAGTACCTCAAGCGCGAGATCGCCCTGCAGGCGGCGCTGTTCGACGGGTCGCGCAAGCTCACCCAGCTGCATCTGGGCGGCGGTACGCCGACCTACCTGACCAGCGAGCAGCTGGGCGAGGTAATGGACAGCCTGCGCGAGCATTTCAACCTCGACGAGAGCGATGCCCACGAGTTCTCCATCGAAGTCGACCCGCGCACCATCAGCCGCGAACGCATCGCCGAGCTGCGCGCCCAGGGCTTCAACCGCCTGAGTTTCGGCGTGCAGGATTTCGACGAGCAGGTGCAGCAGGCGGTCAACCGCGTACAGAGCGAGCAGCAGGTCTTCGACCTGGTACAGGCGGCCCGCGAGGCGCGTTTCAAGTCGGTGTCGGTGGACCTGATCTACGGCCTGCCGCTGCAAACGGTGGAGAGTTTCGACACCACGCTGAGCAAGATCATCGCCCTGCGCCCGGACCGCATCGCCGCCTACAGCTATGCCCATCTCCCGGAGCGGGTGCGCGCGCAACGGCTGATCCGCCGCGAGGACATGCCGCCACCCGAGCGCAAGCTGGAGTTGCTGGAACTGACCATCCAGCGGCTGACCGAGGCGGGCTACGTCTATATCGGCATGGACCACTTTGCCCTGCCGGACGACGAGCTCACGGTCGCACGCAACAACGGCACCCTGCAGCGCAACTTCCAGGGTTACTCGACCCACGCCGACTGTGACCTCATCGCCCTGGGCGTGTCGTCCATCAGCAAGGTCGGCGATACCTACGGGCAGAACGTGAAGGAGCTGTCGCAGTATTACGCGCGGCTCGACCAGGGCCTGCTGCCGGTGCACAAGGGCTACCGCCTGACTGACGACGACTGCCTGCGCCGCGAGGTGATCAGCGCGCTGATGTGCCACGGCAGGGTGGATTACGCGCCGCTGGAGGAGAGCCATGGCATTCGTTTTGACGAGTACTTCGAAGGCGCGTTGCGGCAGTTGCAGGAGCAGGTTGGCGACGGCCTGGTCGAACTGCACGACGATGCGCTGGTGCTGCTGCCCCAGGGGCAACTGATGATGCGCAGCGTGGCCATGGCCTTCGATGCCTACCTGGGCGGTGGGCAGCAGGCGCGCTTCTCGCGCACCATCTGACTCATCCGCCCGTTCGCTGCAGCTGTTCCGCCAGGCGGCGGAACAGTGGGCGTGACGGGAAGCTAGGGCTGAGCGCCGGCTGCTGCATCCTTCTTGTAGGTGAGCTGGACCAGGTCCATCGGGACGTCGTAGTACCAGATCATCTGCACCGAATCGCCGGAGGTGCGGAGCAGGGCGATGCGATCTCCCTGGGGGACCACCTGCAGCCTCGGAGGCCGCGAGTTCCCGGTGTCATAGAGTCGGTTGTAGCCCGGTAGGCGGTCGGCGAGCCGGCGGGTATTGAGCGGGGTGCCGTCGCCCGCCAGGAACAGCAGGCCTCCCTCGGAAGTCCAGGCTGCGAATCGGTCAGCCTGCTCGTCGTAAGCGAGGGCATTAATGTCTATATTGTCCAGCGAGCGGAAGTCCTGCCAGCGCCCCTCGTCGACAGCGTAGCGGTACAGGTAGCCCTCGCCGCCCAGCGAAGCGAGGACCACCAGGTGGCGCTTGCTGTCGTAGGTCACGTCCGTGGGCCACGACAGGCGCGGAAAATTGTCGGGCAGCTCCAGCGGCGTCACCTTGCCGGTGGCCGGCTCCACGATCTCGAAAGCGTGGCTGGCGATCCGGTAGATACGCCCGTCCCCGGGCACCAGAATGGCGCCCGGCGAGGCCAGGGGGGCTGGTGGCGCGGTGCCGACGGGGCCTCCGAGAGACCAGGGAACCTTGGCGAAAGTCTTGTCGCTGAGCTGGAACTCCATGCTCTTCAGCGGCGCCTGGGGTTGCTCGCCCTGCAGGGTGAGATCGCTCTGCGGCGGATCCGGCTGATCGATGACGACCCGTTCGGGCAGTGAATACTGTCCGCGGAACGCGTCGACCTTTTCCACGCCGAACAGCGATTTCAAACCCTTCAGCAGGGCGACAAAGGTGCCACTGTCCTTTTCGTAGCTATAGGGAAGTTTGGTCTGGTACACCGGAGCGGTCAGTGGCGTTTCCACTCGGGGGCGATCGTAGCCCGACACGAGAATCGCCCTGACCTGCGTAGCCTCGCTGGCACTGACCTGCCACACGATCCTTTCGTAACTGGCGAGAACCAGCAGCACCGACTTGCCGGGGCGGTCGATGCTGACCTGAACCGCCGTGCCCTGGCGCGCCTTGCCTTCCGCCTCGTAGCCTGAAACCACCATCACTTCGGCGCCTTCGGCCAGGCTGGCCGGCGGCCGTGCGCTGCTCATGGGGGCCGGCGGCCGCACGTCCAGGCTGGCCGCTGCAATCGCCGCAGGCGGATTGCGGATCGGCTCCGCGGGTTTCACCTCCCGCTGGCTCAGCAGCACGCGGTTCAGGCGCAGCTCCTGGAAGAGCAGGGAGCCCAGCAGCGCTGTCGAGATGGCCAGCAGGACGCACGTCGCCAGCAGTGTCCAATGCCAGACATCCAGCCGGCTGCTTGCCGCGGCAGGGTTGACGGGCGCCTGCGCCGGGGGCGAGTCGGCCAGTCGCCGGGCTGCTTCGACCTTGGCGTAGATGGCCCCGCACTGGGGGCAGGCATCGCTGGGCAGTGCATCGTTGAACTGATGCTGATGCCCGCACTTCAGGCAGGTTCGTTCCATCGCACATCCTTGTGTTCGAGGTGGGGGCCGCTAGCGTGGTGTCATCCCCTGGACGCCATGCCGGGCGGCTGGCGCACTGAGCATAGCGTGCCGGGCCGCGTCCAGTGTCTCAGTCGGCACGGGTATCCGATCTATCCAGCGCGCCGCCGGCGAATCCTCCCTTGCCGCATGAGCCGCCCCACGGATGACTCCGATCTGCCCCCCCAGCGGCGCGGGGGCAGTCGCGCCGGCGCTCCTAGGCGCTGTCCGCGGCGGCCTGGTAACTGCTGGGCGCCACCCCAAGGCTGCGGCGGAACATGCTGGAAAAGGCACTCGGGCTGTCGTAGCCCAGCTCCAGGGCCACGCGCGTAACCGGCGTACCCGCGGAGAGGCGGGTGACGGCGGCGAGCAGGCAGGCCTGTTGGCGCCAGGCGCCGAAGGGGAGGCCCGTCTGCTGGCGGAACAGGCGGCTGAAGGTGCGCGTGCTGCAGTGCAGTTCGGCGGCCCAGGCGTCCGCCGTAACGCCAATGTGCGGCGCCCGCAGGAAGTCGCGGCACAGCTCTGCCAGGCGCGGGTGAGCCGGCAGCGGGGCGAACAGCGGCAGGCTCGGAGCCTGGCGCAGCTCATGCAGCAGCAGGCGCAGGAGGTCGCCATCGCGGCCATCCTCGTCGTGCAGCGCCGGCACCTCGACACTGGCCAGCAGCAGCTCGTGCAGCAGCGGCGAAACGGTCAGCGCCTGGCACAGCAGCGTGTCGCGCACCGGCACCCGCGGCTCGATGTACAGGCTGCGGGTGCTGACCCCGCGCATCAGCACCCGGTGGCGCTTGCCGGCGGGAATCCACACACCGCTGTAGGGCGGGATTACCCAGGCGCCGTCCTCGGTCTCCACCTCCATCAGGCCGCTCATGCCATAGAGGAACTGCGCGCGCCGATGGGAGTGCGGCTGGAGCAGGGTGCCAAGCGGGTAGTCGGTACCGATGGCGAGTACGGCGCGGTCGACATCGTCGACGCTGGCGAGGGGAATGTTGAGCATGGTGACGGGTTTGGCTGGGTTGCGATGATTATTCGTCAATCCGCGCAAAATGGCCAACGACGCTGCGGCTGACTGGCGCAACCTGCTCTGCATAATGGAGTTTGCCGTAGGATCAGGCGGTCATGACTTGCCAGGAGGCGACTATGGGTATCCGTGGAAACGACCGTCAGATCGACAACATCGAGTTCAACGTCAGCGATATCGGGCGCAGCAAGGCCTTCTACGGCAGCGCCTTCGGCTGGATCTTCACCGACTACGGCCCGACCTACAGCGAATTCAGCGACGGACGTCTCACCGGCGGCTTCACCAGCGGTGAGCCGGTGCGCCCCGGCGGCCCGCTGGTCATTCTCTACGCCGATGACCTGGTGCAGGCCCAGGCCCGCCTGGAGGCCGCCGGCGCCACCATCAGCCGCGCCACGTTTGCGTTCCCTGGTGGCCGGCGCTTCCATTTCATCGACCCGGACGGCTACGAGCTGGCGGTCTGGTCGGCGGACTGAGCCCGGACCTGCTCGATGTAGCGTCGGGCCACTGGTGATTTCTCGAAACGCCGGTGCAGCAGCGACAACCACGAGCGAGGCTGGCAATCGGCGAGAGCGCGGTAGTTGACTCGTGGCAGCTGCACGCGGCGCACCACCGACTCGGGGACGATGGCGATGCCGCGGCCGAGCGAGACCAGCGCAATCACCGCGACCAGGCTGCCGGGCTGCTGGCCGAGGCGCGGAGAGAAGCCGCCGGCGCTGGCGACCTCCAGGGTGCCGGAGATCTGTTCGGGCAGGATGAAGGTTTCGTCGCTCAGGCGGGCGGCGCGAAGCTCCGGCAGTTCGTTGAGGCGCGAGGCGGCGGGCAGGGCGAGGACGAAGCTTTCCTCCAGCAGCGCGACGGATTCCAGCTCCTCTGGCAGGTTCATCGGCGAGCGCACGTAGGCGAGGTCGAGGGCCCCGTCGTGTAGTTGCGCAGGCAATTGCGCCATGGGCGCTTCGCTGATGTCGAGATCCACGCCCGGCGAGGTACGGGTGAACTGCTCGACATGCCGCTGCAGTACGCCGGAATAGGCCGCCGAGGCCACGTAGCCCACGCGCAGATGCCCGGTTTCACCCCGGCCGGCGCGCTGCGCGCCGCGTTGCGCCGCATCGAACTGGAGCACCGCCAGTTCGGCTTCACCCAGCAGCGCCTCGCCCGCAGCGGTCAGGCGCACCTCGCGTTGGCTGCGCTGGAACAGCAGCACGCCCAGTTCCTTCTCCATGTCCTGGATCTGTCGGCTGAGGGTTGGCGGGGCGATGCCCAGCTGTTCGGCCGCACGGGTGAAGTGGCCGTGGCGGGCGACACTGAGGAAGTAGCGGAAATGGCGGATTTCCATGTTCGTTAGTCGCAGGCTAATGACGAAGGCCGCCATGGCTAACAAGCCCGGCGCGCGTGGGCGTTACCGTGGGGCAACACTACAAGGCCGCAAGCGTCAGAGCAAAGAACGGCTGCGCGGCCGCCGCCGGAAGCCTTGCCATGTCTGAACGTCCCTCCGCTCGCTTCACCCTGCTGACCGCCTCGGCAGTGTGCTCGCTGATCATCCTCGACACCAACATCGTTGCCGTCTCGCTGCCCAGTATCGCCCGCGACCTGTCGGGTTCTTTTGCCGACATCGAGTGGGTGGTCAGCGCCTACCTGCTGGCCTTCGCCGCCTGCCTGCTGCCGGCCGGCAGCCTGGCCGACCGCTTCGGTCGGCGGCGCATGCTGCTGCTCGGGCTGGTGCTGTTCGGCGCGGCCTCGCTGGCCTGCGGGGCCGCGCCGAGCCTGCTGCTCCTGGACATTGCCCGTGCCGCCAAGGGCGTTGGCGCGGCCCTGTTGCTGACGTCGGCGCTGGCCGCCATCGGCCACCGCTTCCACGAGCCCGAAGAGCGCCTGCGGGCCTGGGCCTTCTGGGGTGCGTGCATGGGCGCCACCATCACCTTTGCGCCGCTGCTGGGCGGGGTGATCTCCGCCACCCTGGGCTGGCGCTGGATCTTCTACCTGAACCTGCCGCTGGTAGCGCTGCTCGGGGGCATGGCGCTGCGCAGCATCGAGGAATCCAGCGACAGCGCCGCCGCGCGCCTCGACCCGCTCGGTAGCCTGACCTTTGCCGGTGGCCTGGGTTACCTGATCTGGGCGTTGATCGACGCCAATCGCGTCGGTTGGGACAGCCCGCCGACCCTCGCGCGTCTGCTGCTCAGCGCCGGCCTGCTGGGCCTGTTCGTGATGGTGGAGCGCAGCCAGGCGCGGCCGATGATCGATCTGCGGCTGATGCGCAGCGGGCGCTTCATCGGCGCCTTGCTCGGCATGTTCGCCTACGCCGCCTGCGCCCAGGTGATGATGACGCTGCTGCCGCTGTACCTGCAGAACGGCCTGCAGTTCTCCGCTGTCGCGGCCGGTGCCGGGATGCTGCCCTTCGCCGTCGCCATGCTGCTGACCCCGCGCCTGGGCATGCGCCTGAACAGCCGCTTCAGTCCGGCGCAGGTCTTCGCCCTGGGCCTGCTGCTGGTCGGCGCGGGCAACCTGCTTTGCGCACTGGCGGCCGGGCAGGGGGAGTACTTGCCGTTCGCCCTGGCCAGCCTGGTGCTGGGGGCCGGCGCCGGGCTGCTCAACGGCGATACGCAGAAGAACATCATGGCCTGCGTGCCCCGTGAGCGCACCGGCATGGCCTCGGGCCTGAGCACCACGACGCGCTTCGCCGCCATCGTGCTGGCCATCGGCATTCTCGGTGGCGTGCTGTCCGCACGCAGCGCCCAACTGCTGCGAGATGTACTGGAAACGGCGGCGCCCGCGCAACTGGACAAGGCCGCCGAGATGGCGACCCGTGCAGCGGCTGGCGACTTCAGCGCCGCGCTTTCGGTGGTTGACCCGGCACTGCGCGACGCGTTGGCACCTGCTGTGCGCCAGGCCTTCATCGGCGGGTTCGAGAGTGTGCTGCTGGTGACAGGTATAGCGGCGCTGGTGTTTGCCGTGATGGTTGGCACGTTGCTCGGTCGGCCGATGCCGGTCCACGAGCCGGTGTCCGCTTGAAACGGCCGTTTGTCCGCTGGCGGGCAGGAGGGCGGTGGTTGCCGGAACTGTGGTTCGCCCGGCCAGGTCAGGAATCAGGGAGAGTGCGCGTTGTGCGCCTCGTCTCCGCCACTCAGCGCAGAACGGGCCATCCGCGGCCAAGGGGAGAACCGCATGCAGCAGTCAGTCGAGCCGGAATTCATGGCACCCAGTGAATACCTGACTTCCACGGGCGTCGCCGTGTTGATGTCGCCGCGCTACATTGCCCCCGGCAAGGTGGGCGAAGTGCTGCTGTCGTTGGCGAAGGTTCCCGCTGGCGTCTCGCCGCTGGACGTGGTGGTCGGCCCGTGGGAATCCCACGAAGAGGCGTTCCAGGCGTCCCACGATGCGGCAGAGCGCTGGGTCGAGCGCCTCGACCACGACGCCTGAGGGAGCGCTGCGCACCCTGGCCGTAGCCGTCAGCGGTAGCGCTGGCGGTCGACCTCGGTGATCGGGCGAATCACGCGCGCCGGATTGCCGGCCGCCAGCACGCCTTCGGGAATGTCGCGCACCACCACGGCGCCAGCGCCGATCACGCTGTTCGCGCCGATGCTCACTCCGGGCAGGATGTTCACCCCCGCGCCGATCCACACGTTGTCGCCAATGCTCACCGGGTGCGCGTACTCCAGGCCCTGGTTGCGCCGCTCGGCGTCCAGCGGGTGGCCGGCGGTGTAGATGCCGACGTTGGGCGCAATGAACACGTCATTGCCGATGCTGACCTTCGCGCCATCGAGGATCACCAGGTTGACGTTGGCGTAGAAGCGCGCGCCGATCTCGATGTTGAAGCCGTAGTCGCAGTGCAATGGGCCTTCGATGACGAAGCCTTCGCCAATGCTGCCAAACAGCCCTGTGAGAATCGCCTCGCGACGCTCGCGGTCATCCGGGTGGCTGTGGTTGAAGTCGAAGAGTTTCGCCTTGGCCTCGGCACGCTGGCGTAGCACCTGCGAGTCGTGATTGGCGTCGTAGAGTAACCCGGCGGCAGCTTTTTCCAGCTCGTTCATCAAGGTTGATTCCTGGCGGCTTTGAAGGCGTTCGACGTCCTGGCGAACGCAGCGGTTCCCTTTGCGGAAAATGGCAGGCGCGGCTCTGCGTCGAGCAGTCGAAGGGCGTGTCCAGATTTGGTAGTGAATACTACAGAAAATAGATATTGAAAGTTTCTGGAGCGCATTATACAAATTAGCCACAACAAGAGGCGCCCCCATGCTCACACTCAAAGACCGCCTGAACACCCCGGAAGTCGAACTCACCAAGGCCGAGCGCAAAGTCCTGCGCGCCTTGCTCGACGACTACCCGCGCAGCGGCCTCGGACCGATGTCGCGCCTCGCGCGCCAGGCCGGCGTCAGCGATCCGAGCATCCTGCGGCTGGTGAAGAAGCTCGGCTTCAGTGGCTACAGCGACTTCCAGAATGCCCTGATGGCCGAGGTGGATGACCGCCTGCGTTCACCGCGCACCCTGCTCGCCGGGCGCCGCGAAGGCATGAGCCGCGATGACGTCTGGTCCAATTACCTGAGCGATGCCGGCGAAGGCATCCAGCGCACCCTGGCCCTGACCCAGGCCGACGACGTGCGCCTGCTCGCTGACTGGCTGCTCGATCCCAAGCTGCGCGTCTTCTGCCACGGCGGGCGCTTCAGCCGCTTCGTCGCCGGCTACCTGGTGGCGCACCTGCGCATGCTGCGCAGCGGCTGCCTGCTGCTGGACGACGGCGCCGCGCTGCCCGACCAGTTGGGCGATATCGACCGCCAGGCGCTGGTGGTGGTGTTCGACTACCGCCGCTACCAGGCCCAGGCGCTGGGCGTGACCCGTGCGGCCAAGGCCCGCGGCGCGCGGGTGGTGCTGTTCACCGACATCTACGACTCGCCGTTGCGCGAGTTCGCCGACCTGATCATCAGCGCCCCGGTGGAGTCCCCGTCGCCCTTCGACACCCTGGTGCCGACCATGGCCCAGGTCGAAGCGCTGATCGCCAGCCTGGTAGCGCGCATGGACGGCCAGCTCGACGAACGCCTGGAAGGCATCGACCACCTGAGAGCTGCCTTCGGCAGCCACATCCTTGAGGAATGACCGTGTTCAGCTTGCCCCACCACTCGCCCCGTGACCTGCCGTTCACCCCCGGCCAGACCGCCATCCTGTTCGTCGACATGCAGAACGCCTGGGTCATTCCCGGCCGCGATGCCCATGTCGATCCGCAGACGCACCGCTACTTCTACGACCGCGTCGAGGCGAGCGTGATACCCAACCAGCAGCGCCTGCTGGCGGCCATGCGTGAGGTCGGCGGGGAAGTGCTGCACACCATCATCGAAAGCCTCACCGCCGATGGCCGCGACCGCTCGCTGGACCACAAGCTCTCCGACATGCACCTGCCCAAGGGCAGCCCGGACGCCCAGGTGATCGATGCCCTGGCGCCGCGGGAAAACGAGATCGTCCTGCCGAAGACATCCTCGGGCGTCTTCAACTCCACCGCCATCGACTACGTGCTGCGCAACCTGAACACCCGTCACCTGATCATCTGCGGCGTGGTCACCGACCAGTGTGTGGACATGGCCGTGCGCGACGCCGCCGACCGGGGCTACCTCGTCACCCTGGTGGAAGACGCCTGCGCCACCCACACCGCCGAACGCCACCAGGCCTGCCTGGAAGCGATCAAGGGTTACTGCTGGATCGCCGACACCGACAGCGTGCTGGCCCGCATCGCCGCGCTGGCCTGAGGCCGGGAGAACGTCATGAGTCAGAACAATAACAATCCCGCTCCGATGCGCCTGACCAGCTTCGTCACCACCGACCTCTGCGGCATCACCCGCGGCCGCTCGCTTCCCGAATCGGAAGTCGCCGAGCAACTGGCCACCGGCTGTGGCTGGGTGCCCGCCAACAGCGCGCTGACGCCGCAGGACATCATTGCCGACGACAACCCCTGGGGCAGCCATGGCGACCTGCGCCTGCTGCCCGACCCGAGCAGCCGGGTGCGCCTGGAAAACGGCCCCGATTCCCAGGCCGCGCCGCTGGATTACCTGCACGGCGACCTGGTGACGACCACTGGCGCGCCGTGGCCGGTCTGCCCGCGTACGCTGCTGCGCGACGAGATCGCCCGCTACCGCGAACTGGGCCTGCAGGTCACCGCCGCCTTCGAACACGAATTCAACCTGCTCGGCCTGCCGGACGAGCGTGCCGCCGCCTTCTCCCTGCAGGCGCAGCGGCAGACCGGCAACTTCGGCGGCTGGCTGATGAGCGCGCTGGAGCAGATCGGCGCCGAGCCGGAAATGTTCCTGCCCGAGTACGGCCGCAACCAGTACGAGGTCACCTGCCGGCCGACCCAGGGCGTTGCTGCTGCGGACCGCGCGGTGAACGTCCGCGAAGTCACCCGCGAGATCGCCCGCCAGTTCGGTGCGGCCGGCATCCCGACCGCCATATCGGGCGACGTGCGCGGCGCGCTCTGGGGCAAGCTCGTCATCAACTGCGTCTACAACGCGCTTTCGGCGCTGAGCCAGCAGCCCTATGGCTGGCTGGCGGCGCAGCCGGGCGTGGACGCAGTGATGGCCGATCTGCTGGCCGAGTGCGAAGCCGTCGCTCGGGCCGATGGCGTCACCCTGCCCCCCCAGTTGCCGGCCATGGTACGCGGCATCGCCGAAAGCATGCCGGACCAGCTGTCCTCCACCGCCCAGGATCTGGCGCGCGGCAAGCCCAGCGAGATCGATCACCTCAATGGCTACGTGGTCCACCGGGGCGAGGCCCTGGGCATTGCCACGCCGGTCAACCGCGTGCTGCAAGTACTGGTGCAGCTTGCCCAGCGGCGCGCAGCGGGGCTATCAGCTTCGTAGCTACCTGAGCCCATGGCCTGGGCTCGGCACGGCACAAACACCGCGCACTTGAGCTTTGCCTGCGACCCTGTCTGCGGGCCCAGCTCCCCGCCAAACGTGGCAATGCTGCAACATTTGTAGCTGCTTTGATCTGATTCAAGGCTTTTAGCATTGCGGTTCTCGATTTTGAGCTACTAAACTTGTAGCAATACCGACTTAGGGCTATAGTCTGCAAGGACTTGGCCCAGCGCGCCGCAAAGCGGCGCGCGGCCCGACAATACCTCAATGCGCAAGGAGAAGCGTTCATGAGCTCCAAGGAAAACGCCGCCGTCTTTCAGCTGTTCGAGAAACTCGAATGCCGCTACGCGCTGCGCGTGCTGTGGGCGCTGCGCGATGGCCATCCCCAGACATTCCGTCTGCTGCAGGACAGTGTCGGAGGCATCACCCCCAACACACTGAATACGCGCATCAAGGAGTTGCGCGAATGCGGCCTGCTGGAACACGGCAGCGACGGCTACACGGTCACGCTCTCGGGCCAGGATTTGCTCAAGCGCCTGTCGGACGTGCAAGCCTTCGCCAACCGCTGGGCCACGGCCCGCGCCAAGAGCAAGGCCGAGCAGGCCGAAAGCTGATCGATCCGCACGCCAGGGCCTCGCGCAAGCAGGGCCATCTTTGATTTTCATTCGTACCCCTTTCATCACACCATGGCATTCACCACTACCGCATCCGGCCTGCAATACGAAGACACCGTCGTCGGCAACGGGCCCGAAGCCCGCCACGGCGGCAACGTCACCGTGCATTACACAGGCTGGCTCTACAACGACGGCGTGCAGGGCGGCAAGTTCGATTCGAGCAAGGATCGCAACGATCCCTTCGTCTTTCCCCTGGGCGCAGGCATGGTCATCAAGGGCTGGGATGAAGGCGTGCAAGGCATGAAGGTGGGCGGACAGCGGACCCTGATCATTCCATCCGAGCTCGGCTATGGCGCGCGCGGCGCCGGCGGCGTGATTCCGCCCAATGCCACGCTAAAGTTCGATGTGGAGCTGCTGGCTGTCTGACGGCTTTATCGGCCGCTACACATAACCATCACCATCCAAGCGGCTTGCGGGCCGCTTTTTTCATCTTGGGGCAGCCAAGATGAAAAAAGCCCCCTTATCGGAGGGGCAGCGACCACACGAAGTGGGGAGCGTGGGTGTTATTTTCATGCCTGTGGACATGCCATTCACTAGAAATGACGCCGGCGCTCCCAGCAACTGACCAGGCAGACCACGGCCAGGCCCATTGGCACGCCGAAAACGCCAGCGGCCACAGGTTGAATGCCCCACCACAAGCCCTCGGGAGAAAGGCTTGGCGGCAGCGCCTCGCGCAACGCGGGAATATTGCTCAACATGTAGAACACCGTGACCGACAGTCCGGCCAGCATCCCCGCCACCGCGCCACGGCGCGTGGCGCCGCGCCAGAAAATACCGAGCACCATGGCCGGCACGAAGGCAGAGCCTGCAAGCGAAAACGACGCCGTCACCATGGGCAGAATGTCGGACGAGCGCCGCGAGGCCACAAAAGCCGCCGACATGGCCACGGCAAGCAGCACGAATTTGGACAAAATCACCCGCTGCTCGGGCGAAACGCGCTGCTTGCGATGGCTTACCTGGAAATACAGGTCCCGCACCAGTGCATTGCTGATGGTCAGCAGCAAGCCATCGGCCGTTGAAAGCGCGGCGCCCCCCCCCCCAGCCGCCACCAGGCCCGACACGACATAGGGCATGCCGCCCATTTCGGGCATGGCCAGCATGATGAGATCGGCGCCCAGGCGGATCTCGCCAAACTGCAGGATGCCGTCGCCATTGATGTCTTCGACCGCCAGCAGCCCCGCATCCACATGCGACCACTGGGCAATCCAGTTGGGCAGTTCGTCGAAGCGCACGCCCACGAGCCGATGCATGACCTCGTACTTGACCATGGCGGCCAATGCAGATAGAGGATGCCGATGAAAAGCAGCGTCCAGGCCACCGAGGTTCTCGCGCCCGACACCGAAGGCACGGTGTAGTAGCGGATCAGCAGATGCGGCATGCCCGCAGTGCCCAGCATCAGGCAGAACATGAGCGCGAGAAAGTTGCGCCGGCTGTCCTCATACACGGCCTGCTGCTGTTCATCCCCCTCGGGATCTCCGACAAAAGCCTGGCTATGCAGCGGGATTCCGCCGAGCGCCTGGGTGCGCTCACGCGCTTCGCCAAGCTCCCGGGTCCAGCGCTCGCGCGCTGCGGCTTCATCGCGCGGCATCGCGGCAAGCTCGCGGCTGGCAGCGATGATGGCCCCGATATCGCTGCTCCCCTTGCGCAGCTCGCGCATATGCTCGCTCAAGGCTTGGCGTTCGGCGGCCAGGGCATTGGGCACATCGCGCAACTTGGCCTCCAGCACCTGGGTCCGTTCGCGGTAGGCCTCCAGCACCCGCCGCTCGGCCGGCGAAGCCAGCAATTGCCTTTCGAGCTCCGCAATCTTGCCCAGTTGCTGGGTATAGACCAGGGCTCCGACCGGCGACCCCATCTGCTTGTAGGCCAGCCAGGAAACCGGTATCAGAAAGGCCAGCAGAATCACGATGTACTGGGCCACCTGGGTCCAGGTGATGGCCCGCATGCCGCCAAGGAAAGAGCACAGCAGCACGCCGCCCAGCCCCAGCATGATGCCGATCTCGAACTGCACGCCGGTCAGGCGCGAAGCGATCAAGCCCACGCCGTAGATCTGTGCCACCACATAGGTGAACGAGCAGGCCACGGCCGCCAGGGCGGCGATGATGCGCGGCCAGCGCCCGCCAAAGCGGGCCTGGAAGAAATCGGGAATCGTGTACAGCCGCATGGCCCGCAGATGCGGTGCGATCAGCATGGCGACGAGGCAGAAGCCGCCAGTCCAGCCCATGACATACGCCAGCCCCCCCGCGTGGCCCGCGGTGCCGCCGAAGCCCTGCAGGTAAAGCGCACCCGAGAGGCTGATGAACGAAGCGGCGCTCATCCAGTCCGCCGCTGCGGCCATGCCGTTGTAGAACGGCGGGATACGCCGCCCGGCCACGTAATATTCCTCGGGGTTGCTGGTGCGCAGGTACACGCCGATGGCCGCATAGACCATGACGGTGAAAAACAGGAAGATCGGCCCAATCCAGTGCCGCGACAGCCCCTGGGTCTCGGCCCAGAACATGAGCGCGAGAAAGCCCAGCACGCCCGCGACATACAGCACGACGATCTTGTGCAACCGCCAGCCGGAAACCCTTGCCTCAGCCATGGGGAGTGCTGTCGCCATCAGGTCCGTCGGCCCGCTCCCCGCGCTCGAAACGGTCCATCGCCAGGCAATAGGCCACGACGATGGCCAGAAATACCAGTACCGCGCCCTGGGAGGCAAGCCAGTACGCCAGCGGCCAGTCCGGCACCAGGGTCTGCAGATCGCGCGCGAAATAGCAGGCGCCAAATGAAAAAACCACCCAGACGATGAGCAGGAATGCCTTCAGTCTCAGATGGTGGGTATCGTGCAGATCCGGGGGAAAAGCTCCCCCCGGAGGGGCCTGGTCCGCGGCATCGTCATGCAGGGGCGAGGCCGCGCGGCGCATGGCGATGCCTGCGATCAG
>OGQD01000496.1_pt1 | contig 29542 bp, 29 predicted proteins | sample 1553091 | NCBI WGS metagenome assembly OGQD01 (sample SAMEA2580290, study PRJEB22360) | human gut metagenome | biome: human gut; feature: human-associated habitat; material: faeces | place: Denmark | collected 2008/2010
ATCGTGCCGTTCTGGCTGGTGGCGATGATGGATGGCTGGAAAGGTGTGAAGGAAACCTGGCCGGCCGCGCTGGTCGCCGGTGGCAGCTTCGCCGTCACCCAGTACTTCACCTCCAACTTCATCGGCCCGGAACTGCCGGACATCACCTCGGCCCTAGTCAGCCTGATCAGCCTGACCCTGTTCCTCAAGGTCTGGAGCCCGCGTCGCGCCGAAGACAGCGAAGTGGTCGGCGTTTCCGGCGGTGCCGCGGTGGCCGGCGGTTTCGGCGGCAAGAGCGGCGCCACCCCGTCGCCCTACAGCTTCGGCCAGATCCTCAAGGCCTGGTCGCCCTTCCTGGTGCTGACCGTACTGGTCACCATCTGGACCCTCAAGCCGTTCAAGGCCCTGTTCGCTCCGGGCGGCGCGCTGGAAAGCTTCGTCTTCCTGTTCGCCATCCCGCACCTGGATCAACTGGTGATGAAGGTCGCGCCGATCGTCGCCGCCCCCACCGCCATCCCGGCCGTGTTCAAGCTGGACCCGATCTCCGCCACGGGCACCGCGATCTTCTTCTCCGCGCTGATCTCCATGATCATCCTGAAGATCAACCTCAAAACTGGTCTGACCACTTTCAAGGAAACCTTCATCGAGCTGAAGTGGCCGATCCTGTCCATCGGCATGGTGCTGGCCTTCGCCTTCGTCACCAACTTCTCCGGCATGTCCACCACCATGGCCCTGGTCCTGGCCGGTACCGGCTCGCTGTTCCCGTTCTTCTCGCCGTTCCTCGGCTGGCTGGGCGTGTTCCTGACCGGCTCGGACACCTCGTCCAACGCCCTGTTCGGCTCGCTGCAGGCCACCACCGCGCACCAGATCGGGGTCAACGACACCCTGCTGGTGGCCGCCAACACCAGCGGCGGCGTGACCGGCAAGATGATCTCGCCGCAATCCATCGCCGTGGCCTGCGCCGCTACCGGCATGGTCGGCAAGGAATCCGACCTGTTCCGCTTCACCCTCAAGCACAGCCTGATCTTCGCCACCATGGTCGGCGTGATCACCCTGGTCCAGGCCTACTGGCTGACCGGCATGCTGGTGCATTGACCCCGCAAGCCGTCGCTCCCGCGAAGGCGGGAGCCCAGCCAGACCAGCCATGGTTTACCTGGGTCCCCGCCTTCGCGGGGATGACGCAGGAAGAGGCGAACCGCCGCACACCGACAAGCACACCACGATGAGACGCCCATGATCATTTCAGCCTCCACCGACTACCGTGCCGCCGCCCAGCGCAAGCTGCCGCCGTTCCTGTTCCACTACATCGACGGCGGCGCCTACGCCGAGTACACGATGCGGCGCAACGTCGAGGACCTGGCCGGCATCGCCCTGCGCCAGCGCGTGCTGAAGAACATGTCCGAGCTGAGCCTGGAAACCGAGCTGTTCGGCGAGAAGCTGGCCATGCCGGTGGCCCTGGCCCCGGTCGGCCTGACCGGCATGTACGCCCGCCGTGGCGAGGTGCAGGCGGCCAAGGCGGCAGCGGCCAAGGGCATTCCCTTCACCCTGTCCACCGTCTCGGTCTGCCCGATCGAGGAAGTGGCGCCGGCCATCGACCGACCGATGTGGTTCCAGCTCTACGTGCTGAAGGACCGCGGCTTCATGCGCAACGCCCTGGAGCGGGCCAAGGCCGCCGGCGTCACCACCCTGGTGTTCACCGTCGACATGCCCACCCCCGGCGCGCGCTACCGCGACGCCCATTCCGGCATGAGCGGCCCCAACGCGCCGCTGCGGCGCATGCTGCAGGCCGTCACCCACCCGGCCTGGGCCTGGGACGTCGGCCTGCTGGGCAAGCCACACGACCTCGGCAATATCTCCACCTACCGTGGCAATCCCACCGGCCTGGCCGACTACATCGGCTGGCTGGGGGCCAATTTCGATCCATCGATCTCCTGGAAGGACCTGGAATGGATTCGTGAATTCTGGGACGGCCCGATGGTGATCAAGGGCATCCTCGACCCCGAGGATGCCAAGGACGCGGTGAAATTCGGCGCCGACGGCATCGTCGTGTCCAACCACGGCGGCCGCCAGCTCGACGGCGTACTCTCCAGCGCCCGCGGATGTCCGCGCCCTACCGGCGATAGCCGACGCGGTGAAGGGCGAGCTGAAGATTCTCGCCGACTCCGGCATCCGCACCGGCCTCGACGTGGTGCGCATGCTCGCCCTCGGCGCCGACGGCGTGATGCTCGGCCGCGCCTTCGTCTACGCCCTGGCCGCCGCCGGCGGTGCCGGCGTGGGCAACCTGCTCGACCTGTTCGAGAAGGAGATGCGCGTGGCCATGGTCCTCACCGGCGCCAAATCGATCGCCGACATCAGCCGCGACTCGCTGGTGCGTGAACTGGGCGTCTGACGCCCAGCCTTCCGCGCCCTACCCGAGCGCGGAAACGCTGCCGGCGCACACCCGCGCCGCAGTGCAGCCAGGCGGGCAAGCCCGTCCGGCGTAGCCGATAATAACAAGCAGGGCCGCCACAAGCGGCCCGCACCTACCGTGAAAAATGGAGCACGCATGAGCCTGCCCGCCGCCTTCCTCGCCGAAGTCCACCGCCTGATCCCGCGCGAGCGCCTGTTCGACGACCCGTTGTCGACCCTGGCCTTCGGCACCGACGCCAGCTTCTACCGGCTGATTCCCAAGCTGGTGGTGCGGGTCGAATCCGAGGCCGAGGTGGTGCGTCTGCTCGAACTGGCCAGCACCCAGCGGGTATCGGTGACCTTCCGCGCCGCGGGCACCAGCCTCTCCGGCCAGGCCATCAGCGACTCGGTGCTGATCGTCCTCGGCGATAACTGGAATCACAAAGACATCCGCGCAGACGGCGCGCAGATCCGCCTGCAGCCCGGCGTGATCGGCGCCCAGGCCAATGCCTGGCTGGCACCGCTGGGACGCAAGATCGGCCCCGACCCGGCCTCGATCAACGCGGCGAAAATCGGCGGCATCGTCGCCAACAACTCCAGCGGCATGTGCTGTGGCACGGCGCAGAACACCTACAAGACCCTCGCCGGCCTGCGCGTGGTGCTGGCCGACGGCAGCGTGCTGGACAGCGAGGACGCGGCCAGCGTCGCAGCTTTCCGCGTCCGCCACGGCGAGCTGCTCGACACCCTGGCCGAGCTGGGACGGCAGACCCGCGCCAACTCCGTGCTGGCCGACAAGATCCGTCACAAGTACCGGCTGAAGAACACCACCGGCTTCTCGCTCAACGCGCTGGTCGACTTCGACGAGCCGCTCGACATCCTCAACCACCTGATGGTCGGGTCAGAAGGCACATTGGGCTTTATCAGCGCGGTGACCTACGACACCGTGCCGGAGCACCCGCACAAGGCCAGCGCGCTGATCGTCTTCCCCGACGTGGAGAGCTGCTGCCAGGCCGTGCCGCTGCTCAAGCAGCAGCCGGTGTCTGCGGTGGAGCTGCTCGACCGCCGCAGCCTGCGCTCGGTGGAGAACATGAAGGGCATGCCCGAGTGGGTGCAGAGCCTGTCGGGCGGCGCCTGTGCCCTGCTCATCGAATCGCGCGCCGCCAGCCAGTCGCTGCTGCATGAGCAGATCGGCCAGATCATGGCCTCCATCGCCCACTTCCCGGTGGAGAAGCAGGTCGACTTCAGCGAAGACCCGGCCGTCTACAACCAGCTGTGGAAAATCCGCAAGGAGACCTTCCCCGCCGTCGGCGCCGTGCGCCAGACCGGCACCACGGTGATCATCGAGGACGTCACCTTTCCGGTGGAGCGCCTGGCAGAGGGCGTCAACCGGCTGATCGAGCTGCTGGAGAAGCACCGCTACGACGAGGCCATCCTGTTCGGCCACGCCCTGGAGGGCAACCTGCACTTCGTCTTCACCCAGGGCTTCGACGATCCAGTTCAGGTCGCACGTTACGAGGCCTTCATGCAGGACGTGGCGCAGCTGGTGGCGGTGGAGTTCGGTGGCGCACTCAAGGCCGAGCACGGCACCGGGCGCAACATGGCGCCCTTCGTCGAGCTGGAATGGGGCAGCGAGGCCTACCAGCTGATGTGGACCATCAAGCGCCTGTTCGACCCGCTGGGCATCCTCAACCCGGACGTGGTGCTGTCGGAAGATCCGCAGATCCACCTGAAGAACCTCAAGCCGCTGCCGGCCGCCGACGAGATCGTCGACAAGTGCATCGAGTGCGGCTTCTGCGAGCCGGTCTGTCCCTCCCGGGGACTGACCCTGACCCCGCGCCAGCGCATCGTCATCTGGCGCGATATCCAGGCCAGGAAACGTGCGGGCATCGACACCACTGAACTGGAAGCGGCCTACCACTACCAAGGCGTGGATACCTGCGCCGCCACCGGCCTGTGCTCGCAGCGCTGCCCGGTGGGCATCAACACCGGCGACCTGGTACGCAAGCTGCGCGCCCGCGATGCCGAACACGGACGCAGCGCCGACTGGCTGGCCGCACACTTCCACCGCACCCTGCAGGGCGCACGCGTGCTCCTGCACGTGGCCAACGGCGCGCGCATGCTGATGGGCGCGCCGCTGCTGGGCAGGACCTCGGCCCTACTGCACAAGGCCAGCGCCGGCCACGTGCCGCAGTGGACGCCGGCCATGCCGCAGCCGGGGCGGCAACTCCACCTGCAGCGCGTCGCAACCCCGACCTGCCGCCATTCAGCGACGATGCGCGGCCACGGGTGGTCTACCTCGCTGCCTGCATCTCGCGCGCCATGGGCCCGGCCTTCGCCGACACCGAGCAGACGCCGCTGATCGACAAGACCCGCCGCCTGCTGGAAAAGGCCGGCTTCCAGGTGGTGTTTCCCGAGGACTCGGACAACCTCTGCTGCGGCCAGCCGTTCGCCTCCAAGGGCTACCCGGAGCAGGCCGAGCGCAAGAAGCAGGAGCTGGTCGACGCGCTGCTCAAGGCCAGCCGTGGCGGCCTCGACCCGATCTACTGCGACACCAGTCCCTGCACCCTGCGCCTGGTCCAGGACGGTCTCGATTCGCGGCTACGGCTGCACGACCCGGTGAAGTTCATCCGCGAGCACCTGTTCGAGCGCCTGGAGTTCACCCCGCAGGACAAGCCGGTGGCAGTGCATGTCACCTGCTCCACCCAGCACCTGGGCGAGGCCCAGGGGCTCATCGACATCGCCAGGCGTTGCGCGAGGGAAGTGGTGATCCCCGAGGGTATCCACTGCTGTGGCTTCGCCGGCGACAAGGGCTTCACCACACCGGAACTGAACGCCCACTCGCTACGCTCGCTGAAGGACGCGGTGCAGATCTGCGAGGAAGGCATCTCCACCAGCCGCACCTGCGAGATCGGCCTGTCCACCCACAGCGGCATCGATTACCACGGGCTGGTCTACCTGGTGGACCGCGTCACCCGCCCCCGCGCCTCCGCGCACTGAGGCCGTCCGCAAGAAAAGATGAACCCCGGCGCGACGGTAAAAGTCCATCGATCAGGGCCTGGGACAACGGGCCCCTTGTCATCCCGGAAGCGCTGGCTCGCCGCGCGCCGCCCCGACAGGGCGCTCGTCGCGACCGGACCGCCCGCTTCGCCGAACCGCGAGCGAGCCACCGGGCCCCGATAGGACGGAAGAGGACCACCTCAATGAAACGTACTGCCCTGCTCTTTTCCTGCGCCCTGATGGCCGCGCCGGTGTTCGCCAACGACCTGTGCACCGTCAACCTGCAGAAGCTGGATGACGCCGTCACCACCAAGGCGACCCTGACCGATCCGCTGAAAACCCAGGTCGAAGACCTGCACAAGAAGGCCAAGGACGACCAGGCCGCCGGCAGGACCGAAGACTGCGCCTCCAATGCCGACCAGGCGCTGATGCTGCTGCAGAAGGCCGACTCGGGCGGCGAAGGCGGCGGCGCCAGCTGATGTGCGCCGGCGGGGCCTCCGGGCTCCGCCGTTACCCGCTCCAACCCCGCCTATACTCAGGCCTCCACCATCCTTGGAGGTCGATCATGCGCCACACCGCCATCCTGCTCGCCGCCCTGCTGCTGAGCACCCCGCTCCATGCCATGCACTGCCCCCAGGAAATGGCCAGGATCGATCAACTGCTCAAGACCGAACCGCCCGCCGACCCCGAGGTGCTGGCGGAAGTGCAGCGCCTGCGCGCCGAGGGAGAGGAACTGCATCAGGCCGGCAACCACGAGGAATCGGTGAAGGTGCTGGAGCAGGCGCTCAACCTCCTCCAGGCCAGCGAGTAGTCAGCCCTGCCGGCCGAGCAGTGACAGCACCAGCTGGCGTAGCTGCTGGAGATCGACGGGCTTGAGCAGACAGGCCTGCGCGCCCTTGGCGCGGGCTTCCGCCAGCAGTTCCTCGTCGACCGCCGCGCTCACCACCAGCACCGGCACATCGGCCAGGCGCGGATCGCCGCGCATGTGGGTAAGCACCTCCAGGCCGTTTCCGTCCGGCAGGTCCAGGTCCAGCAGCACCAGCGCCGGGGTCTGCTCGGCCAGCAGCAGCAACGCGCGGCGCACCGAGCCCGCGCCGTCGACCACGGCCATTTCCCGCAGCCCCTCCTGCAGCACCTTCATGCAGGCCGGATGGTCCTCGACACAGAGCAGCCTAGCCAGGGGCCGCGACGGCGGCGGCTCCGTAGTGCTTTCACTGCCTCCTTCGACCGGCGGTTCGGCTGCGCTGGGCAACTCGATCCAGAAACGGCTGCCCATGCCCGCCTCGCTGGTGACGCCCATCTCGCCGCCCATCAGCTCGGCCAGCTCGCGGCACAGCACCAGGCCGATACCGGTGCCGGGAATGCTGGAGTTCTCCCGTCCCAGGCGCTGGAACGGCTGGAACAATTGCGACTGCTGCTCGGCATCGAGCCCCGAACCGCTGTCGTCGACCCACAGCCGCACCCCGCCGGAGCGCACCTCGTAGCCCAGCCGGATCAGGCCCTGCGGACTGTTGTACTTGATCGCGTTGGACAGCAGGTTGAGCAGCACCTGGCGCAGGCGCCGCGGATCGGCCATGACGAACAGCGGCGGGTTCGCCTCGGCCTGCACCTGCAGCTGCAGGCGGCGCTGCTGCACCTCCGGCTGGATCAGCTCCGCGCAGCCACGCAGCAGCGGCCCGATATCCACCGGCTGCAGCTGCAGTTGCTGCTGGCGGCTCTCGATGCTGGACAGGTCGAGGATGTCGTCCACCAGCGAGGTCAGGTGACGGCTAGCGAGAACGATCTCCCGGGCGTACTCCACCTCCTGGTTGCGCTCGGGCCGGTCCTGAGCCTCCAGCTCGATCAGTTGGGCGAAACCGTGGATGGCGTTGAGCGGCGTGCGCAGCTCGTGGCTCATGCTGGACAGGAAGCGGCTCTTGGCCTGGCTGGCCGCCTGGGCCTCCAGGCTGGTGCGGCGCAGCTCGTCCTGCACCTGCTTGAGCCGGGTGATGTCGACATGCGTACCCGCCGCCCGTATCGCACGACCCTCGGTATCGCGCTCGATCACCTTGCCGCGGCTCAGCAGCCAGGTGTAGCGGCCCTGGGCATCGGCATAGCGGTATTCGGCCTCGAAGAAATCCACTGCCCCCTCGTCGGCCATGCTCAGCCTCAGGTGGCGCACCCGGGGCAGGTCGTCAGAGTGGACGCGCAGGTTGAATTCGGCGAAGGGCATGCAGTCGGTGGGCAAGCCGAAGCGGCGCACGAAGCGCTCGCTGATACGGATGCTGAGGCTGGCCGCATCGACTTCCCAGAGGCTCTCGGTGGTGCTCTCGAGCACCAGCTCCAGGGTGCGCTGGGCATGCCGGCGGCTCTCGTCACTGGCCTGCAACTGGCGGCCGGTCTGCTCCACTTCCACCGCCATCTCGGCCATTTCGGCGATCACCGTCGGCGGGGCCGCCGGCTTGTAGTCGCCCACCGCCAGACTGCGCATCATGCCGACGATACCGGTGATGGGCTGGGCCAGCTCGTCGCTCAAGCGCCGCGAGCGCAGCCACATCCAGGTGCCGAACAACAGGTAGAAGAACACCAGACCGGCGATCAGCAGGTAGCCGATGATCTGGTACTGCTCGGCCAGGCGATTGGTCTCGCTGAAGATATTCGCCTCGTCCACCACCAGCATCAGGCGCCAGCCGGTCTGCGGAATCTCGCTCCAGGCCATCAGTTGGCCGCGTCCGCCCAACTGCACCTCGACGACGCCATGGGGCCGGGTAGCCATGATGTCGAGCAGCGGCCGCAGCCCTTCCTGCCGGTCCAGCTTGAAGTCGGCGGGTTTGAGCACCTCGCGGCTGACGGCCTCGGCGTAGGAATAGCTGGTCAGTTCGCGCAGGCCGAAATCCTTCTCGCCCGCGGCGGGCAGCGCCATGATCGCGTTGTCGCGCCCGACCAGCAGCGCATACCCTTGCCAGGGCACCTGCAGGTTGCCGATCTCGGCGAGCATCTGGCCCACCGTAACGTCCAGGCCGGCGACGCCCTCGAGGAAGTCGCCGCGATAGACCGGGGCGATGGCGGACATCATCCAGCCCTGGCCCGCCGGGTCGAGGTAGACCTCGGTCCATACCGGGCGCCGCTCGGGGTTGTGTGTAGCGTCGGCCAGGTAATAGAAGTTGTACTTCGGGATGTCCATGTCGTGCGGGTACTGCTGCAGCACGTCAAAGTAGGGATAGATGCGGTTGTAGCTGTCCCAGCTGTTGAAGTAGACCGCCGCCACCAGCGGGTCGGCCTGGCGGATCGAACGCATCAGCGAATCCACCCGCGACAGGCGCAGCGCCTTCTCGCGGTCCTGGCCGGCGGTCCTGGCGGAATAGAAGGAGGCAGCGCGACCGTCGTCGCTGCGGCTGTAGAACACCCCCTCCGGCGTACTGGTATGGCGCCGGCGTTCCAGTTCGTCCGGCTCGTAGCGCTGGTCGCCCAGCGCCTCGGCCACGGCATCTCGGTAGATGCCCACCTGAGTCTCGATGGCGCGCAGGCGGCCGTCGATCACCTGCCCTTCCCGGCGCACGGCGCTGCCCAGGTCCTGCAGGGCGCTGGTCTGCAGATAACCGACCTGGGACTCGCGGATGGATTCGTTGGTGTAGAGATAGACGCCGATCAGCACCGACTCCACCAGCACCAGCGGAATCAGCGAACTCTGCAGGAAGGCCCGCCAGATCCAGCGGCGCAAGGGCTTGAGCGGTGCGGTCGGCATCCGTCGTCCTCTAAATCTGCTCAGATGTGGATGGCACGGGCTCGACGAGCGACGGTGCCGGTCGGGCATTGTAGCGGCAGCCGGTGGTCGACGCTGATGAACCTTTGCCGTACACTGCACGTCCAACCTCGCAAGACCCGTTCTGGGGCCGATTAGGATTCGACGCCGGTAGCAAAACTTGAGGGGCATGCCGAGTAGGTGACAGTTCTCGTAAATCCGCTGCCACAACTTCATAGTTGCCAACGACGACAACTACGCTCTGGCCGCCTAAGGGCGCCAGCTGACCCTAGGGGATGCCTGTAAACCCGAAGATTTGGTCAGTCAGATAGAACAGGATCGCCGCCAAGCTCGCTGCAGGTGTAACGGCTAAAACTCATGCAGCTCGCTCCAAGCGCCCTGCCACTCGGGCCGCGCGGAGTTAACTCAGTAGAGATGGCTAAGCATGTAGAACCGATAGCGGAGAGCTGGCGGACGGGGGTTCAAATCCCCCCGGCTCCACCAAATAAGCGTTACAAATCAGGCACTTAGCGTTTCGCGAAAGTGCCTTTTTTGTGCCTGATGGGGCTGTTTTGGCTGGGTTATGCCAGCTTAATGACAGCATTGAGCCTGCCGGGTCGGGCCGCTCCCGCCTACTGCGCGCCACCGCCAGCCTTCCTGTAGTACCTCCGTCCGAACACCCGGACACCGCACCACATCACCGATGCCACGGCGACTGAGGCGATCCCAATCAGCGTTCCGTCGGCCGAGGTCGCCACGCATTGCCAGAGCAGATCATCGGCGAGGGCCTGGCCAACCTGGGCGGCATAGTCGTTGTCGTGGGCCATGCAGCAGTGAGCCCACCAGCCCTCGGGGAACAGGGTGCAGTAGTCCATCACTGCCCCCCTGCGCACTGGATGCTGATGCGATGCGGGGCGACGGCCAGCGCCACCGCTTCCCTGTTCACTGTACGCACCTCGCCAGGCAGGCCACAGTAGCGAGCGGTGGCATACTGCGCGGCCTGCATCACCGTGCAGCCCTGAGCTAGCCCCAGGGCGATCAGCAGCACGACCGATCTCATTGCACCACCTCCAGCGCCTGGGCATACAGGCCTGGCCAGGTATGCGGGTGCGGTTTGCCTGGACGCCATGTGCGCAGGTAGAGCTGCCAGGCGCCGTCAACATCACCCAGCGCCGGCAGCTTCGCAGGATCGGTCCAGAGCAGCAGGCGAGCCAGGCCGGTGGCCAGCACGTCGTCGTGCTCGATGGCATTCCAGACAGGGCGCGGGCTGGGGTCGACTCCCCGCACCGAACAGAGCCCGCGAGTCAGGTCGCGCACGCCGTCGTCGTGGTAGCGCAGCAGGCCGGTGACCATGCCCCCGCCCTGCTCGGCCTGGAAGAACGACTTGGCTGGACCGTTGCCCAGCTGGCGCCGATGGATGAAGCGGCTCTCCTGCAGACCGATGGCCAGCAGCATTACCTCCGCCTGCGGGCTTTCCATGCGCGCAGGCAGCAGCGCAAACGCCTCAGCCATAGGGCCGGCGCGAAACTCTCGAAGGGTCATTCGGGTACTCCAGAAACGAGAAAGCCCGCTCAAGGCGGGCTTTGTTGTGGCAAGTGGTGGGTCAGATTGACTCGGGCGGCTCACAGTCGAGCGCGAAGTGAATCGGTCGCGGCGGCTCGCTGACCAGGCTGAAAACGAGCGTGCCGCCGATCAGCGCGCCGCCCAGACCGGCAAAGAACAGAAAAGCGAAGTTGCGCAGGGTAAGCATGATCACACTCCTTGTGATTGGAAGTGTGGAGCTTAGCCCATATCAGGAGGCCGCCGGCCAGCCCTCCTCGAGCATGGCCGGGGTGAAGGTCTCGCCGGCCAGCTCGGCCAGCAGTTCGGCCTCGCGGTTGAAACACGCCTGCACATGCGCGCGCACGGCTCTGGCCACGGTGATGACCTCGGCGGCGGTCAGCTCGACGAACCCGCCGGCCGTCTTCCAGTGCATCACGTAGTCAGGGTCGAGCATGGCCTCGACAGCGGCACCGTTGATCAGCAGCTTGCTGCGGTCGTCGGTGTCGACGTGGATGCCGCCGACATCTATGCCAGCGACCTCTGCTTGCCAGCGCCGGTCGGCGATCACCGCAGGCCAGTTGAGCGGCGGTGCCGGGATGACAGTCCAGCCGCGCCGCGCGCGGCCATCCTCGATCCGCACATCGCCCGGCTCCAGCGTTTCGCCGGCGGCCAGCTCGGGCTCGGGATCATGCTCCACGGCGGCGTAGCCCAGCTCGGCCAGCAGGTCGTTGCCCAGCTCGGCCGGGAACACCCGGTCGCTGTGAGCGGCCCGGAATTCATGCTCGACCAGCACGTCCAGGGTTTCGAGATTCGCAATTTCCATGATTCAGCCCACCAGTTTGAGCCGGCACGCGCCGGCGATTCCGCTTGATGCGTTCCATGTGTCCGTTGCACCCTGCCCGCCCCGACCAGCCTGGCCGGTATAGGGCCAGGCCGACGCGCCTGGGGTTGGGTTGTAGGAGGTGCCGAACACCCCTGCCGCCCCGCCGGTTCCTGTCGCGCTGTTGATCACGTTGCCCTGGGCATTGATGAGCGACGCCCGGCCTACGCCGCCTGCCGTCGGTGACGCCCCCGACGTGCCAGCTGTGCCTCCCGCCCCAACGCGGGTAGTCGCCAGCCCGCGCAGGGTCAGAGTCGAAACGGTGTACGCCGAGGACGTGCCGGCTGCGCCTGGGCGGTAATACGCCGGATCAGTGCCCCCACCCCCGCCCCCACCGCCGACCATCTCCAGCTGCCAGACGCCTGGCCACGGCACAGGCCAGTTGTTGTAGGTCACGCCGTTGGCATCCGACGATCCGGTGACGCCGAAAGCGCGAACGCCATCGGAGCCGATGGTGATGCTGATCGGGCGAGGCCGGAAGAACACTCTGCTCAGCATCACGCGGCCCCCGAGTCGACAAGCATGGCGTAAATGCTGCTGCGCCCCGGCATGCGGTAGAACATCAGCAGGTCACGGGTGCCAGTCACGTTGCTGAGCACCGGCGCGGCGCCGCCGGCCCACACCGGCGTCAGCGCCGCTCCGGCCAACTGGAACGCCACGGTTTTCCGGCCTCCGCGCAGTAACTCGACGTGCCAAGTCGTCACCGCCGTAGCGCTCGCCGGCACGTTGGTGAAGTTAAGGGTCAGCGTGCCGGTGGTGTTGGCCGCCTCCATCGAGGCGCTGAAAAACTTGCTGGCCCCAACATCCAGGTCAACGGTCTGGCCCGCAGAGGTGGCGACGGCGCCCACGTTCGTGACATTGCCGCCAGACTCAAGCGCATCGACTCGACCCGCCAGCCCGGTGAGCCCCAGCGCAGCCAGCGCGGTCGTCTGGCTCGCACCAAGCGCGAGCGTGTTGCCCGAGTGGAACTGGCTCACCCATGGGTCGTATGTAGGGCCGGCGCGCAACTGGCGAGTGAACTCCGAGTTCACCACCGCTCCGCCGTTCATGGGCCAGGCGACCTGGCGCATGGCCGAATTGCCGAAGCGCAGGACCAGCAGCGCCCCAGGCTCGCCGGATGTCGGTGCGCCAGTGGCGTTGGCACCGTAGCCGTAGATGCCGGTCGCCAGCGACAGGTCGTTCAGGTTGCTGATGAGGTTGCCGGCGGCGCTGACCTCCAGCTCAGGGCCGTTTTCTCCAACCAGGCGCAGGCCTCCGGTGTGCACCCCGCCGGCGGCGAACGCCGGCACACGGGCTGCATCCAGCTCTTTGATGAACTGCGCATAGCTGTACTTCCCGGAGGTCAGTTGCTCGGTCCAGAAGGCGATGCCCTGCGAGTCCGGCGCATAACCGGCGATGGCCTTGTACATCCGGTCAACCATCGCCGCGGTACTGTCGCGCGTCGCCGCGGGGGTGACGCCCGCGCCCATGAACTTCAGCGCGGCGGTGATCGAGGCATTCATGGCATTCACCGCATCCACTACGCTCATCACCGAGTTGTCGATGCCGTTCAGCGCATCCATCTGCCGCTGCGCCTCGTCCAGCTCCTTCTGCAGTGCCTGCATCGCCAGCTCGTACTCCCGGTCCAGTGCCTCGCGGGCTGCAGACTGGTAGGTGGTGGTGGAGCTGGAGGACGAGCGGGCCACCGAAAGCTGCGCATCCAGGGACTGCAGCACGCGCTCCTCGGTTGTGAGCTGCCGCCCAGCCAGAGCGCGCAGCTCGGTCACCATGTTGACGGTGCGGCCCTGCTCCCGCTGGAAGTCCTCCAGGGTGGCGAAGCTGTCGCCGTCGATATCGGCCGCACGCTCTAGCGCATCCTCCAGGCCTGGGAAGTTGAGCACCGACTGGCCCGCCTTAGCGCCGGCCAGCGCCTGCTCTACGGTGGCAACAGCCTGGGCACGGAGCTGCTTGGTCGTCTCCTCCGAGGTGTCGCGCAGTCGCTCCAGCGCCTGGTCGAGCGCGCCGATCACTTCTCGCAACGAGTTGACACGATCCCCGGCCGAGGCCTGCAGGGTCTGCAGACTGCCGATGCGCCCAGCGGCGTATGCCTGGGCCTGCCTGGCGGCAGCCTGGGCCTCGGCATCCATCTCCTTGACCTTGGCCTGGTACTCCGCCGTCAGCCGCTGCTGCTCGGCGCTGATGGAGCGCTGCACCAGGGCGAAGGCGCCGTTGGCGGCGTTCATCTGTGCAGCCAGGGTATTGGCGGACTTCTGCTCCACTAGGTCGAAGTAGGCATCCACCTGGCCCGCCAGCTGCATCATGGTGGCGAACATCTGCCGACCGGCGTCGGTGGTCAGGTCGATGTCCTCGACCATCGAACGGAAGGCGCCGCGGTCCAGATCGTTGAGCGCCTTCTTGAAGGCCTCTGCGCTGTCCGGGGACTCGATCTCCACCCCTTCGAGCTGCTTCTTCGCCGCAGCCAGGGCGGCGTCGAACCGCTCAGCTTCGGAGAAGAAGTTCTCGTAGTAGGCCGAGGTCAGCGAGCCCAGGGCGGCCAGCTTGTCCGCCACGGCCGGATTCTCCAGGCCGGCGATGGCAGACGACAGGTCGAGCAGAGAATCGGCCGCGCGCAGGCCGGCATCGGTCAGGCCAAAGGCGGTCAGGTTGATCGCCTCCAGCGTGGCGTTCACCCCATCGAACCGCTGGAACAGGCCGCCGATAGCGGCGCTGACTTCCTCCGCTTTCTTCAGGCCGTTGGTGAGCTCCTTGAGATACGCAGGGAGATCGCTCATGCCAATGGCTTGCGCTAGGCCGCGGCCCATCACGTCGTCGAAGAACTTCTCCAGTCCCTTTGCGACATTGCCGTCCTTGCTGTACTGCCCCTTCATCATCATGACCGCGTCGTCTACGGTCGCGACGAACACGGTCGCCAGCTTCCCGCTGGTCCTGCGCAGGCGGAAGGAGGCTTCGGTCTCGATCGCCTGATCGATGTCGAACATCTCCAGCAGACCGCCGAGCGACTTGGAGAAGGTCTCGTTGAGTTCGTGGAGGGCGGTATCTATATCGGTGCCAAACCGCTTGGCATTGTCGTACCAGCCGACCAGCTCTCCCTGGCCGGTGTACTCGCCGCCGCTGTAGCTACCGACAGCCGATCCGACAGTGGTCTTGAAGCGCTCCTGCTTGCCGAAGATTGCTTGGTTAAGTGTTGTCCAGATGGCTTGGTGCAATGAAGACCCGGTAATTGTAGCAGCAGGCCTACCACCAACTAGTGGTTCAAAAATTGAATCTAGTGTTGCATATAGTTTGTTAGCTGCTGCTGGATACGCTGTCCAGATATCACCAATAGTGTTGCCTCTAGTGCTGTCTCGCATTGCGTCGGCATCAAGTCGTACGCCGGCTTTGTACAGCTTGCCGGACATTAATGCACCAATGTAAGCCCAAGTAGACGGATTGGTGATATTGGCCATCATGGAACTCATCATTCCAGACAAGAAGCCAGTCCCCACTCCGCTCGCCGCAGCAGTTCCTGCCCCCTGCGCAGCTGCACTCACACCCGCCTGAGCTGCAACTTCGGCCGCAACACCAGTCCCTGCCTGAACAGCAGACTGACCAACAGCCTGTCCGAACCAACTTGCAACTTTGGAATAGACACTTTGCAACATCGTAGAGTAGTAATTAATTCCACCCTTAAATGCGCCAGTGAGGCCGTCTTTCATAAAGCCAGACGCTATCTCCGAGCCCACGCCTGTAAGCGTGTCGTAGATCGAATAGATGTTCTTGCCGATGTCGATGATGTTGCCGAAGCCGCTGCCAGAACCGCCACCACCATTGCCAATGGTCTCGCCGCCCCCAAAGAGCGCCCCCCACACGTCGGAGATCCCGCCCTTCGTTTTCGTGCCGAGCACCTGGTTGGCGAAGCTGATGATGATCGGCTTGGTGATCGCCATGTGGGCCAGCTCGGCGAGCGTCTGCTTGAAGCCGTCCTTGAGGCCGTCCCACAGGTTGTCGGCGCCGTCGAAGATGCCCTTCCAGGCGTTGGCGAACGCTTCGTCTACGCGGTCAACGGCTTCATTGGTGAGTTTCCCCCAGGCGGTTGCATCCCGCTTGTTCCCCTCGTACTCGATGCCGAGGTCTTCCAGCGCCTTGGTGTAGCGGGCAACGGCGGCCGGATCATTCGCTTTCTCCGCGCGGCGGCGGGCTTCCGTCAGGGCCTCCTGATCCTTGATGAAGTCCTTCATCAGCTTGGATTCAGGGTAGAGCCGATCCATGACCGAGCCGGACCGGCCGATCTTCTCCAGGTCCTGCGCGGACTTGCGCTGGTCGGCCATCGCTTTACGCAGCTTCTCCGACTCCTCGGTGAGCGCATCAGCGTTCTTGCCGGCGTGCTGGGCGGCCAGCGCCTTCTCGACGTTGTAGGCCTCCAGCGCATCAGCACCCTGTAGCGTGGCGGTGATCTCGTACAGCGCCACCGGCAGGGTGGCCAGGGTCTCGGCAATCAGCCGGACGCACGACCAGACCGTCGACAACTGGAGGGCTGTCTGCTGGCTGACCAGCTTGCCGGCCGAGGACTCGGTGCCGTAGTAGGCGCTCCAGAAGGCGGCATCACCGAGGCCGATCCGGCGACCAGCCCAGCCGGACAGGGCAGACTTGACCAGGCCGGGCTCGGCGGATTTCACCAGCGCACGCCCCAGGACCTGAGAGAGGGATTTACTCACCCGATCAGCCCCTTGCGAACGAAGCTCGCGACCAGCAGCAGCGCAGCGCCGCCGGCGAGCAGCGACCAGCCAAGGCCGGCCAGAACGAATACGCCAGCGACGCCGAGACACAGCCCGCCCACGGCGGCCAGCAGGAAGAGGATCAGGCCTTTGTTCATGTCGTGTCCTGTTACCCAATAACGATGGGTTTGCGGAAGAATTCTTCGATGCCGCCGCCTCCCTCGGCGGCCTGCTGCATCGCGCTGCCGATGGCCATGATCAGTGCCACCGCGCCGTCGATCTTGTTGTCGTTGCCCTGCTTGATCGGGCGCACAACGTCGTCATTGCCGGCCATGTGCTTGCCGATGACGTTGCCCACACACCAGGTCATGATCGGGTTGCCGTCATGGTGGAACCGGCCGGCCTCGATGGCCGCCTCCAGTTCCTTCATGGGGTCCGACATGTTGGTGTAGTTCTGCACGGTGGTGACGGGCGTCAGGCCCTCATCATCCAGCGCGTGGCTGAGGTTCGTGGCACCGTGCGGGTCAATCGGGCTGCGCAGCACCGGGTTGGCCTGGTGAGCCTCCTTGGCCTCTTCCAGGATGTCCCGATAGTCGATCTCGGCCCCCTGGCAGGTGTACAGGTAGCCGGCGTGAATCCACGCCTGGAACCGCTCGTACATACGCCGGTTGTCGGTATCGAAGCCGGGGGAGACGTATGAGCCAGACGCTGGATAACCCCCCGGACCTGATCGCCCAGGTTGAGCATGGCCTGGTTCTGCCGGTGCTGCTGGCCACCCTGCTCTGGGCGATCGGCGCCTGGTGGTTGCGCCAGCGCCCGCCGCTACGCTCGCCCGCCACCGGCCTGGGCCTGCAGATGCTGGTGGGGGCGCTGGTGCTGGCCGGCTTCGGCCTCTGGCATGGCGACTGGCAGGGATTGCGACTTGACCAGTTGAGCACTTCCGGCTGGCTCTGGCTGGCCTACCTGGTGCTGCCGGTGAGCCTGGGCGTGTATCCGGCCTATTTCTGGCTGCTGCGCGAGGTGCGGCCGAGCCTGGTGTCGACCTTCGCCTTCGTCAACCCGGTGGTAGCCCTGCTGCTGGGCTACCTGATCCTCGACGAGCGCCTCGGCCTGTCCGCCGGGCTCGCCAGCCTGGCGGTCCTGGCCGGTGTATCGATGATCATCTTCGGCCGGCGCTGAGTTCTCCTCTTCGTAGGAGCGGCCTTTTTGTGGGAGCGGCCTTGGCCGCGATGCTCTTGGGCGGCCCCGATCTCGACCAAGGTCGCTCCCACAAAGGCGCGTGTCAGACCTGCAGCAGCCGGTCGCGCAGTTTCTGGATCTCGTCACGCAGCTGCGCGGCGGCCTCGAACTCCAGGTCGCGGGCCAACTGGTACATCTTCTCTTCCAGTTGGCGGATGCGCTTGGTGATCTCGTTCGGCGAGCGCAGTTCGGTCTCGTAGCGGGCGCTGTCCTCCGCCGCCTTGGCCGCGGCCTTGCGCTTGTTGCTGCGCGCGCCCGGCACCACGGCGCCTTCGAGAATGTCCTTGATGTCCTTCTGCACCCCTTTCGGCACGATGCCATGGGCCTGGTTGAAGGCCACCTGCTTCTCCCGGCGCCGCTCGGTCTCGCCGATCGCCCGCTGCATCGAGCCGGTCATGTTGTCGGCGTAGAGGATCGCCTTGCCGTGCAGGTTGCGCGCGGCGCGGCCGATGGTCTGGATCAGCGAACGCTCGCTGCGCAGGAAGCCTTCCTTGTCCGCGTCGAGGATCGCCACCAGCGACACCTCGGGCATGTCCAGGCCCTCGCGCAGCAGGTTGATGCCCACCAGCACGTCGAAAGCGCCGGTGCGCAGGTCGCGGATGATCTCCACGCGCTCCACCGTCTCGATGTCCGAGTGCAGGTAGCGCACCTTGACGTCATGGTCGGCCAGGTAGTCGGTCAGGTCCTCGGCCATGCGCTTGGTCAGGGTGGTGACCAGCACCCGCTGTTCGGCGGCCACCCGCTTGCGGATTTCCGAGAGCAGGTCGTCGACCTGGGTGCGCGCCGGGCGCACCTCCACTTCCGGGTCGACCAGGCCGGTGGGACGCACCACCTGCTCGATCACCCGGCCGGCGTGCTCAGCCTCGTAGGGCCCCGGTGTGGCGGAGACGAAGATGGTCTGCGGGCAGGCCCCCTCCCATTCCTCGAAGCGCATGGGCCGGTTGTCCAGTGCCGAGGGCAGGCGGAAGCCGTACTCCACCAGGGTCTCCTTGCGCGAGCGGTCGCCCTTGTACATGGCGCCGACCTGCGGCACCGAGACGTGGGACTCGTCGATCACCAGCAAGGCTTCGTCCGGCAGGTAGTCGTACAGGGTAGGCGGCGGTGCGCCGGCAGGACGGCCGGACAGGTAGCGCGAGTAGTTCTCGATACCGTTGCAGTAGCCCAGCTCGAGGATCATCTCCAGGTCGAAGCGGGTGCGCTGCTCCAGGCGCTGTGCCTCCACCAGCTTGTTGGCGCCGCGCAGGTAGTCCAGGCGCTCCTTGAGTTCGACCTTGATCTGCTCCACCGCCTCCAGCAGTGTCTCGCGCGGAGTGACGTAGTGGCTCTTGGGGTAGAAGGTGAAGCGCGGCAGCTTCTTGATCACCTCGCCGGTGAGCGGGTCGAAGGCACTGATGCTCTCCACCTCGTCGTCGAACAGCTCGACGCGGATCGCCTCCAGGTCGGACTCCGCCGGGAAGATGTCGATCACGTCGCCACGCACGCGGAAGGTCGCGCGGGCGAAGTCCATGTCGTTGCGGGTGTACTGCAGCTCGGCCAGGCGACGCAGCAGGGCGCGCTGGTCCATCTTGTCGCCCCGGTCGAGGTGCAGCACCATCTTCAGGTACTCCTCGGGACTGCCCAGACCGTAGATGGAGGACACGGTGCAGACCACGATCACGTCCTGCCGCTCGATCAGCGCCTTGGTCGCCGACAGGCGCATCTGCTCGATATGGTCGTTGATCGACGCATCCTTCTCGATGAAGGTGTCGGAGGACGGGACGTAGGCCTCCGGCTGGTAGTAGTCGTAGTAGGAAACGAAGTACTCCACCGCGTTGTTCGGGAAGAAGCTCTTGAACTCGCCATAGAGCTGCGCGGCCAGGGTCTTGTTCGGCGCCAGCACCAGGGTCGGGCGCTGCACCTGGGCGATCACGTTGGCGATGCTGAAAGTCTTGCCCGAGCCGGTCACCCCCAGCAGGGTCTGGTGCGAAAGGCCGGCTTCCAGCCCCTCGACCATCTGGCGGATGGCCTCCGGCTGGTCGCCGGCGGGCTTGAAACGGGTGACGAGCTGGAAATCCGACATGATGCGACCTCGCGATGACACTGTGACGCGGCTCAACGGCCGGCGTCATAGCTTCTGAATGAGCGCTGGCGCTGTCGCCGCGCACAGACTGGGCCGCTATACTAGCGACCCGTTTATGCAACCCCAAGCCCGATTCCGTGCCGGGAGTTGCCGGTTCCCACCCTCTCCTCTCGAGACCGCCGCAATCATGAGTCTGTTCTCCGCCGTCGAGCTGGCGCCGCGCGACCCGATCCTGGGCCTGAATGAAGCCTTCAACGCCGATACCCGCAGCACCAAGGTCAACCTGGGCGTGGGGGTGTACTACAACGAGGAAGGCCGAATTCCCCTGCTGCGCGCCGTCGCCGAGGCCGAGAAGGCCCGCATCGAGGCCCACGCGCCGCGCGGCTACCTGCCGATCGAGGGCATCGCCGCCTACGACAGCGCCGTGCAGAAGCTGCTGTTCGGCGAAGGCTCGGCCCTGCTGGCCGAAGGCCGCGTGGTCACCACCCAGGCCGTCGGCGGCACCGGCGCCCTGAAGACCGGCGCCGACTTCCTCAAGCGCCTGCTGCCGAACGCCTTGGTCGCCATCAGCGACCCGAGCTGGGAAAACCACCGCGCCCTGTTCGAATCCGCCGGCTTCCCGGTGCGCAACTATCGCTACTACGACGCCGACACCCACGGCGTGAACCGCGCCGGCCTGCTGGAAGACCTCAAGGCCCTGCCGGACCGCTCGATCGTCGTGCTGCACGCCTGCTGCCACAACCCGACCGGCGTCGACCTCTCTCTGGATGACTGGAAAGCCGTGCTGGAAGTTCTGCGCGAGCGCGAGCACGTGCCCTTCCTCGACATCGCCTACCAAGGCTTCGGCGAGGGCATCGACCAGGACGCCTTCGCCGTGCGCCTGTTCGCCGAGTCCGGCCTGCCGTTCTTCGTCTCCAGCTCGTTCTCCAAGTCTTTCTCGCTGTATGGCGAGCGGGTCGGTGCGCTGTCCATCGTCACCGCCGACAAGGACGAGGCTGGCCGCGTGCTGTCGCAAGCCAAGCGCGTGATCCGCACCAACTACTCCAACCCGCCGACCCACGGCGCCACCGTGGTGTCCAGCGTGCTGAACAGCCCCGAGCTGCGCGCCCTGTGGGAAGAGGAACTGGGCCAAATGCGCACCCGCATCCGCGACATGCGCCTGGCCATGGTCGAGCAACTGGCGGCCCTGGGCGCCAAGCGCGACTTCGGCTTCGTCGCCCGCCAGCGCGGCATGTTCTCCTACTCCGGCCTGACCGCCGAGCAGGTGGAGCGTCTGCGCACCGAGTTCGGCATCTACGCCGTCAGCACCGGCCGCATCTGCGTCGCCGCGCTGAACCGCAGCAACCTGGACGCCGTTACCAAGGCCATCGTTCAGGTGCTCTGAGACGAATCAGGGGAAAAAGCGCCGCACAGGTGTTGACTTCCCCTTTTTAATCAGTAGGATACGCACCGCTGTTCCGCGATAGCTCAGTCGGTAGAGCAAATGACTGTTAATCATTGGGTCCCTGGTTCGAGTCCAGGTCGCGGAGCCAAATTCAAAAGCCCCAGGTGAAAACCTGGGGCTTTTTTGTTTTCAGCGACGCTCTCGGCTGCTCGCAGAATCCCTGGCCACGGTAGGGTGCGCCGTGCGCACCAGAAGAGCCTCTTGCGGACTGCAGGTGCGCACAGCGCCCTACAACAGCAGACCGCGCTCCCCCACAATGCAAAACGCCCGACGCAATAGGTCGGGCGCTCTGAAGCCTGGAAGGGCTTGCTCCAACTAGTGCACCGGCAGTTCGACCCCGTCGAACAGCTCGTCCAGCTCGGCCTTGGTGTGGCATTGCACGGCCTTGGCCAGTACGTCGCGGGTCAGGTGCGGGGCGAACTTCTCGATGAAGTCGCACATGAAGCCGCGCAGGAAGGTGCCGCGACGGAAGCCGATCTTGGTGATGCTGGCCTCGAACAGCTCGCTGGCATCGAGGATTACCAGATCGTTGTCCAGCTTGGTGTCGACCGCCATGCGCGCGACGATGCCGACGCCCAGGCCCAGGCGAACGTAGGTCTTGATCACGTCGGCGTCGGCCGCGGTGAACACCACCTTGGGTGTCAGGCCCTTGTGGCTGAAGGCCTCGTCCAGCTTGGAGCGGCCGGTAAAGCCGAACACGTAGGTGACGATCGGATGCTCGGCCAAGGCCTCCAGCGTCAGCTTCGGCAGCTTGGTCAGCGGGTGCCCCTGGGGCACGATCACGCAGCGGTTCCAGCGGTAGCAGGGCATCATCACCAGGTCGTTGAACAGCTCCAGACCCTCGGTGGCGATGGCGAAGTCCACGGTGCCGTCGGCGGCCATTTCGGCGATCTGCATGGGCGTGCCCTGATGCATGTGCAGGGCCACTTCCGGATATTGCTTGATGAAGCCGCTGATCACCCCGGGTAGCGCATAGCGCGCCTGGGTATGGGTGGTGGCGATGGACAGGGTGCCCTTCTTCTCGTTGGAGAACTCCTGGGCGATCTGCTTGATGCTCTCCACCTTGCGCAGGATTTCCCCGGCGGTCGTGATGATGCGCTCACCGGCAGGGGTGACACGGGTCAGGTGCTTGCCGCTACGGGCGAAGACCTCGACCCCCAGCTCGTCCTCCAACAGGCGGATCTGCTTGCTGATACCGGGTTGTGAGGTATAGAGGCTCTGCGCGGTCGCGGAGACGTTGAGGTCATGGTGCGCCACCTCCCAGATGTAGCGCAGTTGCTGCAGCTTCATAGATATCCCTCAAAGCAGATAGGCGCTGCCCGAATGTGCCAATGCAGCGATATAACCATATTAACGGTTTGATGATTAAATCTAGACGTTTTTTTGATTCATGTATGCCGTTCGTCTAACGGTTGGCGATAAGAGCCGCTAGCGATGCTGCAGCATCGGCACCAGATAGACGGGAGTCTCCGCCAGCTGCAACAAGCGCGCGGCCGTCCTGCCCAGGGGGATATCCTGCGCTGCACCATGGCTGTGACTGCCTACGACCAGCAGATCCACCCCGAGTTTCCGGGCCTCCTCGAGAATCACCTGGGCCGGGTCGCCTTGCGCCACCCGCACGCTGCGGATCATCTGCATGTCCTGCTGCGCCTCGCCCACCTCGTCGCGGAAGCCCTCCAGCACCCGCTGCTCGATGCTCGCCATGACCGTCGTCAGGCCTTTGCTGCGCAGCTCTTCAAGGGTCTTCTCGTCCAGATAGGTGTTCAGCACTGACTCGGCGAACAGCCCAAGCGGCTCCACCGCGTGCACCACGTGCAGCTCCGCCTGAAAAGCCCTGGCCAGAGAGAGGGCGTGCTGCAGGACATAGGGCGCATAGAGCCCCAGATCGGTGGCATAGAGGATCGAACGCAACATGCGGCCTCCTGACTTCTTGCTGGGACCTGCCTGGAGATTAGCAGCGAAGTCGGCGACGCTTCTCCTGACCCGCTATCCAGAGCAATACGATCAGGGCAGTTCTTCCGGCTCGCGCACGAGCGCCTGGGCGATCACTGCAGAAAGCCCGACCGGATCGAGGCGGGATTGCAAACTGCCCAGGAACTCTCCATCGCGGATCAGGAACAGGCTGGGCAGATGGAAGACGCCATAGCGCTGGACCAGTCCACCGTTGACTCCCGCATCCACCCAGCACAAGCGCTCCACGGGCAATACCATGCCAGGCAGTTCGCGACGAGCCCAACGGCAACTGGCACAGCCTGTGCTGGTGAATATAAGCAGGGAGATGCCTGGCAGCGCTAATAACCGCTTGTCCGCGTCGAAGTCGGTCAGCTCCAGATCGGGCACTATACTGCCTTCGTGTGATATCAAATGGATGGCACCCAAAGTGGTCACAATGCGTCGTTTCCTGCGTCACCCGACCGACATGCCGGTGGAACTGGTTCAGCGTCGGCACGCCTTCCTGCCCCGACAGCGACTCAACAACATCAGCCTGGGCGGAGTAGCCTGCAACTCCGGCAAGGGATTCCGCAAAGGCACGGCCGTCGAACTGCGCATCCCCCTGTTCGGCGATCAGGCCCGCTATCCGGGCGTCGTGGCCTGGTGCCGCAAACAGGCGGAAGGCTATCTGGTCGGCATCGCCTTCATCGACGAAGACACCCTGTTCCGTGCTCGCATGGTAGAGCAGGTCTGCCAGATCGAACATTACCGCCATCAGCGCGAACAGGAGCTGGGCGCACAGCTGGAAGTCGAATCGGTCGCCCGCGAGTGGATAGCCCTGCATGCCGCCGAGTTTCCCGGCGCGCAAATCCACTGAAAGCGCACGGTTTCTCCCATTGTCTAGGCAGCCCCGAAAGCGTTAAGGTTCCTCTCCCCCGCTGCGCCCCCTGATTCCGCCTGACGAGGCGCTCGGCTCCCGTGACCTGACGAGTACCACGATGGCTGATCTACCGATTGACGATCTCAACGTTTCATCCAATGAAACCCTGATCACCCCGGCGCAACTCAAGCGCGAAATCCCCCTCACCGCAGCCGCCCAGCGCACCGTCGCCCAGGGCCGCGAGGTGATCCGCAATATTCTCGACGGCAAGGATCATCGCCTGTTCGTGGTGGTGGGCCCCTGCTCCATCCATGACATCAAGGCCGCCCACGAGTATGCCGAGCGCCTCAAGGTGCTGGCCGCCGAGGTCTCCGACAGCCTCTACCTGGTCATGCGCGTGTATTTCGAGAAGCCGCGTACCACGGTGGGCTGGAAGGGGCTGATCAACGATCCGTACCTGGACGACTCGTTCAAGATCCAGGACGGCCTGCACATCGGCCGGCAGCTGCTGCGCGACCTGGCCGAGATGGGCCTGCCCACCGCCACCGAGGCGCTCGACCCGATCTCCCCGCAGTACCTGCAGGACCTGATCAGCTGGTCGGCCATCGGCGCCCGCACCACCGAATCCCAGACCCACCGCGAGATGGCTTCCGGCCTGTCCTCGGCGGTCGGCTTCAAGAACGGCACCGACGGCGGCCTGACCGTGGCCATCAACGCCCTGCAGTCGGTTTCCAGCCCGCACCGTTTCCTCGGCATCAATCAGGAAGGCGGCGTCTCCATCGTCACCACCAAGGGCAACGCCTACGGCCATGTCGTGCTGCGCGGCGGCAACGGCAAGCCCAACTATGATTCGGTCAGCGTCGCCGTCTGCGAGCAGGAACTGGCCAAGGCCAAGATCAGCCCGAACATCATGGTCGACTGCAGCCACGCCAACTCCAACAAGGATCCGGCCCTGCAGTCCTTGGTCATGGAGAACGTGGCCAACCAGATCCTCGAAGGCAACAACTCCATCGTCGGACTGATGGTGGAAAGTCATCTAGGCTGGGGCAACCAGTCGATTCCGAAGAATCTCTCCGACCTCAAGTACGGCGTCTCCATCACCGATGCCTGCATCGACTGGGAAACCACCGAGAAGACCCTGCGCAGCATGCACACCAAACTCAAGGATGTGCTGCCGAAGCGCCAGCGCGGCTGATCCTGCGCACCAACGAAAACGCCGGGCATTGCCCGGCGTTTTCGTTTCGATCCATTCAGTGCTTCAAGCGCTGCCGCTGGCGACGCTCCAGGTAGCGCTCCACGTAGGAGCAGGACGGAATCACCGTGTAGCCCATCGACTCCGCATAGACCAGCGCCTGCTCGGTCAGCGCCGCGGCGATGCCACGCCCACGCAGCGCGTTCGGTACGAAGGTGCGATAGATGTCGAGCGTCTGCTTGCCCAGATCCATATAGGCCAGATAGGCGCGGTGGCCGTCGATCACGGCCTCGAACTGATGACCCGCCTGGTCATGGTGGATGGACAGCCCTTCGCTCATTTCAACTCCTCAGTGGGACCTCGCAACGATCCCTACCTTAATCGATATTCTGCAGATGAAGAAACACCCGGGCCGACGCTGCGAACCTTGCCAAGGACTTCATCTACCATGGACATACGCACTCTACTGTAGCCGCTGCCAAAGGCAGTGGACAGGTCCCGCCGGGCAGCTTCGAGGCCGAACACTTGGACGGGAAACAGCTACGCCGACACTACAACGCAGTTGTGAACGGGAAAATTACGACAGTGGGCCGGTATCGAAGTTGCGCCAAGATGCCCCGGCCAATACAAGCGAAGAACTAGGGGTAGACAGTAAGAGTGTCGGGACTTTCCTACCGGCCAAGCGAACTGTATGTTTTTTAAACAAAAAAGCTTGAACCGTTATGAAATTTTTTTGCTCTACCCTATTGCCGCTCATTTTACTTGCCCAGAGTAACGGGTAGTATGTGGCTCGGCTAATTTCCCAAGCTCGGGGAATTGCTTTTCATGGAAAGTCCACCTTAAGGGGAACACGATGAACAACGTTCTGAAATTCTCTGCTCTGGCCCTGGCCGCCGTTCTGGCAACTGGTTGCAGCAGCGTATCCAAAGAAACCGAAGCCCGTCTGACCGCTACCGAAGACGCCGCCGCTCGCGCCCAGGCTCGTGCTGACGAAGCCTACCGCAAAGCCGACGAAGCTCTGGCCGCTGCTCAGAAGGCTCAGCAGACCGCTGACGAAGCCAACGAGCGCGCTCTGCGCATGCTGGAAAAAGCCAGCCGCAAGTAATTCTTGCCAAGGCTTTGAAAAAGCCGATCCGGTTACCCGGATCGGCTTTTTTATTGCCCGCCTTTCGGATAGAGAAGCCCGCCGTTACTTCACCGACAGGCTCTTTTTAAATAGGAAGGCCTAGAAGGCCGGTGCCTCTTCATGAGTGGCGACGGCCTGGTCGGGAATGGCGATTTCGATCGGAATGCCGTCCTCGGAAGCCACCACTTCGCGCACCATGTCCCAGTCCAGGCGCATGCTGCCGCCCATGGCCTCGTTCTTCAGCAGCGCGTTGATCACCGCCGTGTGCTTGTCGACCACGGACGGTTCGCCTTCGTCGGTCAGCGGTGCATGGGCCTCGAGATAGACCTTTCCACCACTGACGCCGAACTTGTAGGGCTCGTTGATGATGCGCACCGAAGTTCCAACCGGCGCCATCCTGGCGAGCTCCAGCACGTTGTTGTTGAGCATGCGGAAACAGCCGTGGCTGACGCGCATGCCGATGCCGAACTTCTTGTTCGAACCATGGATGAGGTAGCCGGGCGTGCCCAGGGTGAACTTGAACGGCCCCAGGGGATTGTCCGGACCTGGTGGCACGTAGGCCGGCAGCGGGTCGCCATCGGCGGCATGCTCGGCACGGATCGACGCCGGCGGCGTCCAGCCCGGGTTCGGCGTCTTGGCGGTGATGGTGGTGTGGGCGATCGGCGAGCCCCAGCCCTCGCGGCCGATGCCCAGCGGGAAGGTGTGCACCACGTCCTGCCCCTTGGGGAAGTAGTACATGCGGTACTCGGCCAGGTTGATCACGATGCCTTCGCGCGGGCCCGGCGGCAGGATGTAGCGGGTCGGCAGGATGATCTCGCTGCCCTCACCCGGCAGCCACGGATCGACACCGGGGTTGGCCGCCACCATCTCCAGATAGCCCAGGTCGCTCGCCGTGGCGATGTCGGCGAAGGTGTCCTCGTAGCGGGCCTTGATCACCTGGACCTGGCCGACGATATCTTCGCCCGGGGGCGGCAGGGGCAACTCGAGCGCGGCGGCGGGGCCGACGACGGCCAGGCTGGCGAGGCTCAGCGAGCGGGCGAGCGACAACATCCGTTGATCCTTGGGGTAAATGGCTGATGGAGAAAGTCGGAATTGTACATGGGCGGCGGGGCGTCCGGGAGAGACATCAGGCGCCGGACCAGGGCAGCCGCTCGCCGCGCCGCTCGGCATCCAGCACCTCGCGACAGGCCGGGCACAGACGCCTGTCGCGCAGACCGGCCTTGTCCACCGCGCGCATCACGGGCAGCGCCGGTAACAAACCGCCACACAATGTGCGATCGGCGAAGCCGCCCAGTTCCAGTTGCCGCGCCACCAGATGCACCTTCGCCTCGCGGCAGGCGAACAGGTCGAGCTGTTCGTCGGGCACGATCAGTTGGTAGGCGTACAGGGACCAGGCGGGACGCGGCATTCGGGGCTCCGAGGCGGGCCGCCAAGATAGCCGAAAGCCCGCAGCCGGGGAAGGCTCAGAGCAGCGGTTTCAGGGTCGGCCAGACGTTGTCCAGCAGCTTGTCCTGCGCAGCAACGGCGGGATGGATGCCGTCGGCCTGCATCATGCCGGGCACACCACCGACACCCTCGAGCAGGAAGGGCACCAGGGGCACCTGCTTGTCCTGCGCCACGTCCGCGAAAGTCCGGGCGAAGGCTTCCGTGTAGCGCTGGCCGTAATTGGGCGGCAGGCGCATGCCGAGCAGCAGCACGCCGGCACCGGCCTCCTTGGACAGATCAACCATGCGGGCAAGATTCTGTTGCAATTGCGCGGCGGGCTGCCCGCGCAGGCCGTCGTTGCCGCCCAACTCGATGATCACCAGCTGCGGCCGATGCTGCGAAAGCAGCGCCGGCAGCCGCGCCAGGCCACCCGACGTGGTGTCGCCGCTGATCGAGGCATTCACCACCTTATGCTCGAAACCGCCCTCCCGCAGCCGTTCCTGCAGCAGGGAGACCCAGCCCTGGCGGGTATCCAGGCCCAAAGCGGCGCTGATACTATCGCCGACCACCAGCACGGTGCCGGCCAGGGCGCCCTGCGCCCACAGCAGCAGGCTCAGCGCACCGCTCATCCACAATGCACGCATCGGACTCTCCATGAGCGCAAGCATTCTCACTGCGCGGCACCTTAGCAAAGTGGTTCCCAGCACGGAAGGCGATCTGGCCATCCTCCACGATCTCTCCCTCGACCTCGCCCGCGGCGACAGCCTGGCCATCGTCGGCAGCTCGGGTTCGGGCAAATCCACCCTCCTCGGCCTGCTCGCCGGCCTCGACCTGCCCAGCACCGGCGAAGTCGAACTGGCCGGCAACGCCCTGCAATCGCTGGACGAGGACCGCCGCGCGCGGGTCCGCGCCGAGCACGTGGGCTTCGTGTTCCAGTCCTTCCAGCTGCTGGACAACCTCAACGCCCTGGAGAACGTCATGCTGCCGCTGGAACTGGAAGGCCGCAGCGACGCTCGCCAGCGCGCCGCCACCCTGCTGGAGCGCGTCGGCCTCGGCCAGCGCTTCACCCACTACCCGCGACAGCTCTCCGGCGGCGAGCAGCAGCGCGTCGCCATCGCCCGGGCCTTCGCCGCCGAGCCGGCGATCCTGTTCGCCGACGAGCCCACGGGCAACCTGGACAGCCACACAGGCGAGCGGATCAGCGACCTGCTGTTCGAGCTGAACCAGGAACGCGGCACCACCCTGGTCCTGGTGACTCACGACGAGCGCCTGGCACACCGCTGCCGCCGCCTGATCCGCCTGGAAGCCGGGCACCTGGTCGACAGCGTGGAACCCTGATGGTCGCCCGCCTGTTCGTCCTCGCCTGGCGCCAGCTGCTGCGCGATGCCCGCGCCGGCGAGCTGCGCGTGCTGTTCTTCGCCCTGCTGGTTGCGGTGGCCGCCAGCACCGCCATCGGCTACTTCGGCGCGCGCCTGAACGGCGCGATGATGCTGCGCGCCACGGAGTTCCTCGGCGCCGACCTGGTGCTGGGCGGCAGCGCCCCGGCGACGCCGCAACAGATAGAAGCGGGCCGCCGGCTGGGCCTGGAACATGCCCAGGTGGTGGAGTTCACCAGCGTGATCGCCGGCGACCAGGGCATCCAGCTGTCCAGCGTCAAGGCCGCCAGCGCCGGCTATCCGCTGCGTGGCGAGCTGAAAAGCGCCGCCGAACCCTATGGCGCCGAAGAGACCGGCGGCGGCCCCGCCCCGGGCGAGGCCTGGGCGGAGGCACGGCTGTTCGCCGCGCTCGACCTGAAGATCGGCCAGGACATCGAAGTCGGCAACCGGCAGCTGCGCCTGACCCGTGTGCTGACCCACGAGCCGGATCGCGCCGGTGACTTCTACAGCCTCACGCCCCGTGTCCTGATGCATCTGGACGACCTGGCCTCCACCGGCGTGGTCCAGCCAGGCAGCCGGGTGCGCTACCGCGAGCTGTGGCGCGGGGAAAGCACGGCGCTGGCCAGCTACCGCGCCGAGGTGAAGAGCGGCCTGGAGCCGAGCCAGCG
>OGQD01000500.1_pt1 | contig 29317 bp, 23 predicted proteins | sample 1553091 | NCBI WGS metagenome assembly OGQD01 (sample SAMEA2580290, study PRJEB22360) | human gut metagenome | biome: human gut; feature: human-associated habitat; material: faeces | place: Denmark | collected 2008/2010
CTGCGCGCCGGGGTCGTCTCGGACCGCTTCCCCACCCGCAGCCACTGCACGAGTGCGCCGAACAGGCTGAAGTAATGGGTGTAGAAGGCCGCGGTCATCAGCGCGACATACACCAGCAGATAGCGCCGCCGCTGCACCTGCCGCCAGTACAGCAACGCCAGCGTCGCCGCCAGCAACCAGCAGCCGAGCAGCGAATACATGCGCACTTCCTGGCTGTAACGTACCGCCGTGGGCAGCATTGCCAACAACAGCACGGCGATGAAAGTGGCCCGCGGCGAAGCCAGCCGCCACACCAGCCAGCCGCCGAGAAACACCGCAAAGGTGCCGAACACGGCGCTGAACGATCGCAGCGAAAGAACGCCCTCGCCCGCCACTGCGACCCAGGCATGCAGCAGGAAGAAATACAGCGGCGGATGCACGTCGTGGGCGGCGTGCTGCCAGAGCTGGACGGGCGAATAGCGGGCGAGGAACAGGCTGGAGGTCTCGTCCCCCCACAGTGCCGAATCCGACAGACCATAAAGGCGCAGGCACAGGGCGAGCACCAGCAGCGGCAGGAACCACCACTGGCGCAACAGGACAGGCAGAGTCGGCGGCTCGCGGGACAGCATCACACCCTCGCAGGAAAGACGTGCGTGCCGCTGAGTGTAAGCCAGGCAAGGCCGAAATCAGCGACGGATCAGCAGCTCCCGCGCACGGGCCTGGTCCGCGGGCGGCAGTTCAGCCAGCAGTTCCACCTCACCGGCGATCAGCGCACCCACCGGCACGCCATCGCGATAGAGCACGCGGTTGCCGCTCACTGCCGGCACCTTGCGTCCCGGCAGCAGCGTGCCGGCGAGGTTCAGCGGATCCACCGCGGAGACCACCACCCATTCGCCGTTCGCCTCCCGGCGCCGGACTTCGCGCAGCAGGCCGACCGCTTCAGGGAGGGCGAACTGCTCGCCGGTCAGCCCGGCGACGAAGCGCCCGCCGCGGATTTCCCCGCGCGCCTCCAGGCGATGGTAGACCCGCAACAGGTCGCGCCACGGCGGCAGCCAGTCAGCCTCGCGGTCGAGCAGGCGCCAGCAGACCACGCCATAGCGGCGCAGCAGGGTCATGGCGACGTGTTCGAGGGTTTCCGCCGGCAACCGTGCTCCGGGCTCCAGCGCGGAGCGCCGCAGCAACGCCCAGCGCCCGGCATCGGCCATACCGAACAGCGGCGTGCGCGAACGGCGCTGCGGATGGCGACGCGCCGCCGGCATCAGCAGGGCGCGCAGGCCGGCGAAGCTGTCGGCATTCACCCGCCCAGCCGCCACCAGCTCGCCCAGCACGCTTTCCAGTTCGGTGCGCAGCAGGTGGCTGTCGCTGGCCAGTTCCTCGAAGAACGACGCGCCGTGCTCCTTGAGCACGTCAAGCACCTTGCCGGCCTTGGCCGACAGCTCGGCATCCGCCTGCCCCGCACTCAGCTCGCTCCACTGCGCCATCTGCGTGCGCGGAAGCAGCACGATGGGCGTGCTCTTCAGTGGCCCGCCGCGGGCCTTACCGGCGCTGCGACCGGGCAAGCGCGCCCAGACGATGCGACCGGCGCGGCAGAGGTCGTCCAGCCAGTTGATCCCGTAGTCGGCCACGCGGCTGGGCAGGATGTCGCTCTCCCAGGCCGATGCTGCGGCCTGGAAGCCTTCCAGCTGACTGAGCACGCCGGCCAGGGACTCGGCCCCGCGCACCCGCGTGCCGCTGGCGACGCGCTGCCAGTCGAAGAGGAAGCGCATGAAATCGGCACGTTGCACCGGTTCGATTTCCCGGCGCAGGCGCTTCACCGTGTAACGATGGATACGCGCCAGCAAGTGGCGCTCGCACCACTCCTCTTCCTGCGCGCCCGGCGTGAAGCGGCCGCGCAGTACGTAACCCTCGCGCTCCAGGCTGGCCAGGGCGAAACCGGCATCGCCGGTGGATATCCCCAGGTCGTCGGCCAGCTCGCACAACAGCCGCGGGCCGAAACCGGTCAGGCGCGCCCGTACCAGTTCGACTTGCGCCTCATCGGTCGTGCAGGGTTGAAGCAGTGACGGTGGCAGGTCCAGCAGTGGCGTCCGTGTGACCTGCGGATGCAGCGCCAGCCACTGGCTGAGCCGCTCCGCCGCCACCCAGACATCGCCCACCGGCAGCGCCAGGCGCGTCGCCCGGCCCGCCCTGGCCAGCGACTTGAGCAGGAAGGGCCAGCCCTCGTTGGCCTGTGCCTCGCTCTCGCGAATACCGCCCAGGCCCGTCAGCGCCTCATGCATCTCGTCGGCGTCGCGAGCCTCCGGCCAGGCCTCGGCGCGCACCGCGTCGATGGCGTCGGCATCCAGCGCACCGAGGTCGTCGGCGCTTTCCGGATCGGTCCAGCGACGGCTCTGCACCGCCTGGGTACGCCGCTCCTCCAGTGGCGCATCGTCGAGGAAGGCATAGGGGCTGGCCGACAATACTTCCGCCGCCAATGGCGAAGGTGCTGGCAGGTCGCGCGCCAGCAAGGTCACCTCGCCGCGCTCCATGCGCCGCAGCAATGCCAGCCAGCCCTCGCAGTCCATGGCTTCGTGCAGGCAGTCGTCGAGGGTCTGCGCCACCAGCGGGTGATCGGGAATCTCTCGCTCGCCAACGATGTTCTCCAGGCACGCCACCTGGTCGGGGAACACCGAGGCCAACAGGTCTTCGCTGCGCATGCGCTGCAACTGCGGGGGGACCTTGCGGCCGCCGCTGTAGCGCGGCAACGCCAGCGCCGTGGTGGCGTTCCAGCGCCAGCGCACGCCGAACAGCGGCGCGTCGAGCAGCGCCTGGATCAGCACGTGCTCGGCGCTGTTGGAATGCAGGTAGCGCCAGACCTCGTCCAGCGGGAAGCTGTGGCTGGTGGACAGCGACAGGATGATCGCGTCTTCGGTGGCGGCGGCCTGCAGTTCGAAGTTGAAGGTGCGACAGAAGCGCTTGCGCAGCGCCAGGCCCCAGGCGCGGTTGAGGCGGCTGCCGTGGGGCGAATGGATGACCAGCTGCATGCCGCCGGATTCATCGAAGAAACGTTCGAGTATCAGGGTCTTCTGCGTCGGCAGTGCACCAAGGGCATGGCGCGCACGGGCCAGGTATTCCACCAGTTGCCGCGCTGCCGCATCGTTCAGGCCGAGCTGTTCCTGCAGCCAGTCGATGGCCCGCGCCAGCGGTTCGCGATCGTTCTCGCCCTGGGCCAGCAACTCGTCCAGCTGGCCGCGCAGACGAGCGACACTCGTGGACAGCTCGTCGCTGCGCCCCGGCGCCTCGCCGAGCCAGAAGGGAATGTTCGGCGGTTGGCCCTGGGCGTCCTCGACGCGCACGCGGCCCGGTTCGACGCGCAGGATGCGGTAGGAAATGTTGCCGAGCTGGAACACGTCGCCCGCCAGGCTTTCCACGGCGAAGTCCTCATTCACCGTGCCCACGGTCAGGCCTTGCGGCTCCAGCAGTACGGCGTAGTCGCCGGTATCGGGGATGGTGCCGCCGGAGGTCACGGCGGTCAGCTTGGCACCGCGCCGGCCGCGCAGGCGCTGGTGGACCGCATCGCGGTGCAGGTAGGCGCCGCGCTGGCCATTACGGCTGGTGTAGCCCTCGGCGAGGGTGCGCAACATGCCGTCGAAGTGCTCGCGGCTCAGTTCGGCGTAGGGCTGCGCGCCGGTGAACAGGTCGAACAGCGCGTCCTCGCGCCATTCCTGGCAAGCCACTTCAGCGACGATCTGCTGGGCCAGGACGTCCAGCGGTGCGCGGGGAATTGCCAGCGCGTCCAGCTCCCCCAGGCGCACGCTGTCGAGCAGCGCTACGCATTCGATCAGGTCGTCCCGCGAGGTCGGGAACAGCCGCCCCTTGGGCGTGCCGCCAACACTGTGCCCGGAACGCCCCACACGCTGCAGGAAGGCTGCGATGGAGCGCGGCGAGCCGAGCTGGCAAACCAGCTCCACGTCGCCGATATCGATACCCAGCTCCAGCGAGGCCGTGGCTACCAGCACCTTCAACTGCCCGGCCTTGAGCCGCTGCTCGGCGCCCAGGCGCAGTTCCTTCGACAGGCTGCCATGGTGCGCCGCCACCCAGCCGGCGCCGATGCGCTCGGCGAGATGCCGGGTCACGCGCTCAGCCAACCGCCGGGTGTTGACGAACACCAGCGTGGTGCGGTGTTCGCCGGCCAGTTCGGCGAGGCGGTCGTAGACCTTGTCCCAGACGTCGTGGGACATCACCGCTTCCAGCGGCGCGGACGGCACCTCCAGGTTCAAGTCGCGCTGGCGGCTGTAGCCGATGTCGACGATACGGCAGGCCGGGTGGCGGCCGACCAGGAAACGCGCCACCGCTTCGATGGGTTTCTGCGTGGCAGACAAGCCGATGCGCACCAGCGGCGCCTCGCACAACGCCTGCAAACGCTCCAGCGACAGCGCCAGGTGGCTGCCGCGCTTGCTCGCCGCCAGTGCATGGATTTCATCGACGATCACGCTGCGCGCCCCGGCCAGCATGGCGCGGCCGGAGTCCGAGCCGAGCAGCACGTAGAGCGATTCGGGCGTGGTCACCAGGATATGCGGCACCTGCCTGCGCATGGCCTCACGTTCCTTGGTCGTGGTGTCGCCGGTGCGCACGGCAGTGCGGATCTCCACTTCCGGCAGGCCCATCTCGCCCAGCGCGGCGCGGATACCGGCCAGCGGTTCCTCGAGGTTGATGCGAATGTCGTTGGACAGCGCCTTGAGCGGCGAGACGTAGACCACCGTGGTGCGGTCCGGCAGCACGCCGCCGTTATCCAGCCCCTCGCGGACCAATGCATCGATGGCCGAGAGGAAAGCCGTGAGCGTCTTGCCCGAACCGGTGGGTGCGGCGACCAGTGTCGATTCCCCCGCCTGGATCGCCGGCCAGGCCTGTACCTGCGCCTGGGTCGGCGCCTTGAAATGCGCACGGAACCAGCCGGCCACCGCCGGGTGGAAGGCGGACAGCACATCGGCGCGCTTGCCGCGGGTGGAGGTTCGAGGGGCAGTCATGCAGACCAATATGGTGGTGCGCGAAGCCCGTCACAAGGACCGCTGATCGCGCCTCGCCGCACGCTGCGCCAGCCGTTACGCTGCACCCATCCAGCCGGCGGAATGACACTCGATGAGCGAGCGTGATCGCGACTACTACTGGGAACAGGTCAAACAACAGAACCGGCAGAAGCCGCCCGACGCGCCGAAGCGCAAGTGGCGGATGCTGGTGAAGGCGTTGCTGTGGTTCCTCATCCCCTTGCTGATCGTGGCGGCAGGCGCAGCCCTGTGGCGCAACCCCGCCAGCCAGTTCTGGCTCCAGGAACGCTGGGGGCTGCTGCAGACACGCCTGGGCATTTCCCCGAGCGGCCTGCAGGCCACTCCGCCAGCTTCGCCCTACAGCGACAGTCCGCGCAGGCTGTCGGACTGCATCAAGCCGGGCAACGTGATCGACGACGAAGTGCGAGCCTGCGTCAAAGGCTACCGGCCGAAGACCTGGTGACGGGCAGCCTGCGGATCATGGCCATGGCCCGCACAGCGCGACGAGAACCCCGCCCGCTCGGGCGGGGTATCGGCCGATCACTTGGCCTTGTAGATGATGCCCGGGCTGCACTGGACCATCTGGTAATGATCCGGCAGTGCGTTGAGCGCCTCGGAAGCGCCGAGGAACAGGTAGCCGCCGGGCTTGAGGGTGGCATGGATGCGCAGCAGGATGTCGCGCTTCACCTCGGCCGAGAAATAGATCAGTACGTTGCGGCAGAACACCATGTCGAACTTGCCGAGCGTCGCGTAGCTGTCCAGCAGGTTCAGTGCGCGGAACTCCACGCGGCTCTTGATCGCTGGCTTCACCGTCCAGCGCCCCGGAGTCTTCTGGTCGAAGTAGCGCGCCAGGCGCTCCTGCGACAGGCCGCGGCCTATCGCCAGGCTGTCGTACTCGCCGGCCTTGCAGGCGCTGAGCATCGAGCCGGAGAGATCCGTGGCGACGATCTGCACGCCCGCCTTGAGCTGGCCGAGGTTGGTGCGCTCGAACTCGTCGATGGCCATCGACAGCGAATAAGGCTCCTGCCCCGAGGAACAGGCCGCCGACCAGATGCGCAGGCGCTGGCCGGGCGCAGCCTTGATCATCTCCGGCAGCACGCGGTTCTTCAGTACTTCGAAGGGGTAGGTATCGCGAAACCACAGGGTCTCGTTGGTGGTCATCGCGTCGACCACCTGCTCGCGCAGCTGGCTGCGCATCTGGATCTTCTGCACCAGCTCGCCCAGGGACTTGATGCCCTGCTGTTCCATCAACTTGTTCAAGCGGCTGGAGACCAGGTACTGCTTGTTGGCGCCCAGGAGGATGCCGCAGGTCTTCTCCAGGAAATCCCGGAACAGCTCGAATTCAGAATTGGTGGATGTCACAGATAAACCTCTTTGCTCGTGGACGGCTGCCGACGGTGCGGCGGCAACTGCCTGACCGGTGCTCAAAAAAACATAGACGATGCGGGCGGCACCGGCGCCACCCGCACCTCGTCACTGCCCGTCAGGCCGACGCGCCATCCACGGCCTTGATCCGGTCCGACACGCGGGCCGCCAGGTCATCGGGACGGAACTTGGCAAGGAAGTCGTCAGCGCCGACCTTCTTCACCATGGCCTGGTTGAACACCCCGGACAACGAAGTATGCAGGAGAATGTGCAGATCCTGCATGCGCGGGTCGTGACGGATTTCCGCCGTGAGCGTGTAGCCGTCCATCTCCGGCATCTCGATATCCGAGATCACCATCAACAGGTCGCTGCCCGGATGCCCGCCGGCCTCCACCATCTGGTGCAGGTAATCCAGCGCCTGGCGGCCATCGTTGAGTGCCAGCACCTCGACGCCGACGGTTTCCAGGCAACGCACCAGTTGCTTGCGCGCCACCGAGGAGTCATCCACCACCAGCACGCGCTTGCTCACCGCGCGGGCCTGGGTGTCGGCATCCAGTACGCCTTCGGAGATGTCCTCAGAGGTCGGCGCCACTTCGGCGAGGATCTTCTCCACGTCGATGATTTCCACCAGCTGGTTGTCCACCCGCGTCACCGCCGTCAGGTAGTGGTCGCGGCCGGTGCCCTTAGGTGGCGGATGGATCGATTCCCAGTTCATGTTGACGATGCGCTCCACCGAGTGCACCAGGAAGCCCTGCACCTTGGTGTTGTACTCGGTGATGATCACGAAACTGTTGGCGACATCCCGCAGGGCGTGACGCCCCGTGGCCAGCGCCAGATCGAGGATCGGGATGGTACCGCCGCGGATGTTCGCCACCCCGCGCACCACCTGGCTGGACTTGGGCATCACGGTCAGGCGGGGGCACTGCAGCACCTCCTTCACCTTGAACACGTTGATCCCGTACAGCTGGTTGCCGTTCAAACGGAACAGCAGCAGTTCGAGACGATTCTGGCCAACCAGCTGCGTACGCTGGTTGACCGAATCCATGACTCCGGCCATTGAGCCTCCTGTGCACGCAACGCCGCCCTGCTGGCAGAGACGGCATGACCATTGCTTAAACCGTTGCATGAAACAGGCAACGACATTTTTCCGACATCCGAGACCCGCGCGCGCCCCGGTGGCTGCGCTACTCGGCATGGCGGGTGCGCTGACCCTCTCCCCGGCTGGGGCGGAAGGCTTCACCGCGCCTGAGATCCTTATCGGCTCCACCCAGGGCTTTCTTGAGTTCAAGGTGGAAGATTATCTGCAGACTTCCGGCATAGACGCACGCTACGAGATCGAAGTCGCCCGCATCGACCCCCGGCTGCGCCTGGCGCAGTGCGACAAGGACCTGACGCAGAAGCTGGAAAGCCCGGCACAGCCCGTTGGTCGGGTCACCGTGCGGGTCATCTGCGAAGGCAGCTCTCCCTGGACGGTATTCGTTCCGGCGACGGTCAGGCTGTACCGTCAAGTTGTCGTCACCACCCTGCCCCTGCAGCGCAACCGGGTCATCGAGCCTGGCGATATCAGCGTCGTCGAGCGCGACGTCGGGCAACTGAACCAGGGCTACCTCACCGATCCGCAGCAGGTGGTCGGCATGAAGCTCAAGCGCCCGACGGTCAACGACCAGGTACTGGCGCCGGTGTTCCTCGAACAGGCAGCGGCCGTGCGCAAGGGCGACCAGGTGGTGATTCGCGCCAAGACCAATGCGATCAACGTATTCATGCCCGGCGAAGCGCTCTCGGACGGGGTGCCCGGCGAGCAGATCCGCGTGCGCAACCTGCGCTCCCAGCGTATCGTCAGGGCTCGCGTGGTCGAGCCGGGGACCGTGGAAGTCAGCCTGTAGCGCTCGGCCCTGGCGATTTTCTGGCATGATGAACGCAGCCCTCTGCAAAATGTGCTCGGGCGCACGAAAATTCGGCCTAAAGTTTCTCTCAGGACGGCCGAAAAGCTTGGCAAGCGTCCAATACCTCCAGAGGTTTCCACCATGGTCATCGACTTCAACCGGCTGAACCCAGCCTCTACGACAGCCAGCACTGGCCGTAGCAGCGCTGCCCAGAGCGGTCGCAGCGAAGCCGCCGCAGAGAATGCCTCCGTCAACGCCCCGGTCAAGAGCGGCGAGTCGGTACAGCTGAGCGATACCGCGCAGCAACTACAGAAAGTAAGCGATCAACTGAAGGACCAGCCCGTGGTCGACAACGAGAAAGTGGCTCGCATCAAAGCGGCCATCGCTGACGGCAGCTACCAGGTCGACAGCCAGAAAGTCGCCAGCAAGCTGCTCGATTTCGAATCCCAGCGCTGAGTTCACTCCGCGCCTGGTCAACCGCTAGTACGCCGAGCCCAAGATGTCCGACGCCCTGCTTTCCCTGATCAACGGCGACATCGAAGCAGCCAGCACCCTGCTGCAACTGATCGACGACGAGTACCAGGCGCTGCAAGCGCGGGATCTCGATCAGCTGCAGAAGCTGCTCGACGGCAAGCTGCCGCTTCTGCAGCAGCTTGAGCAGAATGGCCGCATCCGCGCCCAGGCATTGCAGCAGGCCGGCGTCAGCGTGGATCGCGAAGGGCTCGCGCAGATCGCCCAGGCCACCGGCAATCCCCTGCTCTCCGCACGCGCGGAAGAACTGGGTGCGCTGCTGGAACGCTGCCAGGAAGCCAACCAGCGCAACGGCCGAATCATCCGCTCCGGCCAGGCCAGCACCGAGCGCACGCTCGACATCCTGCGCGGCCAGGACACCCCACGCCTCTATGACCGCTACGGCGGTTCGACCCAGGGCAACCGCCAGCGTCCGCTGAGCCAGGCCTGAGCGTTCGTCGGAAAGCTGGCCTGGCAGCCAGCCTTTGGGCAAAATGCCACTATCGATCCTGCCCCGTGCCGTACTCATAACAAACACAATGGAGATTCGCGGACCGTGTCCAATCCGTTCGTCGAGGAAAATGGCCCTCAACCACCGAAGGTCCTGAAAGCTCCGGTGGAGATCCACGCCAGCCTGAAATTACTGATGGACAGTCACGATCCCCTGGTCATCACCTTCGAAGGGCGCGGCCAGCGCTTCCAGAGCTTTGTCGTCGAGGTCAACCGCGAACGCAACATCGTCGCCCTGGACGAACTGATCCCCAACGATGGCGAGCGCTTCCTGCAGAACGGCGAGCAGTTCCGTATCGAAGCCTTCCATGAAGGCGTGCGCATTGCCTGGGAGAACACCCAGAACGCCTACTTCTCCGAGATCGACGGTGCCCGCTGCTACTGGCTGCCGGTGCCGACCGAGATGCTCTATCACCAGCGCCGCAACGCCTTCCGCGCCCCCGTGGGCCAGGGCCAGCCGGTGGCCGTGGAAATTGCCGGCAGCAAGCTCAAGGCCCCGCTCAAGGGCAACCTGATCGATATCTCCGCCACCGGCTGCAAGATCCGCCTGGAAGGCAACGCCGCCGAGCGCCTGCAGCCCGGCCAGATCTACGAGGAATTCACCGCGCGCCTGCCCTTTGGCGCCCTGACCATGGAAGTCGAACTGCGCCACGTGCATTTCGAGGAAAAGGTCGGCTACAGCTTCGCTGGCGTACGCTTCCACCAGATGAGCGGCCTGGCTCAGCGCAACATCGAGCGCTTCGTCTACCAGCTGCAGCGCGAAGCCCGACGCTTCGAGAAGGACGAACTGTTCTAGTCCCTGCGGGGCGGCAAGCACCTGCCGCCCTTCCCTCTCGGCCTCACGCGGGCCGGCTTTCTTCCTCTGCTTCGGTGCCCTTCTCGGGTACCGGCGCGCTGTTGTCGTTGCCCTTCATCTGCTCTTCCACGGCGGCCTCGTCGACCCGCGGGTCGAGCGCGGCGGACAATGGCGAGGATGCCAGGCTGTCCGGCGTGGCGACGTGCTTGACCGGCGCCTCGTCAACCCGGTGTACGCCGCTGACCCTCTCCGGGCGCACGCGCCAGATCAGGATCAGCGAACAGGCGCAGACGAACGCATAGAGCATGTTCGCACCGAAGACCTTCATCAGCGCACCGGCCGCCAGCGGGCCGATACAGGCACCGACACCGAAGGTCACCAGCAGCATGGCGGTCAGCGAAACGCGCCGCTCGCCTTCGACGTGGTCATTGGAGAACGCCACCGCAAGCGGGTAGAGGGTGAACTGCACCAGGCAGACCACGAAGCCCAGCGGCAACAGCCAGGCCAGCGTCATCGGCGGCAACGGCAGCACCGGCAGCAGGGCCAGCGGCAGGGCGACCACCAGCAGCAGTATCGCGGCATTGCGGATGAGCGCCGCGCGGTCATAGCGATCCGACAGCCAGCCCAGCGGCCACTGCACCACCAGCCCGGCGAAGATGCAGCCGCCCATGAACAGGCCGATTTCCTCGGTGCTCAAGCCCTGGCGCACCGCGTAGAGCGGCGCCAGGCCGTAGAACGAACCGATCACCAGCCCCGACACCAGCACCGTGGTCAGCGACTGCGGCACCCGCTGGATGAAGAAGCGTGGCTCCAGTGGCGCCGGGCGCAGCGGCGCGGGGTGGACCTTGTGGGTGATCGCCACCGGGATCAGCGACAGCGCAAAGCACAGCGCAATCAGCATCGGCAGCTCCGGGCCCAGGCCCGGATGCACCACCAGCACCAGTTGGCCAAGTACCAGGCCCAGGTATGACGCGACCATGTAGCCGGCGAACACCAGCCCGCGCTGGCGCGCCTCGGCCTGCTCGTTGAGCCAGCTCTCGATGACCATGTACTGGCACATCATGCCCAGGCCGATGGCGACCCGCAGCACCAGCCAGAAGCCCACCCACGGCAGCAGACCAATGCCCAGCACGGCGGCGGTCACCAAGCCGCCACAGGCGACGTAGGCGCGGATATGGCCGACGCGGGCGATCAGCCGGTGGCCGATCTTGCCGCCCAGCACCAGGCCAAGGTAGTAGGCGGCCATCATGGCGCCGATCCATAACCCATCGACCTTCTCCGCGCCCAGGCGCAGGGCGAGGTAGGTACTGAGCAGACCGGAACCGGTCAGGAGCATGACGGCGGCGAAGTACAGAGCGCGGAAGGCAGTGACGATCCGAAGCATTGGACCTCCTGGTCCAGAACAACCCCGGCACAGTGTCCGGGCAGCGGAAAGCGGGACTTGCCGTGACACATTAGAGGCTGCCAATCGACGCGTCGAGAGCCCTGCCGGGCCCGGAATAGCGAGTGTCGCCCCCGGTGATGCGGGCCAGTTCGAAGGATACCGGCGGGATGAGCGAGGATGGCTTGAAGATCGCCTGGAGATAGGCGCCGATCACAGCTGCATCAGACTTTCGCCGCAGCTGTGTCGGCGGGCACGCGGCTCACGACCTTGACATCAGGCTTTCGACTTCAGGCCTGGGCTGCGAGTACGCGGCGCTCCCAGGGGCTGATCTCGTCGAAGAAGCTGGTCAGCTCCATGGACTTGGTCGCGCAGTAGCCGTCGATGAACTCGTTGCCGAATACCTCGCGGGCCAGCTCGCTGCGCTTGAGGCGCTGCATCGCGTCGTACATCGTGCACGGCAGCAGCAGCTCGTCCGGCACCTCGAACTCACCCTGGATCGGCGCGGTGGGCTCCAGCGCCTGCTCGATGCCGTGCAGGCCGGCCGCCAGGCTCGCGGCGATGGCCAGGTAGGGGTTGGCGTCGGCGCCGGCCAGGCGGTTTTCCACTCGCCGGGCGACCGGTGCGCTGGCCGGAATGCGCAGGCCGGCGGCGCGGTTGTCGTGGGACCAGCAGGCGTTGTTCGGCGACGCGTAGGGGTGGCACAGGCGCTGGAAGGAGTTGACGTTCGGCGCGAACAGCAGGGTGAAGTCCGCCAGGCATGCCTGCTGGCCGCCGATGAAATGCCGGAACGCCGGCGTGGCCTCGCCATGAGCATCGGTGAAGATGTTGCGGCCCTCGCCATCGACCACGCTCTGGTGGATGTGCATCGAACTGCCCGGCGTGTGCGCCAGCGGCTTGGCCATGCACACCACGATCAGCCCGTGCTTGAGCGCGACTTCCTTGAGCAGGTGCTTGAAGAGGAAGGTCTGGTCGGCCAGCAGCACCGGGTCGCCGTGCAGGAAGTTGATCTCGAACTGGGTGGTGCCCATCTCGTGCATGAAGGTGTCGCGTTCCAGCCCCACCGCTGCCATGCAGCGGTAGACGTCCTGGAAGAACGGCCGCAGGCCGTTGTTGGAAGACACGCTGAAGGCCGAGTGGCCGATCTCGCGGCGACCGTCGAGGCCGACCGGCGCCTGGAAGGCTTCGTTGGCGTCGGGGTTGGGCGCGAAGACGAAGAATTCCAGCTCGGTCGCCACCACCGGGCTCCAGCCGCGCTCGGCGTAGCGCGCGACGACTTGCTTGAGCAGGCCGCGGGTGGACAGGCCGGACGGCTTGCCGTCGAGTTCCACCGCATCGCAGATGGCCAAGGCGCGGGGTTCGTCGCTCCAGGGCAGGCGGTGGATCTGGGTGGGCTCGGCGATCAGCGCGAGGTCGCCGTCGTCGCTGCCGTAGTACTTGGCCGGCGGGTAGCCGCCCATGATGCATTGCAGCAGGACGCCACGCGCCAGTTGCAACCGGCGCCCGGTGAGGAAGCCCTCGCCGGTCATCACCTTGCCACGCGGCACCCCGTTGAGGTCGGGGGTGACGCACTCGATCTCTTCCACTCCAGCCAGGCGTTCGGCGAGCGGGATTCCTAGATCGTTACTCATGACTTCTTATCCTTGTTCTTCTTGTCCTTGTCACAGGACGCCGCGCGAGGTGCGCGAGCCCGTACAAAATACGCACCACGCGTTCGATATTTCAAGCGGGCCGAAGATCGGATTTTCCTCGCCGGATCGCAGGCAGGACACGTGCGGAATGAGTTCGCGCGAATGAAGACGCCGCTCCCTGGAGCGGCGTCTCCATTGAGTCACCCGCCCTCAGAACAGGTGGGTGAACAGCCAGTACAGCGAAGCAGAGAGCACGATGGCCGCCGGCAGGGTCAGCACCCAGGCCATCAGCAGGTTGCGGATGGTGCGCATCTGCAGGCCGGAGCCGTTGGCGGCCATGGTGCCGGCGACGCCGGAAGACAGCACGTGGGTCGTCGATACCGGCAACCCGTACATGTCCGCTGCGCCGATGGTCATCATCGCCACCAGCTCCGCCGAGGCGCCCTGGGCGTACGTCAGGTGGGTCTTGCCGATCTTCTCGCCGACGGTGACCACGATGCGCTTCCAGCCGACCATGGTGCCCAGGCCGAGGGCGATGGCCACGGCAACCTTCACCCACAGCGGGATGAAGCGGGTCGACTCGTCGATCTTGCCCTTGAACGCCGCCAGCTTGCTGGTGGTATCGGCGTCGAAGTTGCCGACCTTGTCCTTGTCCATCAGGCGGATCGCCTCGCTGGACAGGTACATGTCGTTGCGCACGTTGCCCATGGCTTCGGCCGGCACGTGAGCAAGGCTGCCGTAGCCCTTCACTTCCGCGCCGATGGCGCCGGTCAGCGCCGCCAGCGACGGGATCAGTTCCGGCCTGGCTTCCTTGGTACGCACGTACTCCGACAGCACCGCGCGCGGGTCGGCCGGGGCCGGCTGCGGCGCGGCGCGGACCAGCGCCTGCTGGGTGACTTCGGTGATGGCGACGAACTGCACGGTCTGGTCCGCCGGCATGGTGCGGTTCAGCGCGTAGGCCATCGGCAGGGTGCCAACCAGGATCAGCATGATCAGGCCCATGCCCTTCTGCCCGTCGTTGGAACCGTGGGCGAAGGAGACGCCGGTGCAGGTGAGAATCAGCAGGCCACGAATCCACCACGGCGGCGGCGTCTTGCCCTTGGGCGCCTTGTACAGCGCGCGGTTCTTCACCAGCAGGCGCAGCGCCAGCAGCAGGAGCGCGGCGCAGACGAAGCCGATCAGCGGCGAGAGCAGCAACGAGTAGCCGACCTTGGTCGCCTGCGCCCAGTCGACGCCGCTGGTGCCGTCGCGGCCGTGCATCAGCGCATTGGCGATGCCCACGCCGATGATCGAGCCGATCAGCGTGTGCGAGGACGACGCCGGCAAGCCCAGCCACCAGGTGCCGAGGTTCCACAGGATGGCGGCGATCAGCAGGGCGAAGACCATGGCGAAACCGGCCGAGGAACCGACCTGCAGGATCAGCTCCACCGGCAGCAGGGCGATGATGCCGAAGGCCACCGCGCCGCTGGAGAGCAGCACGCCGAGGAAGTTGAAGCAGCCCGACCAGACCACCGCGAAGTGCGGCGGCAGCGAGTGCGTATAGATGACGGTGGCCACTGCGTTGGCGGTGTCGTGGAAGCCGTTGACGAACTCGAATCCCAGGGCGATGAACAGGGCGACCCCGAGCAGCAGGAACGGCGTCCAGGTGGTGACCGCAGTGGTGACGTCGTCGACGTCACGCACCAGGCTCCAGGCCGAGAACAGCAGGCCGACCGCGAGCACGGCGAAGAAGACGAAGGCGGTCAGGCTGCCGGGTTTGTGCTCCAGATGGGGCCGTCCTTCGGCGATGGGAACGGCCAGGGTATCGGTGGTCATGCTGGGAGTCCGCGTGGGGGATGTCCCGGTCATGATCGGCGGGGAATGTTACAGGTTATGTCTCAACGCCAGGCACCGGACGCTGTAGGAGCGAGCTTGCTCGCGAACCGCCTGACACCGCGACAATCGGCCAGGTTCGCGAGCAAGCTCGCTCCTACGAAAAGCTCTGCCCAACCAGCTTCAGTAAACCTCCGGCACCACGATTTCCCGCGGGGTCGGTGTGCGCGAGTAATCCTCGTTGCGCTGCCGCGCGGGCAGGATCACCGACGGATGCTCCACGTCCTCATAGGGAATCAGGTTCAGCAGGTGGCTGATGCAGTTCAGCCGCGCGCGCTTCTTGTCGTCGGCCTGCACCACCCACCAGGGCGCCTCGGCAATGTGGGTGCGCTCCAGCATGATTTCCTTGGCCTTGGTGTAGGCCTCCCAGCGCCGGCGCGACTCCAGGTCCATGGGGCTGAGCTTCCACTGCTTGAGCGGGTCGTGGATGCGGCTGAGGAAGCGCAGGTGCTGTTCGTCGTCGGAGATGGAGAACCAGTACTTGATCAGCTGGATGCCCGAGCGCGCCAGCATGCGCTCGAACTCCGGCACGCTGCGGAAGAACTCCTCGTACTGCTCGTCGTTGCAGAACCCCATGACCCGCTCGACGCCAGCGCGGTTGTACCAGCTGCGGTCGAACAGGACGATCTCCCCCGCCGCCGGCAGGTGCGAGACGTAGCGCTGGAAGTACCACTGGGTCTGCTCGCGGTCGTTGGGCGCGGGCAGCGCGGCGACCCGGCACACGCGCGGATTGAGGCGCTGGGTGATGCGCTTGATCACGCCGCCCTTGCCGGCCGCGTCGCGGCCCTCGAAAAGGATGACCACCTTGTGGCCGGTCTTCACCACCCAGCTCTGCAGTTTCACCAGCTCGCCCTGCAGGCGGAACAGCTCGCTGAAGTAGCGACGGCGGGCGAGCTTCTCCTCGTCGACGTCGGCGTGCTCGTCGAACAGCTCATCGAGGTTGCGCACGTCTTCCAGCAGTTCCAGCTCCAGCTCTTCGTCGCTGTGGTCAAGCAGTTCGCGGTGGATGCGGCGGATGCGGTGGATCACGGATTCATGGATCAGGGGCATGGCGGCGGCCTGCGCGTCGGGGCTTTGCCGCCAGACTAGGGGCGCTCGGTGTCAGGCTGGTGACAGCCTTGCTCGGCCCTCTGTGCTGAGGCTTGCCCCTCTCCCCCGCCCTGGCTGCGCGCCCCGCTCCGAAGGGAGAGGGAGCCGTTCGGCGCAAGCTGATAGATCGGAGAGTTCATGACGCTGCCTGCACTGAGGACAGTCCCCTCTCCCTTCAGGGAGAGGGAAACCGGCACACGCACCGACCTCGTATCCGCTCTCGCTGCTATCTCCCTACTTCTCGCGCAGTTCCATCACCTTCAGCTCCGGATCGGCCTTGATCTGCTTGTCGGTAAACGGCAGCTCCGGCCATTGCTGCCGGGCGAACAGCTCCGTCTGGTCGCGATGGTGCGGCGAGCCGGGTTCGCTGGACTGCGAGAACGCCAGCAGCCCGCGCGCCTTCGGCCCGTCGGCGGTGAAGTCGACCAGCTGGATATAGCTGCTGCCGCTGAGCACGCGGTAATGGTCGCCCTGCCACTGCGAAGTGATGGCGTTGTACACGCCCTCGTTGCCGGTGCCGCCAGGGATGCCCAGGGGATTGGCCTGGTCGCCGGTCAGTTGCAGTTCGCCCCAGGTCTCATCTGCCTGGATCTTGCGGGCGCCGATCTCCTGCCCGGCGGCCACCAGGGCCTGTTGCGCCTGCTGGCGGACCTCCGGCTTGTCCAGGGCGATGCCCGAGGGCGTGGCCAGCGGCAGCTTGGGATCGAAGGGCAGGCGCCAGCCACCCTCGATCTTCAGGAAGCGCGCGACAAACGCCTGGAAGTAGGCGAAGCCGGGATTGCTGTCGAGGTTGACGTGGCGGTCCCACGAGCCCAGCGCGGCGCAGGCCGCCTCCGCGCCCGCCGGGGCTGGCTTGCACAGTTGCAGCAGGTCGTCGAGGAGCATGTCGGCGACGTAGACGCGGTTGTCAGTGACCAACTTCTGCAGGTCATCCGGGCCGATCTTGCCGTCGCCCTTCAGGCGTTCCAGGGCGAAGCGAGCACGGGCACTGACCGGGATCGAATCGCGGCTCACCAGCGGCGAGAAGCCGGTCAGCGGCTGCGCCGGGTTGCTCAACCAGGCGCTGTCATTGGAGTTCTGCACGAAGTCCTGGCGCTCCAGCGCCGGCATCTGCTCCGGCGGAGTAAGGCCGGCATGACGCGCCCCCGGTGCGCTGGACCAGTTGCAGGCACGGCGTCCGCCCTGCAGCACCGGCAGGCCCTGCTTCTGGAACGCGGGGATCGCGCAGTCGGCCAATTGTTGCTGGCTCAGGTAAGGCACCACCGATTGATTGAGGTAGAGCACCTTGCCTTCTGCGTCAGTGGCCAGGGTGTTGACCCACGGAATCCCCTGTATCCGCTCCACGCTGTCGCGCAGCTCATCCAGGCTGCGCGCGTGATCGATGGCGTACCACTGCTGCAGCACGCGGTCGTTGCCCAGGTTGGCGTCGCGCACGGCGAAGGCTTCATTGGCGTTCCAGGGGAATTTGCCGGGCACGCTGAGCAGCGGGCCGTACTCGGACTCGTACAGCGTATGGCTGCGCGTGCCCACGCGGCCGTCGGCCTCACGTACCCGCACGCGCAGGGTGACTTCCTTCAACGGCCGCGACTGGCCATCGACGCGGTAGCTGTGCGGGTCCTGCGGGTCGAGATCCAGTCGATACAAGGTGAAGTGGCTGGAGGTGTCCACCGTATGGCTCCAGGCCAGGTCCTTGCCGAAGCCGATGTTCACCAGCGGCATGCCCGGCAGCGAAGCGCCCATCACATCGAGCTGGCCGGGAATGGTCAGGTGCATCTGGTAGAAACGCAGCGCGCCGAACCAGGGGAAATGCGGGTTGGCCAGCAGCAGGCCGTTGCCGTCCACAGAACGCTCGCTGCCCACCGCGACGGCGTTGCTGCCGTGGTTCTGATGGAAGTTCTCGCGACGCTCCATCGCCGCCAGCACCTCGCCGTCGCTGACGATGGAGGACGTTGCCTGGCCCGGCGGCGTCGCTGCCATCATCGCCTCGGCGAACTGCCCGGCACCGGATTGCACCAGCAGCCGGCGGGTCAGGCGCAGCAGGTCGTCGCTCTCCAGCGGGCGCAGCCAGGCCTTGCCCGCGCACTGCGTGCCGGCCGCCTGGGTATCCCACAGCCAGCGGTTGTAGCCGGCCGCGTAGCCATCGAGCAGGTCGCGGATCGGCTGCGGCTGGGCGCTGCGCAGGCGACGCAGGGATTCGTTGTCGTTGAGCCAGGTGTAGAAGAAGTCCGAGGGCAGGTTGCCGATGCCGGCGGAGTTCTTGCCGTCCACGCCGAAGTAGCGCGAGCGTTCGCCCCGCGCAGTGAGGACTTCCTCGGCCAGCAGGCAGGCGTTGTCGCGGGCATAGGCGTAGCCGATGCCGTAGCCCAGGCCCAGTTCGTCCCTGGCCTGGATGTGCGGGATGCCGTAGCGGGTCCAGCGGATCTGCGCCTCGAGTTCGGCGCCATAGGCCAGCGCGGGTAGTCCGGAAGCCAGCAGGCTGCCGGCCACGGCGGCCAGTCGGAAGGTCTTGCTCATTGATTCCCTCAATGCTCGGATGACGGCCGGATGCCCGGCCAGGGGCACGCGGCCGCGCCGCTCGCGCGGTGCCGGTGCAAGGGTTGAGTGGCGGCTCACGCCGGCCAATGCAGTGCGCTGAAGGTCATCGCGCCGCGCCTTCCGAGGCACGCGCGCAGGCAGGTTGCTGAGGACATGGGTTCTCCTTTTTCTTGTCGGTCGCCTCGCGAAAAAAGCGACGCGCCTCTTCAGGGGAACGGATGGGCCGCACGCGAAATTAACCCGCGACCGATGGCGATCGGCCACACAGCAAGGCTCTATCTCGCGGCTTTCGCCCGTTCCAGAGGCGTCGCGGGCGGTTCGACTTCAGGGCGCCGGGAGGGTTCCGGACTGACGCTTCCAACGACCGGGCGACTGCCCCGTCCAGCGCTGGAAAGCGCGGGAGAAACTCGCCGCCTCGGCGTAGCCCAGGCACTGCGCGATGCCATGCAGATCCATCCGCGATTCGCATAGCAGGCGCTCGGCCAGACGCCGTTTGATGCCGTCGTTCAGCCCCTGCAGGCTCTGCCCCTCCTGCGCCAGGCGCCGTTGCAGCGTGCGCTCGGAAAGACCCAGTCGCTCGGCCACCGCGGCAGCGCCGAGCAGGCTGGCGGAATCACGCAACAGCAGTTGCTGGACCTGCCGAGCGGTCGGTGTGGCGGCCAGGGTCAGCGCCAACTCTCCACAGAGGCGCTCGCAGAGCTGCTCGCCGCTGTCGCGCGCGCTGATCTGCGCTTGCGGCAGCGGCGCCTGCAGGTCTTCCAGGGCAAAGAGCATGGCGTTGCGTGGCGCCTCGAACAGTGGCTCGATGCCGAAGATGTCGTGGAACACGCTGGCATCGGCTGGCGCCGCGCAGCGCAATTCGATGGCCAGGGGCTGCAGCGGCCGCTGCAGCAACTCGCCGGACAATTGCCAGCAACCGGCAATGCCGCGCTCCACCACGAAAGCTCGGGCATCCTCGGGCAGTACGCGATCGTCGTACACCAGCCACACCCCGCGCGCCTCCACCTCGCTGCTCACGGGGCAAAGGGTCAGGGCCAGGCTCTGGTAACGGCCGAAGGTTTCGAAGGCTTCCTGCAGGGTGCGGCTGGCGAGCATGGTGAAACCCAGCAGCCCCAGCGACGTCAGGTGATAGCGCCGCCCGGTGGCCAAACCCAGGCCCGGCCTGTTCCTGCGCTGCAACAGGTTGCGGATCACCGCCAGTTCCTGCCACGCCTGGATGCGCCCGGCGCGCGCCTGCAGGTCGGCGGGCGAGATGGCGCTGCCCACCAGGCAATCGTCGGCGTCGATGCCTTCGTCGCGGGCGCTGTCGAGCAGGTACTGCACTCCGGTGATTTCGCGGGTCTGGCGCCAATCCATCACGAATTCCTCATTGGCCGCCGCATGGCGGGAAAAGTCAATTTTTGGCGGCTTTGATCATGGAAGAAAGTGACGGCGCTGACCATGCTTGAGGTGCCAATAACACTCACAAGAGGCTTCCCCATGTTCGAGTTCTTCTACGCGTTGCCCAGCCAGAACCGCGCCGCCGAGTACAAGCACTTCCGCATCGTCCCGGCCACCGGCGCCATCGGTGCGGACGTCAGCGACCTGGACCTGACCACCCTGGGCGACGACGGCTTCGCCGAGCTGCGCCAGGCACTGCTGGCGCACAAGGTGCTGTTCATCCGCGGGCAGAACCTGAGCGTGGAAAACCTCGAAGCCGTGACCCTGCGCTTCGGCGAATTCGGCCGCGAACCCTATGTGGTCGGCATGGAAGATCACCCGCATGTGGTGCGGGTGGTGAAGGAAGCCAACGAGAAGACCCCGGTGGTGTTCGGCGGCGCCTGGCACAGCGACTGGTCGTTCCAGGAACGCCCGCCGGCCTTCACCCTGCTCTACGGCCATGACATCCCGCCGTTCGGCGGCGACACCCTCTACGCCAACCTGGCGCTGGCCTACGAATGGCTGTCGCCGAAGCTGCGCGCGCAACTGGAAACCCTCGACGCCATCCACAGCCCCGAACGCGCCTACGGCGCCGAGGCCAAGCACAACGACCTGATGGAGAACATGGCGGTGCGCTACGGCAGCCACGATGGCGAAGTGCGCTCCCACCCTCTGGTGACCCGGCACCCGGAAACCGGCAAGAAAGTCCTCTACATCAACCCGGCCTACACCAGCGGCATCAAGGGCATGCGCCCGGCCGAGTCGCAACCGCTGCTGGACTACCTGTTCGGCATCGCCACCCAGCCGGCCTTCACCTGCCGCATGCGCTGGACTGCCGGCACCCTGGCGATCTGGGACAACCGCAGCACCTGGCACTACCCGGTGTCGGACTACCACGGCATGCGCCGGGAGATGTACCGCACCACTGTGGTGGGCGAAGTACCGAGCCGCTGAGGAGCCCCACGATGAACACGGACAAGTTCCACGCCGCCGCCCACGCCCTGGCCGAGGCGCGGGCCAGCCGAACGCCCATCGCCGCGCCAGCGGCACACTTTGGCCTCACCGGGCTGGACGACGCCTATCGCGTGCAGGCGCTGGGCATCGACCTCGCGATGGCCGGCGGCGAGCGCCTGGCGGGCGCCAAGGCCGGGCTGATCTCGCCGGCAATGCAGGCGGCGCTCAAGGTCGACGAACCGGTTCACGGCCGCTTGCTCGCCAGCCTGCGCTGTCGATCCGGCGCGCTTATCGCCCGCAAACGCCTGCTGCAACCGCGAATCGAGGCAGAACTCGCCCTGCTCATCGGCCGCGACCTGCCGACGGGAGAGCTCGATCTGGCCACTTTTCGCGCCTGCATCGAAGGTGCGGTCCCGGCCATCGAGATCAACGACACCGCCGTGGCCAACTGGCAGATCGGCCTGCTCGACTCGGTGGCCGACAACCTCTGCGCAGGCCTCTACCTGACCGGCGACCAGCCGGTGGCGCTGGGAAGACTGGACGACGCCGCGCTGGCAGTGCAACTGCTGCGCAATGGCGCGCCGGCCTTTCCGCCGACCCGGACGACCCTCGGGGCGATGCTTGACATCGGCCTCTGGCTGGCGCGGCGAATGGCACGTCTGGACGCACCGTTGAAGGCCGGCGACGTCTTGCTGTGCGGGGCTCTGGCGCCGATGTCGCCGGTTGCGCCGGGGGATGCGTTCGAGCTGGAAATCGAGGGTGTGGGACGCGTCGGCTGCAGCTTCGAGCGGTGAGTGACTGGACGGCCCGCTCGCGATTCGCGCGCGTGGTCTCCTACAACCCCGCCCCAAACCGCCCTGCATGCTCGCGCAGCATCCCCCGCAGCAACTGTGCGGCGGGCGACAGGTAGGCGCCCTCCCGCACCGTCAGCCCGATGGTCCGCGTCAACGTGGTTTCGGCCAACTGCACCTCGCGCAACTGATCCATCCCGTGCCCGCCCGCCAGCGCCTCGCGGGCGATGAAACTGAGCAGGCGGGTGCGGGCGATCAGGTTGGGCAGCATGGGAATCGCGTTGGTCTCGATCTGCACCTGCGGCAGTGGCAGTTGGTAGGCCTGGAAGGTGGCGTCCATCCAGCGTCGCGACGACACCCCGGTAGCCGGCAGTACCCAGCGATAGCGGCACAGGTCGGCCATGGCTACGGGTGCATCGAAGATCGGATGGTCGTGGCTGGCGACCACCACTACCTGGTCCTGCAGCAGCGGTTCGCTGCTCAGTTGCGGATCGTCGACGATGCGCGAGCAGATCGCCATGTCCAGCCGCCCGCTGCGCAACGCTTCGCGCAGCACATCGTCCTGGCCCAGCACCAGGCTCATGGTGACCTCCGGCGCACGGGCCAGCAGGTCCTCGGTGAGGCGCGGCAGCAGGTACTCGGCCATGGTCGCCGCGCAACCCAGGCGGATATTGCCTACGACACCACTGGCGAAGTCGCGCACCTCGCGGCGGGTTTCCTCGATGTCCTGACGCAATTGCCGGGCCCGCTGGAGCATCAGTTCACCGGCCGGTGTCAGGCGAATCCGTCGGCCGTCACGCTGGAACAACCGCGCACCGAGGGACTCCTCCAGGCGCTGGATGCTCTTGGTCAGCGCCGGCTGGCTGCGCCCCAGCCGCTCGGCGGCGCGCCCCAGGTGGCCGAGCTCGGCGATGGTTTCGAAGTAGGCGAGATCACGCAGGTCCATGGCGGCCAACCGATAAATTTCAGGAATGGATTCATGACTATTAGAAAATAGACTTGATCGATCCGGCTACCGATAATTCTTCCGTCTTCCCCGTCCGGAGCCGTCCGTGTCCAGTCGCCCCGCCCTCTTCGTCGCCCGTATCCCCGTCAGCCTGCAATGGTTGACCCTGGCGCTCGGGGCCGCAGGCGCCGGGCAACTGCTCACCTGGCTCGGCATTCCCGCCGCGCTGTTCCTCGGGCCCATGCTGGTGGCCATCGCCTTCGGCGTCAGCGGCGCGGAAATCCGCCTGCCGCGCAGCGCCTTCCGCCTCAGCCAGGGCTGCATCGGCCTGCTGGTCGCCCACGCCATGAGTTGGTCGGTACTGCAGGCGATGGTCGCCTCCTGGCCGCTGATGCTCAGCGCCACGGTGCTCACCGTGCTGCTGTCCGCTGCCGTCAGCTATGCCATGGTGCGCTTCGGCGGCATCCCCGGCAGCACCGCCGCCTGGGGCACCGCGCCGGGCGGCGCGGCGGCCATGGTGTCGATGGCCGAAGCCAACGGCGCCGACCCGCGCGTGGTCGCCACCATGCAGTACGTGCGGGTGGTCTGCGTGGTCATGGCCGGTGCGCTGGTGGGGCGCTTCCTCGGCATCGAGGGCGGCGGTTCAGTGGCGCACAGCACGCCGATCATCGACACCGCCACCCTGCCCGACCAGATCAATTGCCTGTTGCTGATCTTCGTCTGCACCACTGCCGGCGCGAAGCTGCCGGCCGGTCCACTGCTGGTACCGCTGGTGGCCGGAGCGGTTCTTCAGCTCACCGGCGTGTTGCACATCACCCTGCCGCACTGGTTGCTGGCCAGCGCCTACGGCGTGATCGGCTGCTACATCGGCCTGCGCTTCGACCGCGAAAGCCTCGCCTACGTCGGCCGCCACCTGCCGGCCATGCTGGTCAGCGCACTGGCGCTGATCGCCAGCTGCGCGCTGTTCGCCTGGGCGCTGGCAGCCATCACCGGGATGGACTTCCTCTCCCTCTACCTCGCCACCAGCCCCGGCGGCCTGGATGCCATGGCGATCATCGCAGTGGACACCCATTCCGACGTCGGCCTGGTGCTGGCGATGCAGACGTTGCGGCTTTTCGTGGTGCTGTTCACCGGGGTTTCCGTCGCCCGCACGGTGATTCGCCTGAGCCGCGCCTGAGCCTGGCGCCGTGCCTGTAGGAGCGACTGTCTTCTTCGGTCAATTTGTGTCACTGAGTTCCCCTCACCCCAGCCCTCTCCCACCGGGAGAGGGCTGGGGTGAGGGGGCTCTTGATTTTGCAGGAGCGAGCTTGCTCGCGAACCGCCCAACCCTGGAGACGCCGGCTGACTCCGTTCGCGAGCCAGCTCGCTCCTACACAATGCGCCCACCCGTGCCCTTGTGCCGGCGAACCCACCCCCGCTAAGGTCGTCGCTCCTTCACCGAGCGAGCCCGCCATGGATAGCCTTCGCTACCGCCCCACTGCCTTCCACGTCACCCACTGGAGCACTGACCCGTTCAGCCGCGGCGCCTACAGCACCCTGCTGCCCGGCGGCACGCCGGAGCATCGGCGCCGGCTGGGTGAGGTCCTGGGCGGCAAGCTGGTGCTGGCCGGCGAAGCCTGCAACCCAAACGCCCCCGCCATGACCCACGGCGCCTGGGACGATGGCCTGCGCGCCGCCAAAGCGGCCATCGAAAGCAGCGCCCGCCGGGTGCTGGTGATCGGCGCGGGCTTCGCCGGTCTTGCCGCCGCACGCCGTCTCAGGGAGGCGGGAATCGAGTGCGTCGTTATGGAGGCCCGTGGCCGCATCGGTGGCCGCGTCCACAGCATTTCCCTCGGTCCGGTGCGAGTGGACGAAGGCGCCGCCTGGCTGCAGCACTTCGACGATAACCCGCTGGCCGCTCACGCCCGGCAGCTCGGCCTGCCGCTGCGGGAAACCGATTTCGGCCAGCCTCTGGCCGCTGCGGTGGATGGCCCGGTGCCCGATATCGACGCGGCCTGGGAAGCCCTGCGCGCCGGAATCGACCGCAGCCTGCCGCTGGCGGAAGGTGTCGCGCACTATCTCGAAGAGCGCGATGAGCCAACCCGCCGCGCCACCCGCTTCGCCCTGGATGCCAACCTGATCCTGGAAGCCTGCCTGCCGCTGGAATCGCTGTCGGTCGATGCACTGGACGAAGAAGGCGTCGGTGCCGGCGACCGTTTCCTGCCGCAGGGGTACTCACAACTGGTCGAGCATCTGGCCGAAGGGCTGGATATCCGCCTGAACCAGCCGGTGACCGCCATCGACTGGTCCGAAGCCTCGGTGCGGGCAGGCGGTGAAAGCGCCGATTTCTGTATCTGCACCGTGCCCCTCGGCGTGTTGCGTGATATCCGCTTCACCCCGCCCCTGCCGGCGGCGCAGCAGGACGCGCTGGAGCACCTGGGCATGGGCCGACTGGAGAAGGTCGTACTGCAGTTCGACGAGCGCTGGTGGCCGGTGTCACCGTCGGGTTACCTGCGCTGGTACGACACGCCGGCCAGCTTCGGCGAGTGGCTGGATCTCACCGACGCGGTGGGTACGCCGACCATTGCCGGGTTGATCGCGGCGGATGCGCTGGAGCGGTTGTTTGCGGGCCGCAGCGATGAGGAGATTGCGCGCGCGGCCTCTGAAGCTCTGCAGGCGTGGGCGAACGCCATTCGAAACGCCGACACTGACCTGTAGGAGCTGAACCGTAGGATGGGTGGAGCCTAGGCGATACCCATGCTGCCGGTGCCGGGATCGATGGGTATCGCTGCCTCCACGCCATCCTACGGATGCGCCAATGGCAGGAGTGAGCCATCCGCTAAACCCCGTCCAGCGTCAGATCGACCAACCGCTCGACATAGCCCGTATCCAGCTCCTCGGCGGAAAACAGGATGCGGTACACCAGCGGCGCCATCAGCCGGTCGACGATGCGGTCGACGTCCGGCAGCTTCTCGCCACGCCCCTTGGCGCGCAGCAGGATGATGTCGAACTGGCCGCAGGCAATCGCCATGCAGCGCCCGGAGCAGCCGCCGCCAGCGGCCAGCAGGTCGAGCACTACCGCGCGGCCGGGCACCGAAGCGGTTTCCTCCATGTACTGCTCGCCCCAGGCCAGCAGGTCGCCACACAGGCTGCCGGTATCGGCAGGCTCGGCATCCGGGCGGATGCGCTCCAGGGCAACGTCGCCCAGCAACTCGCTGAGGTCGCCCCAGCGCCGGTAGATGGTCGAGGGCGTGACACCAGCGCGCGCCGCGATCAGCGGCACGGTCAGTTCGGCGCGGTCGCGCTCTTCCAGCAACTCCTGGACAGCCTTGTGCACCGATGCCTGCACCCGCGCGCTGCGGCCGCCTGGACGAACACCCTGATTAATTGCCATAAGCACCTTAACGCAAAGAATTTGCTTTTATCCGAAATCGGGTCCAGCATCTCGCAAAAGCAAAATCTTAGCCTTTGCGAGCTGAATCATGGCACAGACCTTACCCAAAAGCGCGCCCGGCTTTTTCCCGGCCCTGCTGCTGACCGCGATCCTCATGGCCTTCCTCGCCGCCGCTGCCGCGCCCACGCCGCTCTATGCGCTGTACCGCGAGTCCTGGCAATTCTCCCCCGCCCTGCTGACGCTGGCCTTCAGCATCTACGCCGGCGGGCTGATGCTGGCGCTGCTGGTGTTCGGTTCGCTGTCGGACCACCTCGGCCGTCGCCCGCTGATTCGTGCGGCGCTGATCATCGAGTTGCTGGCGATGAGCGTGTTCCTCTACGCCAACTCGGTGGAACTGCTGATCGCCGGGCGCCTGCTGCAAGGCTTCGCCACCGGCGTCGCGACCGCTGTACTGGGTGCCGCCATGCTCGACATCGACCGCGAGCGCGGGCCGTTGATCAACAGCGTCGCGCCCATGCTCGGCATGGCGCTGGGCGCACTGGGCAGCAGCGCACTGGTGCAGTTCGGCGGCGACCCGCTGCACCGCGTCTATGTCTGGTTGCTGGCGGTATTCGCGCTGGCCCTGGTGCTGTTGCGCTGGCTGCCGGAAAGCGTCAGCAGGCAGCCCGGCGCGCTGGCCTCGCTGAAGCCGCGCATCCGCATTCCCCCGCAGGCGCGCCGGGCGTTCTGGAGCGTGGCGCCGCTCAACGCCAGCCTCTGGGCGCTGGGCGGTTTCTACCTGTCGCTGGGCCCGACCCTGGCGCGCCAGGTGACCGGTCTGCCGGTTCCGATGATCGGCGGTGGGCTGGTCTCGCTGCTGTGCTTCTGCGGCGCCGTGGCGATCTTCGCGCTGCGCAACCGGCCGGCAGCGGTCATCCTGCGCCGCGGCGGGCTGGCCCTGATCATCGGCCTGCTGATTACCCTGCTCGGCGTGGATTCCTCCAACCTCTGGCTGTTCTTCCTCGGCACCGCGGTGGCGGGCCTTGGCTTTGGCGGCGCCTTCCTCGGCGCATTGCGCTCGGTGGTGCCGCTGGCCCACGCCCACGAGCGCGGTGCGCTGATGGCGAGCTTTTATGTGCTCAGCTACCTGGCGTTCAGCGTGCCGGCGATCCTCGCCGGGCTGGCGATCCAGCGTTATGGCCTGGTCGCCACCACCAACGGCTATGCCAGCCTGCAGATTCTCGCGGCGTCGCTGGTCCTGCTGCTGTCCTTGCGCGCACCCGCCGCGCAGAAGGCGCCGGCCTGAATCAGGCCGCCTCGCGGGCGCGCAGGAAGTCGTAGAGCGCGCGCACGGCCGGCTGCTCTAGCGCCTGGGCGGCGTGGCAAAGGCCGATGCGGCGCACGGGTAGCGGCAGGTTCAAGGTTCCGCTGCGCACGGCCGGGGCGCCGCCGAGCAACGAGGCCGGAAGGATCGCCGCGCCCAGGCCGGCACTGACCAGCCGCAGGGCAAGATTCAGGGTGCTGGCCTGCGCGACCACCGGTGCGCTGCCGTAGGCAGTCATCAAACGCTGGTGCGACGGGTGCGACGGACAGGTGATCCACGCGTCGACTGGCACACTCTCGGCGCCGGGCGGCAGCGCCAATACGTACGGATCGTCCCACACCGGAACGAACAGTTCGTCTTCGCAACAGAACTCCTCCGCCGCCAGCCGCGCCTCCCCCACACAGCCTTCCTCCAGGTGCAGTTGCAGGTTGGGGATCGCTTGCCGGGCCAGGCCGACGAAGCGCTCGATCTGCTCGGCGCTGATGTCCCCTTCCACCCCCAGGTGCAGCGGCTGCCGCTCCGACGACTGGCGGAACAGCTTGCGCAAAACCTCCGCCTCGGCCAGCAGGGCACGGGCTCGCGGGTACAGGGTGCGCGCCGCTTCGCTGACATCCACACCGCGCGGTTGGCGCACGAACAGCTCGGTGCCCAGGCTCTCCTCCAACTGGCGAACGGTGGCGGACAGCGTGGGTTGGCTGACGAACAGGCGCTGCGCGGCGGCGGTGATGTTGCGCTCTTCGAAGACCGCGACGAACGCGGCGAGCTGTCGAATATCCATAGGAAATCCCGATACCAGGCACAGGAATAAGCCATTTTTCAGGCAGCAATGCGCTAAATATACTTCACTGCATCGTCCAGGCATCCAGATTTTCGATTGCAGGAGAACCACCATGAGCAAGCCCCTGATCATCGTCACCGGCGCCAGTTCCGGCATCGGCGAAGCCACCGCCCGCCTCTTTTCCCGGCAAGGTCACCCGCTGCTGCTGCTCGCCCGGCGCATCGAGCGCCTGGAAGCACTCAAGCTGCCGAACGCGCTGTGCCGTGCCGTCGATGTGACTGACCGCGAAGCCCTGCTGGCCGCCGTCGAGGAGGCCGAGAAGCGTTTCGGCCCGGCTGACGCGCTGGTGAACAACGCCGGCGTGATGCTGCTGGGCAATATGGTCAAGCAGGACCCGGCCGAGTGGGAGCGCATGCTCGACGTCAACGTGAAGGGCCTGCTCAATGGCGTGCACGCCGTGCTCAAGGGCATGGTCGAGCGCAACCAGGGCAGCGTGATCAATGTCAGCTCGGTGGCCGGGCGCAAGACCTTCCCCAACCACGTCGCCTATGTCGGCACCAAGTTCGCCGTGCACGCGATCTCCGAGAACCTGCGCGAGGAAGTCGCGGCGCATAACGTCCGCGTGGTGACCATCGCTCCCGGCGCGGTGGAAACCGAGCTGCTCAGCCACACCACCGACGAGGCGATCAAGAGCGGCTACCAGGACTGGAAACGCGAGATGGGCGGCAAGGTGCTCAGTGCCGAGGACGTGGCCAACGCCATCGGCTACGCCTACAACCAGCCGCAGGGCGTGTGCATCCGCGAGATCGTGCTGGCGGCGACTCGGCAGCAGGCTTGATCGGCCAGGCCCGAGGGTTCTCGCAAGAGCGCATGCGCGAACTCCCCGGAAGAACACCACCGTAGGATGGGTGGAGCCTAGGCGATACCCATGCTGCCAATGCGGCAGGAGTCGAGGGGTATCCTTCGCTCCACGCCATCCTACGAAGGCGTCAGCCGGTGAAGATCATCCCGCCTGCCTAGCCGCCCAGCGGCGGTACTGCTTGGCCCGGCGCAGCGTGCGCCACTGCTCCATCACCAGCGTGCGCCACGGCGAAGCCTGCGGGTTGGGCGCACGGTGGGCGCCGATGCGGTGCAGCTGCAGCTTGACCAGCGCCATGTAGGCCAGCGCCGCCAGCGGCTTG
>OGQD01000501.1_pt1 | contig 29309 bp, 28 predicted proteins | sample 1553091 | NCBI WGS metagenome assembly OGQD01 (sample SAMEA2580290, study PRJEB22360) | human gut metagenome | biome: human gut; feature: human-associated habitat; material: faeces | place: Denmark | collected 2008/2010
AGGCTTTTAACTGAGTTTTGATATTTTGATCTAACATAATCAAGCTCCAAAGGAGAAAATTTTTAACTTGTTGAGAATATTACGATAAAACTTCAAATAGGTGAAACAGTATGTTTTTATAATTTTAATCGGTTTATTGAATAAACGGATTGTAATAAAAATCACGCTTTATTGATTCATACTTAGTGAAAATCACTTTGTTATATAAATGACATCTTGAGATGAGATAAGATGATCAACCTTATACTTAAGGAATATCAGCATGAAACTACAGGCAGGAATCTATCAACATTATAAAGGTAATCTTTATCAGGTTTTTCATGTGGCTAGACATAGTGAAACAGAAGAAGAGTTGGTCGTTTATCAATGTTTATATGGTGATTATTCTATTTGGGTAAGGCCTTTGACCATGTTTATTGAAACGGTTGATGTGGATGGTCAGCCAGTACCGCGTTTTAATTTTCTTCATCAAGTTTAAAAAGCTCTAAAGGTGAGTGTATGCTAAATCGTGAATTTTTATTGCGTCTATCCGAATTATACGATGAGTTTCAACAACACGATGCCAAGCAGTCTGATCGTCTTCAACGTTTTCGGAATATCGAGCCGGATTCCGCGCAATTTCTTTCGATGCTAATTCGGACGCAACAATCCAAATCTATTTTAGAAATAGGCACATCGACAGGTTATTCAACTTTATGGTTAGCTGAAGCAGCACAGGCAACTGGGGCAAACATTGTTACACTCGAAATAGAAGAAAAACGCAGCCAACAGGCAAAAAACTACGCGCAGGAACTCAAACTGGACACAGTTATTGAGTTTTGGGTGGGAGATGCCGCTCAATATTTACAACAAGCCCAAACCACCTTTGATTTTATTTTATTGGATGCAGAGCGAAGTTATTATCCAAATTACTGGAATGATCTTAAGCGTTTAATGCGTAAAAACGGTGGAGTCTTGATGGTGGATAATGTGATTTCCCACGCGGCTGAGGTCAAAGCTTTTTTAAATATGATTAAACAGGATGGGGATTTTTTAACCAGTACCATTTCATTCGGCGCAGGTTTGTTTATGGTGGTGGCAAAATAAACGATCAAACGGGCGTGTATGGCAAGGTGACTCAGCTTAAATAAACACGATCGTGCCTTGCCTAAAGATAAAGAATGTGTCGTATAAAAAATTGTTGAGATTTAAAAAATCGACAGTCGACTAAAATGTAAATCAAATTCTAAATATTTCTGCACAAAAGCGGTTTTATCTTGTGAGCGCAGTAAATTGTCATAAATAAATTCTGGTACGGGGTGATACAGTTCACCTTTGCCATTATTATAAAAAATTTTTAGATAACGTGAAGCCGCATTGTATTTCCAGGAAGTGACGGCAACCAATTTTTCCATAGAATTCTCCCCTAAAGGTGAGCAGCATACGATAAAAGATCGTGCTACTCATTTGAACATTAATGTAATTGATGCTGCACCTATAGATGAGAATTGTAAAAGTTTAATTCATGATAAATTAATCACTTAAAATGAAAGAGCCACCCAAAAGGGTGGCTCCAGATCTATTTAAAATCTAAAGAATTAGATTTTACCAACTAGATCAATTGAAGGTGCTAGAGTTGCGTCGCCTTCTTTCCATTTTGCAGGGCAAACTTCACCTGGGTGAGAGTGAACGTATTGCGCTGCTTTTACTTTGCGAAGAAGTTCTTGCGCATCACGACCAATACCACCTGCATTGATTTCAACGATTTGGATTTTACCTTCTGGATCGATTACGAAAGTACCACGGTCAGCAAGACCAGCAGACTCAATCAGAACTTCGAAGTTTTTAGCAAGTGCCCAAGTTGGGTCGCCAACCATAACGTATTGGATTTTTTTGATTTCTTCAGAAGAATCATGCCAAGCTTTATGCGTGAAATGAGTGTCAGTTGAAACTGAGTAGATTTCTACGCCTAATTTTTGGAATTCAGCATAGTTGTCTGCAAGGTCACCAAGTTCAGTTGGGCAAACAAATGTAAAATCAGCTGGATAGAAGAAAACAACAGACCATTTGCCTTTAAAGTTTGCTTCAGAAACTTCAACGAATTGACCGTTGTGATATGCAGTTGCTGTGAATGGTTTAACTTCTGTATTAATTAAGCTCATCATTTTCTCCATGATTGAGGTTTATATTTAAACTCTAAAATTCTGATTTAGCATAAAGAATTTTATTTTATTGAGGAAATGGTATTTTTGCATGATTAGAATCGGAAAAACTAATAATCCTGTAAAATGACCATCACCACATTATGGTTTCCATCATTTCAGCGCAAAATTATGATCTGAAAATGACAATCGCCTATAAATTTGATTTGCATTAGAACATGCAGGCGATTGAGAAAAAATTCAAGGTGAAAATGTAAAAAACAATGAATTTGTCAGAAATAAACCAGTTCTTTCATCATTGTTGCAACCCTCTTTATTTTTCTCCCAAAGAAAGAAATAAAAGGGACTGATGAAAGAAGCCTAATGGCTTTCGTTATCAGGTTATACCGCGTAAAATAGATCGCTTGTTTATCAATATTTAGGAAATTTTATCTGTGCAGCGTGATTTAGATGTAAATCAATGGGTGATGGTGCGTGATCGACATCGTTTAAATCGACTAGGCAAAGGTAAAGAAAAAAATTTAGAGCAATATCAACAATTATTCGAAAAATCAAATGCTCAGGTGAAAGCGCGAATTGCTCGTTTTCCCAAAATAAAACTCAATCAGGATTTGCCTGTCACGCAATATGCGGATCGTTTGATTGACGCCATCCAACAGCATCAAGTGATCATTGTGGCGGGTGAAACAGGTTCGGGTAAAACCACCCAGTTGCCTCAGATTGCGATGTTGGCACGGCGTGGTGCAACAGGCATGATTGGTCATACTCAGCCTCGACGTTTGGCAGCGCGGAGTGTCTCACAACGGATTGCAGAAGAAGTCGGGGAAAAACTAGGAGAATCGATTGGTTTTAAAGTTCGTTTTAATGAACAGGGTTCCAACGATTCCATCGTTCGGTTAATGACCGATGGTATTTTATTGGCAGAGCTGGGACATGATCGCTACTTAAATAAATACGATACGATTATTATCGATGAAGCACATGAACGCTCGCTGAATATCGATTTTATCATGGGCTATCTCAAGCAGATTTTAAAAAAACGTCCAGATCTAAAAGTCATCGTGACCTCGGCAACTTTGGATGTCAATCGCTTTAGTCGTTATTTTAATGATGCCCCAATTTTTGAAGTCGAAGGGCGTAGTTTTCCAGTCGAAGTGCGTTATCGCCCAATTTCGGAACTCAGTATTGGAGGTAGTGATGACGACGAGTTTGATGATTTTGAAGAAAATTTGCCACGTGCTGTGGTACAAGCGGTCGAAGAATGTTTCGCTGATGCCGAAGAGAAGGGGCATCCTGAACATGCCGATATTCTGATTTTCTCTAGTACCGAACAGGAAATTCGAGAGTTACAGGAAACCTTGCAAAAACACGGCCCACGTCATACTGAAATTTTACCGTTATATGCACGTTTAGGTCTGGTTGAGCAACAGAAGATTTTTAGTCCAAGCGGTAAAGGTCGGCGCATTATTATCGCCACCAACGTGGCTGAAACTGCGTTGACGGTACCGAATATTCGTTACGTGATTGACAGTGGTTTTGCGCGTATCTCCCGTTATAGCTACCGTTCACGGGTTCAACGGCTACCAATTGAAGCGATTTCCCAAGCAGCCGCCAATCAGCGTAAAGGACGTTGTGGTCGTATTGCACCTGGGGTTTGTATTCGTCTTTACAGTGAAGAAGATTTTCTCAGTCGTCCTGAATTTACCGAACCTGAAATTAAACGGACTAATCTAGCGTCAGTGATTTTGCAAATGCAAAGTCTGGGCTTGGGAACCGTTGAGGAATTTGATTTCATTGAACCGCCTGATCATCGTTTTGTCAATGATGGGCGTAAACTTCTGGTTGAACTTGGTGCGATGAACGAGCGTAAACATGAGTTAACCAAAGTTGGACAAATGATGTCACGCATGCCGATTGATCCAAGATTGGCTCGAATGATTGTCGGTGGTTCTCATTTCGGTGTACTCAATGAAATTTTGGTCGTGGTCAGTGCGCTAGCGGTACAAGATCCGCGTGAACGTCCCGCAGACAAACAAATGCAGGCGGATCAAAAGCATGCTTTGTTCCGTGAAGCAGATTCAGACTTTCTGTTTTATTTAAAACTTTGGGATACTCTGCAAAATAATCCTGACATGGCAACGGAAAATAAACGGCGTCAATTTGTCCGTCAGCATTTTTTAAGCTGGTTGCGTTTACGTGAATGGAAACAAACCCATGCGCAATTGGTCGATTTAGCGCAAAGTATCAAACTGTCTTTTAACGATAAAAAAGCCAGTTATGAAAATTTACATCGTGCATTACTCACGGGTTTATTGTCTTTTGTGGCCAATAAAACTGATGAACGTAATATTTATATGGCAGTGCGTCAGCAAAAAGCCAAAGTCTTTCCTGCCAGTACTTTGCACAAATCTAATACGCCGTGGGTGATGGCCTTTGAAATGGTGGAAACGTCTCAGGTGTATTTGCGTACACTGGCCAAGATTGATCCCGAATGGATTTTGCTCGCGGCGCGTGACTTGTTGAAATATCACTATTTTGAGCCACACTGGTCGAAAAAAGCGGGAATTGTGCAGGCCTATGCCCAGATTTCTTTGTTCGGTTTAATTATTGAACCGAAACGTTTAATTAATTTTGAAAAAGTCGATCATCCAGCAGCGCGTGAAATTTTTCTCAGAGATGCATTGACGACTGGTCATCTGGGCATCATGCCGCCATTTTTAAAACATAATTTACTCAAACTTGAAGAAGTCGAACGGGTTGAGGACAAATTACGCCGACGTGATCTGGTGGTCGATGAAGAAACGATTTATCAGTTTTATGCAGAACGTGTGCCTACTGATATTGCCAGTCGAAGCAGTTTTGAAGATTGGCGCGCGACGATTGAGCCCAAACAGCCGCGTTATTTATTTGTTGAAGATGATGCGCTTTGGCAAAGTGATCGACCCACCACGCAACAATTTCCTGATTATTTACACAACGGTGATTTACGTTTAGCGACTACTTATCGTTTTGATCCAAGTCATGATCAGGATGGTGCAACTGTTAAAATCCCTGTGCAGGCTTTAGCCCAAGTTGACGAAAATTTATGGTCGTGGGGCATTCCGGGATGGCGGCTGGATTTGATCGAGGCCTTACTCAAAGCCTTACCCAAAGACAAACGTCGACATTTAGTCCCGATTCCAGATACCGCTAAAAAACTGATGCAAAGTGTCGATGCAACCCATTTACGCGAGCATATTTTTAAGTTTCTGGCGTTTGCGCTACGTGGTGAACAGATCACCGAAAAAGATTTTTCTTTTGAACGTATTGACCAATATCTGGTGCCTTTTATCTTAGTCGTTGATGAAAAAGGTCGAGTGATTGAAAAAGGTCGTGATTTAGCTGAATTAAAAGCACGTTGCCGTACTGAAACCCATCGTCCAGTCAAACAAATGCAAGGCGAGTTTAAAACTTTCCCAGAAAGCTTTGTGTTTGAAGCGTCACAGAAAGTTACAGGCGTGGTGGTCAAGCAATATCAGGCTTTAGTTCCAGTCAAAAAGTTTGCTGAATTGCAACAAAAAGATGAATCTGGCGTGGTGATTCAAACTTTTAATGATCAGGCTGAAGCAATCAGACAGCATCGAGAAGGGATTATTGGTTTAGTGCATATGCAACTGGGTGATCTGGTCAGACAGTTGAAAAAGCAAATCTCTAAACCATTGGCTTTGGCTTATTCTCCGTTGGGGGATAAAGCCAAACTTGAACAGATGCTGGTCTATGCGACGCTGCAACTGAGTATCGATCAACTGCCAGTCAATCAGGCTGAGTTTCAGCAATTATTACAGGACGTTAAGCAGACGTTTTTAACGCATGGACAACAGGCGCTTCAAGTCATTTCGGATATTTTTATTCAGTGGCAAAGCATACGCCGTCAACTCATGATGCTAGATACCGAGATTTTTGGACGCAGTATCGATGATATTGAAGATCAACTGGATTTGATGCAACTCAGTGATTTTGTTTATACCCGTAGCTCAGAGGTTTGGCTTGAATATCCGCGCTATTTAAAAGCATTGTTGATGCGTCTGGAGCGTTTGCCGAATAATTTGCAACGTGATGAAGCTGCAATTAAAGACGTTGATCCATGGATGGATAAACTATTTAAGTTTAAAAACAATCCTCAAATTAAAGAGCTATACTTTATGGTAGAGGAATTTCGAATTTCCTTATTTTCTCAACCGATGAAAACCAAGATGCCTGTTTCTCCCACTCGGCTACAAAAACTATGGGAAAAACAAGGAATCGGTTAGAATACTTACATTTTTAACAAGGAGTTTTACATGGGCATCCGTATTACTGGAACTGGTCTATTTCATCCGACCGAAACAATCAGCAACGAAGAACTGGTTGAAACGCTTAATGCTTATGTGGAACGTTACAATACAGAAAATGCAGATAAAATAGCCGCAGGCGAGTTGCCTGAGCGTCGTGGTTCAAGTGCTGATTTTATTGAAAAAGCATCTGGTGTTAAAAGTCGTTATGTGGTTGAAAAATCAGGGGTACTTGATCCAGCACGATTACGTCCACACTTGCGTGAACGCAGTGATGATGAGCTTTCATTACAAGCAGAGTGGGGTGTGATTGCAGCCAAACAAGCCATGCAAAATGCAGGCGTGGGGCCTGAAGATATCGACGTGGTGATTTTGGCTTGTTCAAATATCCAGCGTGCTTATCCTGCTGTTGCCATTGAGATTCAGTCAGCATTAGGCATTCAAGGTTATGCTTATGACATGAATGTCGCCTGTTCAGCCGCAACTTTTGGTCTAAAACAAGCCGCAGATGCGATTAAATCAGGTGCGCGCCGCGTATTATTAGTCAATGTTGAGATTACATCAGGACATACCGACTATCGTTCACGTGACTGTCACTTTATTTTTGGTGATGTTGCCACCGCTTCAATTATTGAAGACACCGAAACCAAAGAAGGTTTTGAAATTCTAGATATTCATTTGTTTACTCAGTTCTCCAATAATATCCGTAATAATTTTGGCTTCTTAAACAGCAGTGAAGAAACCAGTCGTGACGACAAACAGTTCCGTCAGGATGGTCGTAAAGTATTTAAAGATGTTTGTCCTTTGGTTGCCAAAATCATTACAGGTCAACTGGAAAAAATGCAGATCCCCGCGGATGATGTTAAACGTTTCTGGTTGCATCAAGCCAATGCCAATATGAACCAACTGGTTGCAAAATTAGTTTTGGGTAAAGAGGCCGAAGCTGATCGTACACCGATTATTTTGGATGAATTTGCCAATACCTCATCGGCTGGGGTGATCATTGCCTTGCATCGTACAGGTAATCAGGTCGATGCGGGTGAATATGGTGTGATTTGTTCATTTGGTGCAGGTTACTCAGTCGGTTCGCTCATTGTACAAAAGCGCAAAGCAGGCTAAGTTCTGATTTTAAAATTTTGAAACTCCACTTTTGTGGAGTTTTTTATTTTGATCTGTTTAGATTTATGTAATAACGCATTGAAAATCGGGTTTGAAAAGTAGATATTCATTCAAAGATCAAGATACATTAAGTCCAAACATTGAACCCACATATATAAAATTCCAGAACCAGAAAATCCAGAAACAGAAATTATAGAACCACGATTGGCTGTCGATGATGAACTTAATGTGTCTAGTCGTCTCTTACAATATAAATAACAGCAGGTGAAGTGATGGATCATGATAATCAAAAGCCAGAACACGATCATGGCTATGCAAGAATTGAACCCTACGATCAACCTGCTGGAGGTTGGGGAGCCTTACTCAGTGTAGCCCGAAATTTAAAACGTCAGGAAACGTTCAAAAAAGGTTCTATTTCACTGCTCAATATTAATCAGCCGACAGGTTTTGACTGTCCGGGATGCGCATGGCCAGAGAAGAAAGATGCGCATGCTTTTAATTTTTGTGAGAATGGTGCAAAAGCAGTTGCATTTGAAGCCACCAGTAAACGTGTCAGTCCTGAATTTTTTGCAACACATACGGTAAGCTGGTTAACTGAACAAAGTGACTTTTTTCTGGAAGATGCAGGGCGGATTACCGATCCGATGCGTTACGATGTCGTAACGGATAAATACGTTCCCATTAGCTGGGATGAGGCCTTTGAGTTGATTGCCGAGCATCTACAGGCATTGGATGATCCTAATCAAGCCGCATTTTATACCTCAGGACGAGCCAGTAATGAGGCCGCTTTCCTGTATCAACTTTTTGTGCGAAGTTATGGCACCAATAATTTTCCTGATTGTTCCAACATGTGCCATGAAACCACCAGCGTCGGTTTAAAAGATTCGATTGGTTTAGGCAAGGGGACAGTGACGCTAGATGATTTTGATCAGGCGGATGCAATTTTTAGTTTCGGTCATAATCCGGGGACCAATCATCCTCGAATGCTCGCGACCTTAAGAGAGGTATCGAAACGCGGTGGAACTATTATTGCAATTAATCCTTTAAAAGAACGTGGATTGGAGCGTTTTCAGGATCCACAAGCACCCTTGGAAATGATCACCAATGGTAGTACACCGATTAGTCGCTATTATTTTCAGCCGAAAGTGGGTGGTGACTATGCCATTATGTTTGGAATGCTTAAACACCTGCTAGAGTGGGATCAACAGGCGATTGCCAAATCGAAGGAAAGCGTATTTGATCGCTCATTTATTGCGGTGAATACGGTTGGTTTTGAAGAAATGCGGGCAGAAGTGCAAAATACCTCATGGTCAGACATTCATCCGCATACGGGTCTTAGCCCTGAACATCTGGAGGCATTAGCCAAGCTTTATCTTGAATCCAAAAGTGCCATTTTCTGTTGGGGCATGGGCATTACCCAGCATCGTCATGGTACAGCCAATGTACATATGCTTGCCAATCTCATGTTAGCGCGAGGGCATATTGGTCGTCCTGGTGCGGGTTTGGCACCGATTCGTGGTCATAGTAACGTTCAGGGTGACCGCACCATGGGCATCAATGAACTGCCAAGTCCTAAAATGCTGGACAACATTGATCGGGTGTTTGGTATTCAATCTCCGCGAGAAAATGGGATGGGTGTGGTTGAAACCATTAAAGCGATGGCAGAAGGGCGGGTCAAAGTTTTCATTGGTTTAGGAGGGAATTTTGCGGTTGCCACACCTGATACTGAATATACTCAGCAAGCCTTACGTGCCTGTAATTTGACGGTACACATCACCACGAAAATGAATCGAAGTCATCTGGTCTGTGGACAAGATGCCTTGATGTTGCCCTGTTTGGGACGTACTGAAGTTGATATCCAAAAATATGGGCCACAGTCGATTTCCGTCGAAGATTCTATGAGTAATGTACATTTGTCTGCTGGACGCAATGAACCGATTTCATCAGATTTACTCTCTGAGCCCGATATTATCGCCAGAATTGCCGAAGCAACCTTGCCTAAGAGTCAAATCAAATGGCGTTGGTATATCGAAAGTTATGATCGTATTCGTGATGCGATTTCCGAAGTCTTTGATGAGTTTCATGACTTTAATCAGCGTGTTTATCAACCCGGTGGTTTTCATTTGGAACACCCTGCCAATCAACATATTTGGAATACGCCAAGTGGCAAGGCACAATTTTTAATTACTCCGATTTCGGAAGTTTATGCAGATCACGAACATCGCTATGCAGATGCCTACACCGAGGCTAAAGTCTATACACTCATGACCACACGTTCGCATGATCAATACAATACGACTTTGTATGGTCTGGATGACCGTTATCGAGGGGTATATGGACAGCGCCGTGTCTTATTTATGAATGAACAGGATATTGAAGCAGCAGGTTTTCAGCCTGATCAGTGGGTCGATATTGAAAGTATCTATTCAGATGGAATAAAGCGCATTGTGCATAGTTTTCGGATTGTCCCTTATAACATCCCGCGTGGAAGTTTGGCGGCTTACTATCCTGAAACTAATCCACTTGTGGCGCTGAGTAGCCATGACAAATACGCCAAGATACCAGCTTCTAAAAGTGTGCCGGTGATTTTGCATGCAGGACATGCACCTGAACATTTCAATCTGGCGGCGGAGGTTGATCCTGAGAAAGCCGATCAAATTATTGCTACGGCGAAAGTCAGTTAGTGTTCTATTCATGTGGAAATGGCGTGTCAAAGCGCCGTTTTCTGATAAGGAAAAATCGATGGATGATACCTTACAGTCGCCATTAGGTTATGAACCTTTGATCGTTCAGCGTTATAGTCATGGAAGTGTTCAGGAGCAGTTAGACGACGTCGTGCAAGAAACCCCTGTAGCACTGGTTTACAATGGAATTTCTCATGCCGTGATGATGGCGACCCCGACGGATCTTGAGGTTTTTGCCAAAGGTTTTAGTTTATCGGAAGGTATTCTGCAACATCTCGCTGAACTCTACACACTAGACATTGTAGAAAATGAGTTAGGGATTCAGGTGGAGATGACGATTTCATCACGTGCTTTTGCGGCATTGAAGCAGTATCGTCGTGCTATGACTGGAAGAACTGGTTGTGGGCTTTGTGGGATAGAAAGTTTGCAACAGCTTCATCAGGATGTAACTTCAGTCAGTACCAAATTTTTATCGACATGGCTCAATGATATTTCACAAGCAGTTTTACAGTTAAATGCAAAACAAAAAATCACAGCATTGACTGGAGGAGCACACGCCGCTGCATGGGTAGTGAATGGTGAAATTTGCATTTTGTTTGAAGATGTAGGACGACATAATGCACTGGATAAGTTACTTGGATATATTGCACAGCAACAATTAGATGTTTCCAATGGTTTTGTGCTCATGACCAGTCGAGCCAGTTATGAATTGGTACGAAAATGTGCTCGACTGAATATTGCCTTACTTGCGTGTATTTCTGCTCCCACCAGTTTGGCGATTGAGATGGCTAAACATTCGGGTTTGGCTTTGGCTGCATTTTGTCGAGGACACGGCTATGTGCTGTATAACGATTAAAATGTAAAATTTACTTTGTGCTGAATTCCAGTTTTGATGACAAACTTGAGTTTTAACTCGCTTGTTCTGGATCTAGCCTCAAGGCTTCATTTGGACAAATCGATTCAATAATGCTTTGTACCACTAAAGGATGCTGTAAATAACCTACGATCTCATGAGGTTTATGCGCAAAAGTCGAAATTCCTTGATTGATAATCGACGGTTGAAAATTGAAAAAACTATGATCAAGTGGAAAAGTAGTCAAATAGTCTTCATGCGAATAAAAATTATGCCAATCTCCTTGCAAGGCTTCGAGTTGTTCTGTTGGACGATTTAGTCTGGATTGCACCACTCGAAAAGCCAGTGGTGAGGCAAGGGTAATGAAGCGCTTTATTTTTACTTTCTTTGAAAGCTGTTGCAGTAAATTATAGGCAATCACCGTTCCGAGTGAATGTGCCACAATGATGTATTCTTCATCTTCATCAAAAGATTGAATCACACGCTGATGTACATCATTCATAAAATCTGGATTGGCGAGATATAAATACACTTCCAGAATATATCGATGCAACATATTTTCATGCAATTTGGGAAATTTATTTAATAACATCACAAATTCGCGTAATACATGATCTTTGGCTAAATGCGAAAACAAATATAAACGCGAAGTTAAACTTAACTCCTCATGGTGTTTCGCCAATAAAGGAATTAATTTTCGATCCTGATCAATCTGTTGCGGTTCAGGATTTTGTAAATAGGGCAAATGCCAGTCTTGCCATGCTTGTGGCATAAAAGCATCTAAGGGCGTATCTAATTGTGCCAATCGATGTTGATGGATTAAATCACCATAGTAAGGGAAAGCTAGATTAAGATTTTGAAATGGAACCTGAACATCAAGATGATCTAAACCGAGTTTAAAAATATTTAACCAGTGATCTTGTAAGCCTTGAGCATCAAAGCTCTGTTGTTGTGCACCGTGTATAAAAATTAGTTTCATTGTCATGGTATCAATTATTCTTATGCTTAATTTGACTGTAGCACTGAGAGGTCTGGAGATACCAGCCATATAAATAAAAAAAGTGTAGCGATTTGCTACACTTTTGCTAGAAAAATGAAGTTATTAGCGTTTAATGATTCGAATTACGATAAAATATAAAATGGCTCACATAGCACAAAGCAATAAAAATTAGACAGCAAATAAAACCTGTCAGCATTTCAGGATCCGCCGCCATACTTAAGCACGTAATCAGGCAGAAGAAAAACCCTAAAATCGGCACAATTGGAAAAAGTGGCGCTGCAAATTTTAAATCCTGAACTGTATGGCCTGTCTTATACCATTGTCTTCTGAAATTAAACTGACTTAAACAGATACTCATCCAGACCACAACCATGGTAAATGCCGCTACGCCCAAGAGATTTTTAAAAATCGTTTCAGGTGCAAATTGCTCAGATAATAGTCCAGGAATTGCACCGAACATAGTCACAATTAAGGCAACAATAGGTGTGCCACTTTTTGTGAGTTTAGAAAAAATACGTGGTAAATGTTGCTGTGAGGAGAGTGACCACATCATCCGTGAAGCAGCATATAAACCTGAATTGGCTGCGGAAAGTAGCGCAGTGATAATCACGAAACGAATAATATCATCCGCATAAGGAATCCCAATGTAGTTAAATACCGTAACAAACGGACTATTACTCACACTATGACCGCCTAAACCTGCTTGTTCAAAAGGCAGTAGGGCACTGATCACAATAATTGTACCCACAAAGAAGATCAATAAACGCCAAATTGCTGCATTAATCGCTTTGGGTACATTATCCGCAGGATCTTTCGTTTCTCCTGCTGCAACACCAATCAGTTCCGTACCCGAAAAAGCAAAGTTCACAATCAGCATGGTAGCGAAAATCGGCATGAATCCCTGAGGAAACCAGCCTTGTGCAGTTAAATTACTAAATAGAGGAGCTGATTCATAACCATGAAATGAAATGAAGCCCACAATAGCCAGCAAGCCTAAAATAATAAAACTGATGACGGTTATGACTTTCACTAGCGAGAGCCAAAACTCCGATTCAGCAAAAATTTTGGTCGAACTGAGATTGAGTGTGAAAATAGTAGCTGCAAATATCAGTGTCCAGATCCACATCGAAATATGAGGAAACCATTCCTGCATCAGTAATGCCGCGGCGGTAAACTCGGTTCCGAGCGTTGCTGTCCATGTCAGCCAGTAGAGCCATGACACCATATAGCCTGTACTTGGGCCAATATATTTGGCCGCATACGCCCCAAAAGAACCAGAAACAGGCATATGTACAGCTAATTCGCCTAAACACAGCATCACCATGTAGGCAATTAATCCACCTAAAATATAGGCAAGAATTGCTCCAACTGGGCCTGTTTGAGAAATGACTTCACCTGAGCCTAAAAAAAGACCTGTACCAATTGCACCGCCTAAAGAAAGCATAACCAAATGGCGCGTACTCATTGCTCGTTTTAATGGAGCAGAATCACTGGATGAGGTGATATTTGAAGATTCAGATGGTTGCATACACAACGTCACGTTCAAAATGGACAAGCGCGCTATTGTAGAGAAAAATTAGAAATGTGCAATCTTGAGACAGACAAACAATAGCCAATAGGCACAATAAAAAAGAAACGATTTTAAAAATATGGCGTCCCTACGGGGATTCGAACCCCGGTTACCGCCGTGAAAGGGCGATGTCCTAGGCCTCTAGACGATAGGGACGTTGAGGATGGCGGTATCTTAAGAATCCGCCGGTAAAGTGTCAAGTAAGTAAGGGGCGAGTTTGTTCAAAATATAGCAAAACAGTTCAGCCGTCTTTTGTGTATCGTACAAAGCCGAATGTGCTTCTTTACCATCAAACTCGATTCCAGCCTGAATACAGGCCCTTGCCAATACTGTTTGACCAAACATGACAGCGCTTAAAGTTACGGTATCAAACACCGAGAAGCTATGAAATGGATTCTGATTTTTGGTTGATGTACGTGCAATCGCTGCTTGTAAAAAACCAAGATCAAAATGCGCATTATGGCCAACCAATACCGCATGGGTACATTGCTGTTGACGACGGACTTCATTGAGCGATTTAAAAATACGGCGTAAAGCTGTTTTTTCATCTTCAGCCATGGCAACACGCATGGGATTAAAAGGATCAATCCCAATAAAATCTAAAGATCTTCGATCAAGATTAGCGCCTTCAAATGGATTGATATGCGCATGATAAGCCTCACCAGGTACAAATTGACCTGCTTCATTATAAACAATCGGAATACAGGCGATTTCGAGTAAAGCATCTGTTTGTGAATTAAAGCCCGCTGTTTCGACATCGACCACAACAGGCAAAAAACCACGAAAACGCTGCCCAATCACGGGTGGAGCGCTGATTTGTTGGTTCACACTTTCCTCCATTGAAGAGTTTTACCTGCATACAGTGGAATAATTTTTTCACCATCCAGATAATCGAGCTGTTCTGGAATGGTTTGTTCCTCTTTGACCAAGGTAATGGTTGTCGTATTGCGCGGTAAACCATAAAAGTCTGCCCCAAAGTGACTGGCAAAGCCCTCAAGTCGTTCAATTTTACCGACTTGATCAAATGCTTGTGCATACAGCTCAATTGCAGTTGGGGCACTATAGCAGCCTGCACAGCCACATGCATTTTCTTTAGCATTTTTCGAATGCGGTGCACTATCTGTACCCAAGAAAAACTTTGGATTACCACTGGTTGCAACTTCAATCAATGTTTGTTGGTGCGTTTGACGTTTTAAAATTGGTAAACAGTAGAAATGCGGTTTAATTCCACCGACCAACATGTCATTACGATTAAACAATAAATGCTGTGGAGTAATAGTCGCAGCCACATTACGATCATGTTCAAGTACAAAATGTGCAGCTTCGCTGGTGGTGATGTGTTCAAGAACCAGTTTAAGCTTTGGAAATTGTTTTAATAATGGCGATAAAATTTCATCAAGAAAACGTTTTTCACGATCAAAAATATCTACATGATGATGAGTGACTTCCCCATGCAGTAATAATGGAACCTGATGTTCTTCGAGTTGTTCAATCACCGCATAGACTTTGCGGATATCACTGACCCCATTGTCTGAATTGGTGGTTGCACCAGCAGGATAGAGCTTAATTGCATTGACATGCGCTGAAGCTTTAATTTTACGGACTTCATCTGGAGATGTTTGATCAGTGAAATACAACACCATACGCGGATCAAAATTTATTCCTTCAGGTACATGCGCCATGATGCGTTCACGGTAGGCCAGTGCTTCTTCAACAGTTTTTACTGGTGGAACCAGATTAGGCATACAGATTGCACGGGCAAATTGTTGAGCTAAATCAGGAACAGTACGTTGTAGGGCTAAACCATCACGTAAATGAGCGTGCCAGTCATCGGGCTGAAGAAGAGTAATAGTATCCAAGGCGATTCAAACTGAAAAATAAAACAGATGATAATCCATATATGCTCAAAATGGTAAACAGTTTTATGGATAAAAAGCGAAATCAGGTTGATAAAAGTCATGTTAAGTGTATTATTTTTATTCAAATAAGGATGATTTCTTGCAGGGTGTAATGGATTATAAATACAACCTTGACGAGCTTCATAAAAGAAAAGAAGAAGTTGAACAGCTTTCACATGTACGTGAAAAACAGACCAATCGGGCTTTACCAAGGGTATTGGAAAAGCAGTTCTGGAATATGCATATTGAGCGTACACGGCTAAATACTATTCAATTTTTTTGGAGCGGTCTCGTCACCTATATTATTTTTATGTTATTAACGGTTCCTGGTGATTATATGGTCATCGAGAAACAATATTTTATTTCAGATTTTGTTCGATGTCTTTTAAGTGTGATCAATGGGGCGGTATGTTTATTGGTTTATGTCGCTTTTGCCAAAATTTCATCATTAAGGCCATATTTTTATCAGGCAGCCTATACGATCGTGCTTTGGGCAATTGTTGTCACATCAATTCTAATGATGACTGTACAGAGCGAGGCACTTAAAAATCAGGCGATGTTATTGATCTCATTTATATATATGTTGGGTTTTATTTTGAGTGGGCTAAAACCTATACATATGTTAATGGTCGGAATGCTATCTGCATTGATTACGTTGACGTGGCTTACAGTTTTTAATATTGATTTCCATCTGGTGATTTTAACGCGCGCTTTAATCGGGAGTTGTTTATTAGGTTTTGCCATTAGTTCAATGTTGGTATCTAAAGAAAGAATGTTGTTTTTAAATGCAAAACTTTCTGAAATTAATGAAAATATTCAGCGCATTCATGCCTCTGAATTTTTACATCTGAGTCAGCATGATGGATTAACCCAACTTTCTAATCGACGAACTTTCGATGAAATGTTAGATGTGTTCTATTTACAGACCCGAAGGGATAACAGCTCTTTAGGAATTTTGTTTATCGATATCGATTTTTTTAAAAATTATAATGACTTTTATGGGCATCAGATGGGTGATCATGTCATAGCCAGTCTGGCAAAAGCCATAAAAAATTCGATTCGGCACATGGACTTCGTGGCTCGCTATGGGGGTGAAGAATTTGTGGTGTTATTACCTGAAACCGATGCACAAGGGGCTTATGCAGTTGCATCGAATATTTATCGTTCGATTGAACGGCTTGAGATTCATCATGAAAAATCGCTAGTTTCGAAGCAAATCACGATTAGTTTAGGAATAACAGTATATCGGGGTGAAGCCAATATTGATCAACAAGAACTACTTTCGTATGCGGATCAGGCTTTATATCGTGCAAAAAAATTGGGTCGTAATCAGATTTATTATCATTCACTACGTGGTAATCAAGTTTAGTCAATAAAAAACCAGTCTTTAACGACTGGCTTTTTGATCAGTGAGATTGGGGCGTCAAATATTTTTCTATGTATTCTTCACGTATTGCAGCACGCTCCTCTAAAGGGGCTTTTTGCATACGTTTACGCAAATCATTTCTTTCCTGAGTGCTCATCTTTTGCCATGCATCACGCATTTTTTGCTTTTCTTGCTCAGGCAATTGAGTAAACCAATCCATTCTTTGCTGTAAATCAACAGATTGATCTTTGGGTTCATCTTTTAAAGACTCATAACGTTTGATCAATGCACGTTGTTCATTTTCAGATAAGGTATTCCACGTTTCATTGACTTTGGTATCTGCACTTTTTGAAAATATCCAAAAGCGTTCAAAACCAGCAAAACTGGTTTGTAAAAAACTAAGCGCACAGAGTGCCAGCGCTATTTTTTTAGCTACCATGTGGAACTTTATCCTCACCTAAAACACTCAGCATTTCCAAATCTTCCACCATTTGTGGTGAAAGTTTTGGACTTGCCATCACCTGATTTTGTGGTTGATCCGACGTATCAAAGCTAGCAGGTAAAATGACAAATCCTGTAATCGCCGCAGCGAGAGCAAAGCCAGACATTTTCCAGATATGATAAAAAGATCGTGGTTCTCGCTTAATCGTATCCAAAACATTGGCGATGACCTGAGGTTTATGCTTATGGTGACGTGCAAGTCCATCAAGCTTGGACGTTACCTGCTTGGTAAAATCATCTCGATTCATCTGATGAACCTCCCAAAGATGGATTTAAATGAGCTAAAGCAGTACGAAGCCCTTGAATAGCGCGATGATAATGCGTTTTTACACTGCCTTCGCTACAATTCATGATCTGTGCAGTGGTTTGTGTATCAAAACCTTCCCACGCACGTAACATAAATGCTTGCTGCTGACGTAGCGGAAGTTCTGCAATGGCTTCTTGAATTTCTTCAATGGTGACTTCCTGACTTAAAAAATCTGAAGGATTCAGCGTTGTTTCATCAACAACCTCAATGACTTCGTCATTATCACTATCAAGACTCACCTTTTTAAAAAAAGAAAAAGGATTAGATCGGCGCGCTTCTTTACGTCGCCAGTCCTGTAATTTGTTATTTAAAATCGTATAGAACAGGGGATACCATTCATCAAGAGTTTTATCGGCATAAGATTTGTGTAAAGAAATAAAAGCTTCCTGTACCAAATCCATCGCTATACCTTGTTGCCCCTGTGTTGCACTTTCCATCATGACCAGCGCGCGTCCTGTGACTTCATTCATAAAATGTTTTAGGCGATGTTCAGCCGTATTCACATGAACACTATCAACTTCTGATCCAGACTGCTTTGGCGCTAAGTCCATAGAAATGGAAAATCCTGTCATTCGATCCCCATTCTTCCTTTTTTACAGTTACCTACTATATAACGCAGAAAAGAAAGAATAGGTTGACAATATAAGATGTTATTTTGACAGATTTAAGTTTAAATGATTTTTTTCAAATGATTGAGCCGCTTTAATATAAATTAACGATTTAAAGACGTTGTCGAACCATTTCAAAAAAGCAAATTGAGCCTGCAATTGCGACATTAAGAGATTCCTGTCCGCCAGGCTGTGGAATCGCGACTGCTTGCGCATGGCCGAGGGCATAATCAGAGGCCCCTTGACCTTCGTTACCTAAAATCCAGACGCAAGGCTTAGTTAAATTTTGTTCGTATAAACTATTTGAACGATGTGAACTGGTAACAAATACTGGGATGTTAAATTGATCCAGCAAGCTTTCAAGTTCAATATTTTCAAAGGTATGTAAACTAAAATGCGCACCCATACCTGCACGGAGTACGCGAGGTGACCAAAGCGATGCAGAGCCTTTAGTACAAATAACTTGTTTGATATTGGCAGCAGCAGCGGAGCGTAAAAGGGTACCTACATTACCTGGATCCTGAATATTTTCCAAAATAAGCGTATCTGCCTGAAAATCCAGCGCTGTGCTACTTTGCGGTAAATCTATCACCGCGAGACAAGCCAAACTGGTGCCCAATGTACTAATGTCTTTGTACAAAGTTTCACTAATGACAAAAACAGCGCCATTATATTGTTCAATAATCGCTTGTATGTCTGAATGCTCTAAAGCAGCTTCAGTAGTAAAAAGCGAGACAAGTTTGCCTTTTTCCTGCAACCATGACAGGCACAGATGAGTTCCCTCAAGCACCGTTTGACGTTGTTTTTTTCGGTAGGCTTGTTGCTCAATGAGACTGCGCAAATGCTTAATTTTAGCGTTGTCTTTGGATTCAAGAAAAATAATAGCCATAAAAGAAAATCCACGATGATGCGGTGAAGCATCATCGCTATAAAAAATAATTAATGGTAACTGGTTACCAGCTCAACTTCTTGTTTAGAGCCAATGATCACAGGGACACGTTGATGCAATTCAGTGGGCTGAATCTCTAAAATACGGACACGGCCTGTCGTTGATGCGCCACCAGCCTGTTCGATCAGCATGCTCATCGGGTTGGCTTCATACATTAAACGTAAACGTCCTGCTTTCTTTGGATCCTTTAAATCATAAGGATAAAGGAAAATACCGCCACGACATAAAATACGATGAATATCACCCACCATACATGCGACCCAGCGCATATTGAAGTCTTTAGCACGAACTGAGGTTTTTCCTGCAAGAAGTTCATCAATATAACGTTTTACAGGCTGCTCCCAATGACGCTGATTAGATGCATTAATGGCAAATTCTTGTGTCTCTTCACTGACTTTGACTTGATCAGCCGTCAGAATAAATTGCTGACTTTCTGGATCATAAGTAAAAAATGCAACACCATTGCCAACAGTTAAAGCCAACATCGTAGATGGGCCATACAAAACATAACCTGCTGCAACTTGTTCAGTTCCAGCTTGCATGAAATCAGTCGCTTGAGTGACTGCATTTTTGGCAGGTAAAATTGAAAAGATGGTACCGACGCACATATTGATATCAATGTTACTAGAACCATCAAGTGGATCAAATAACACCAAATATTTACCATTTGCTTGAGCGGGTGTGAAATCATCGAGTTCTTCAGACGCCAAACCACCGACATGTGGGTGAACTTTTAATGCATCAATTAAATAATCATTTGAGATAACATCCAGTTTTTTCTGGGTTTCACCTTGAACGTTTTCATTTTCTGCACTCCCCAGAATGCCTGCCAAAGCACCTTTTTGTAATGCCTGATCAATGGTATTACAAGTAGCGGCAATGGTTTCAATCACTTGAGCAAGTTCAGGTGTCAAATGGCCTGATTGTTGTTGTAAATATTGCGTCAAATTCAGGTTTGACATACAGGAAAACTCCAAAATGAAAAGGGTCGTTTAGAAATCGCTATAGTGTAGATGAGATCGACCTAAAAGAAAAATTATATGACTTTATTTGTTGCGATTTTATGCTTGCAAGTGTTTGGCAACGTGCTATGTTGAATAGCAATAAGGACATGAAAAATCTGTACCAGAGGAGACGAGGCATGACGACCAAAACTTTCGGTGCGATGCCAACCCCAAACGAAGCGATTAGTCTCGATGAAATTTCAAAAGAGTCTGTAGATGAAGCGTGGAAAGGGTATGAGGCAAAACCTGAATATAAAGAGTTTAATAAACACGATTTAATTGAATCCATGCATCCGCCTAAGGCAGAGCAGGAACAACAAAGTCCCTAAATTAAAAAATCGCTTAGAGTCTGAGACTTTAAGCGATTTTGATGATCTAAAGAATCATTATTTCAATAGGGGGGGAACAGCTTCGTAGTTAATTTCTACACGGCGGTTTTCTTTCCACGCTGCTTCATCATGCCCTGCATTTACAGGCATTTCTTTACCATAACTCACCGCTTCTAATTGTTGCGGATTGACACCATTGGTAATCAAAAAGCTTTGAACGGCTTTAGCACGACGTTCACCTAAAGCCATGTTGTATTCACGTGTACCACGTTCATCGGTATGTCCAGTGAGCGCGACACGTGAATTTGCATTCGCCATTAAAAACTGAGCATGCGCTTGTAGCGTTTGATAATCTTCAGAAGATAAGTCACTGCTGTCATAATCAAAGTGAACCACACGTTTTGCAAGTGCAGCACGATTTGCAGCAGTAACACCTTTTGATGACGCACCTGTTAGGTTTTGTGCATTTAATGCAGCATCGTCACTCAAACCAGATGTATTGACTGTGCCAGCACTATTTGGATTATTTCCTGCTTGAATTTCAGCAGCAGGTTTACGGCTTGCACAGCCTGTCATAATGACAGCAGTTGCGAGTACGGGTAAAACGAATAATTTAACGGCTTTCATTGTGATCTCCATCTAATTCAGTTAAAAAATATAAGTGCTTCATCGTCATTTAGGCGACCAATTTATTTAGGTGCCCAAGCAGGTTCACGAACTTCGCCTTGTTCACTTGGTAAATTCATGCGGAATCGACCATCTGTGGACATCACAGAGAGTAGGCCACGATTACCTTCGCGAGTGGCATAAACCACCATTTGGCCATTTGGTGAAAAACTTGGCGATTCATCTAAACTGGTTGGGGTCAAAATATTTACGATGCCCGTCGAAATATTCATAATGGCCACTTTGTAATTGCTACCCGATGGACGATGCACCAGTGCAATATTTTTTCCGTCTGCACTTAAAGTTCCGCGTGCATTGAAAGCACCTCGGAAAGTGAGTCGGTTCACAGAAGCATCATCAAAACTATAGCGATAAATTTGTGCTGAACCGCCGCGATCAGAAGTAAAAATAAAAGACTTTCCATCTGGCGCGTAACGAGCTTCTGTATCAATCGCACTGTCATTGGTCATCCGTTGCAGTTGACGGGTTTCCAGATTCATTTGATAGACTTCTGGGTTGCCATGCATAGATGCAGTAAACAACATCGACTTACCATCAGGTGAGAAACTTGGCGCGCCGTTTAGACCTTTAAAGCTAGCCAACACTTCACGTTGACCTGTTGCCAAATCTTGTAAATAAATCGCTGGACGTTTTGTTTCAAACGAAACATACGCGATTTTTTTCGCGTCAGGTGTCCATGCAGGCGAAAGGATTGGATCACGCGAAGACAACACAGTTTTAGGCTGCTCACCGTCAGTATCTGCGATTTGTAAAGTATAACGCTGTTCAGGTGTGGCGGGGTTACGTAGGACATAGGCAATACGGCCACTAAAGTCACCTTGAATCCCTGTTAATGCCTGATAAATGGCATCACTGATCATGTGTGCAGCTTGACGCACACGCGAATTGGGTACGGTTAATAATTCATTCAGCAAAAACTGCTTTTTTTGTACGTCATAAAGTTGATAATGCACTTCAGAGCTATTATTGGCGGCAGGCTTGATATTTCCCACAACAACATAAGGAATACCAGCCGCTTGCCATGCATCTGTCTGAATCTGATCAATTGCACCTGTAACAGGTAAATTGTTGGATGCACTGGTAAAACGACCAGAACGGTTTAGGTCATTTTCAACAATAGGATAAATGGATTGATCATTGGCAAAGGGAACAATCGCAATTTTAGGTGCTTGTTCTGGTGCTTTGGCGATTTCAAGATGCAGTTGTGCAAATGCTTGGGGAACAAAAGCTGAACTCAGTGCAGTAATGATAGCGATTGATAAGAGATGTTTGCGATTCATATCCATAGTCGTATTGTGAGAGCGGCTCATTTTTGTGGAATAAAAGTATTTAGCATAATTACAGGGTCAAAATCCATTTAAACCATGTAATTATGACCAAAATATTATTTAGCAGTAAATGTTGATGTGAAAGTTCTTGCTTCACGACGTGCATCTGCATCAGAAGGCATCGGGTAAGGTGCGGCTGAACGAACAGCAGCTTCTACACTCGCTTTCATATCTGGATCACTTGCATTTACAATCACGGAGGCAACAGCACCACTGTCGGTTAAGGTGACACGAGCAGTTGCTTTTTTACCCGATGATCCCATTGGAATATCCCAAGTGCGATAGATTTTCTGCTCAAAATCACGTTTTGCTGTGGATGCAATTTTTTTAGCGTCAGCTTTTTTCTGAGCCGCTTCTTCAGCGGCTTGCTTGGCAGCCGAGGCTTTTGCTTCCGCATCTGCCTCAGCTTTTCGTTTGGCATCCGCTTCTGCTTTCGCTTTGGCATCTGCTTCATGTTTTGCTTTTGCTGCTGCATCAGCTTTAGCTTTTGCATCTGCTTCATGTTTCGCTTTTGCCGCAGCATCTGCCTTAGCTTTTGCATCTGCCTGTTGTTTTGCCTTTGCTGCCGCATCTGCTCTAGCTTTTGCATCTGCCTGTTGTTTTGCCTTTGCTGCCGCATCTGCTCTAGCTTTTGCATCTGCCTGTTGTTTTGCCTTTGCTGCTGCATCAGCTTTGGCTTTGGCATCCGCTTCATGTTTTGCTTTAGCTGCTGCATCAGCTTTAGCTTTGGCATCAGCTTGTTGTTTTGCTGTTGCTGCTGCATCAGCTTTAGCTTTGGCATCCGCCTGTTGTTTTGCTTTAGCTGCTGCATCAGCTTTAGCATTCGCCTGTTGTTTTGCTTTTGCTGCTGCATCGGCTTTAGCTTTTACATCCGCTTGTTGTTTTGCTTTTGCTACTGCATCGGCTTTAGCTTTTGCATCTGCTTGTTGTTGTGCTTTGGCCTCTGCTTCTGCTTTGGCTTTCGCATCTGCCTGTTGTTTGGCCTTTGCTGCTGCGTTTGCTTTAGCTTCAGCATTTGCCTGTTGTTTCGCCTTTTCTGCTGCTTCCGTTTTGGCTTTTTCAATGGTTTCAGCAGGGTTGGTTAAAGCAGGGGTAGGTGGTGGACTGCTCGGAATAACAGGTGCTGTAACTTCAGGTTCTTGTGTAGTTTGAATTTGTTCAGCAACTTGGGTGCTTGTTGTTTCTGCTTCTTGAACAGGAATTGCCAAATCTGCAGGATTGACCAGCACAGTTGTGATTTTTTTAGGTGGTTCAGGCGGTTTACTTAAACCTAAATAAAGCAAGCCGACAATGGCAATGGCATGTACGCCAAGCGTAAAACCAATTGCAATTGCTTTTTCCTGAAAAGGTGGCTTTTGAAAATTCTTCATAACTTACTTTAATGGCTCAGTGAGTAGACCAACTTGGGTTAAACCCGCTTCTTGCAAACTTGACATTAATGAAACCACATCACCATATGGTCTGGTTTTTTCTCCACTGACCAGAACTGTAAGTTTCTGATTTTTTTGTTCTGCCTGAGTCTGAGCTTCACCCAAAACTTCTTTTAACTGGCTAAGTGTAAGCTGCTCATTTTTATGGTCTTTATATTGAAGATAAATCAGACCATCTTTATCTAAAATCACCTGAGCGGGTTCTTTGGTTTCAATCGGAGTATTGGTCGCTTGTGGTAAATCGACTTTTATACCACTGGTAATCATCGGTGCTGTTACCATGAAAATCACCAGTAATACGAGCATCACATCGATATACGGCACGACATTCATATCACTTTTTAATGGTTTTTTGATACGCTCAAAGCGTCCTGAACGCTGAATGGCCATTAAACTTCTTCCTGTGCAGAACCCACAGACTGACGTTGTAATAATGCCACCATTTCCTCGGCAAAAAGCGCACGATCTGAATAAATCGCTTCGCCTTTAGCGGTATAGTGGTTAAAAGCGAGTACCGCAGGAATGGCTGCAAATAAACCGATCGCAGTGGCAATCAAGGCTTCGGCAATCCCTGGCGCAACGGTTGCCAAAGTAACCTGATCGACATCAGCCAAGCCAATAAAGGCATTCATGATGCCCCAAACGGTTCCAAATAAACCGACATAAGGCGCCACTGAACCAATACTGGCCAATGCACCAAGCCCTTGTTCAAGGATACTTTGATCGCGGCTTAAACCGACACGTAAAATACGTTCAGTTCCTTCAATGGTCTGGTTTGCAGTAGCATGACGTTTTTTTAGTTTAAAAAACTCGCCTAAGCCTTGATAAAAAATATCTTCCAGACCATGACGTTTTGAATTTAACTGTGCATTGTTATAAAGCGTATTGAGTTCAGCACCCGACCAGAACATTTTTTGAAAATGTTCATCTTGTTGTGCTGCTTTCTTATAGCCCATATGTAACTTGGCGATCAGATACCAGCTATAAATTGATGCCAAAAGTAATAAAAGCATGACTGCCTGAACGACAGGGCTTGCTTGTAAAATAAGATCAGAAATATGTAGAGAAGATTGGATCTGTGTTGCCATAGTTACATGTGCCAAAGTATGTTTTTTTAATCTTGTTCCAGTTCTTGAAGAATAAGATTGCGAATTTCATCAGGGAGTCGGCGTGGTCGCATTTCTGTGTTTAAACATGCCAGTTCAACCTCGCCAGAAGCAAGCATGATTTCACCACGATAAATATTTTGTTGCAATACAAATGACGAAGCTTTACATGAAAGTACACTCGCTGTAACAGTAATCATATCGTCCATCATAATCGGGCGCATGTATTTCAATGCGATTTTATGTACGACAAAATTATAATCTTTTTGATGCCAATAATGATCGATGCCAGAAGCACGTAGCCATTCTGTACGAGTCCGTTCCATAAAGCGGATATGATTGGCATGATAAACGATACCACCAGCATCTGTATCTTCAATATATACGCGAATTTTGAACTCAAAAAGATTAGCCATGATAGATATCCGTACTAAGGTATAAACAATAACAAGTAAGCAGGGCTTGCCCGATTTTTATCGGCTAGGGCACTCTGAAGTAATGCTCTTAAACGCATGGAAGTTTAGCATAATGACTATTTCGTCAAATGGCACAAGCTTTCAATCTGAGATCGCTTGATAGCAAGTGGTTTGAAATCATATCGACTTAAACGTGAGCAATAGATCTGGCAAAAGGATGCTCCTTTGACACTGTGGTTTAGGGCATCATTGTTCAGCTTAGAATGAGGTCTATGCACGAAAAAGCCTTAAAAAGATGCATGAAGTTTATTCAACGCTTTTACTCAAAGCATAGCTTCTCGTCTTGCGCAGCGGCAAAACGTTGTTTTGCTTATCGCTATCACTCACAGCCTAGCTGTTCGTCTTGCGCCGCTAAAAAGCCTCGTTTTTCTTAACGCGTTTACTCGAAGCATAGCTTCTCGTCTTGCGCAGCGGCAAAACGTTGTTTTGCTTATCGCTGCTCAGGTGGGGTGATTCCAAATTGCGCATAGGCCTGATTGGTGGCAATACGCCCACGTGCAGTACGCATCACGTAGCCTTGCTGGATCAGATACGGTTCAATGACATCTTCCAGAGTTCCGCTATCTTCGGCCATAGCAGCAGCAAGAGCTTCAACGCCTGCGGGTCCACCTTCAAAGCGTTCTAGTATCATACTCAGGTAACGTCGATCGAGTGTATCTAAGCCAGATTTATCGACATTGAGCATATCTAGTGCGCGTTGTGCCATGTCCTGAGTGACTTCACCTGTGCCTTTGACCTGAGCATAGTCACGTACACGACGTAATAAACGATTGGCGATACGTGGTGTACCACGCGAACGTCGCGCAATTTCTTCAGAACCTGTTCGGGTAATCGGTACATCCATTAAGTTGGCAGAACGGGTGACAATATGCGTTAAATCTTCAACGGAATAAAATTCCAGACGTTGCACAATCCCGAAACGATCACGCAACGGTGAGGTGAGCAAGCCTGCGCGTGTTGTTGCAGCAACCAGTGTAAACGGCGGCAAGTCCAGTTTAATTGAACGTGCCGCTGGACCTTCGCCAATCATAATATCCAGTTGGTAGTCTTCCATCGCAGGATATAAAATTTCTTCAATAACAGGAGAAAGACGATGAATTTCATCGATAAATAACACATCGCCTTCTTCAAGATTGGTGAGCATGGCAGCCAAATCACCAGCCCGTTCCAGCACAGGCCCAGAAGTGGATTTTAAATTGCCTCCCATTTCTCGGGCAATAATATTGGCAAGTGTGGTTTTACCGAGTCCGGGTGGACCAAAAATCAGGGTGTGATCCAGTGCTTCACCACGACCACGCGCAGCACCAATGAAAATTTCCATTTGCTCACGTACCACGGGCTGACCAATATAGTCTGCCAAAGAAGTTGGTCGAATGGCACGATCGAATTGATCTTCTGGTTTTTCTTTGCCACTAATTAAACGGTCATGCATGATTGGTTACTTCATCATTGATTTGAGTGCAGCACGAATTAAGTCTGCGGCTTCAGTATAATCAGCTTTCACCGCAGCCACTGCTTTTTGTGCTTCAATCGGTTTGTAGCCTAATGATTGTAATGCAGCTTCCGCTTCGGCAACAGGAGAGTTAGATACAAACTGAATTTGCGAAATAGTATTGTTTGAGGTCGCACTGCCTTGATTTGCCAATGCTTTAAAACGGTCACGAAGTTCAATCATCAAACGTTCAGCAGTCTTTTTACCCACACCCGGAACTTTCACCAAGGTATTGATATCATCATGTTCAATGGTTTGGATCAAAAGCTCAACGCTTAAAGTCGATAAAATACCCAGTGCCATTTTAGGGCCAACACCATTAACCTTCAGCAAGGTACGGAAAATGGTCTTTTCCTGTGCTTCTAAAAAACCATAAAGTTGTTGTGCATCTTCACGCACCACTAAATGCGTCCACAAGGTTGCTTTTTGCCCTTTTTGGAGTTGGCAAAATGTTGAAAGTGGCGTATCAATTTCATAGCCAACACCATTGACATTCAGGAGTACCGTAGGTGCTTCCAGTGCAAATACTTCACCAATTAAACAACCGATCATTGAAAACTTATTTCCTAAAATAATATAAAAATTAGATGTCCGAAATCATCCCGACATTACATAAAACTGGCACGACGACCTTGTAGTACCTGAGCGAGATCATAAGCTTGGTGATCTGAAAATTTACTAATGATATCCAATATTTGCATAATATTCTGGTAGTGATTATCCTGAAAATTGGCACCAAACTGCTGCAAAATGGACATCAGTCGTTTCTCTTTAAAACTCAACGCTTTTTGCGGTACGGACAATGGAATAAATGCATCCAGAATCGATTGCAAACTACTATGCGCAATTATTTCCAGATCAGACTTTTGCCGATGCTCAAAAATTTTATTACGCGCCAAATCTTTGGCTTTTTCGATTCCCACGCCAATATCCGCAGGGCAATATTCTAAAAGTGTTCCCTGTAATTGTCCTGATAATATTTCAACATGATGTCGGGCAAAGGCACTGGAAACCTCAGCAACCAGACGTTTCATGACTCGTCCGCGCAAAGCGGCAATTTTTTGTTGCCAAGTGGTATTACGTTGACCCAATTCGTCAGGAATTCCATAATCTGCAATTAAATTTAGAAAAATAGGCTCAACTTCTTCATAAGTCAGCATATTTAAAATAATACCATCTTCCAGATCAATCAGCGCATAACACATGTCATCTGCTGCTTCGAGCAAATAAGTCAGAGGATGACGGCAATAATGATATTCACCCAATTGAATCAGTCCAAGCTGATCAGCAATTTCGACCAAAATTTCTTTTTCAGTCTGATAGCAACCAAATTTTGCACGTTGGTTGGAAGGACGGTCGCCTTGTGACTCAATGGTTTTAGACAACCACGGATATTTTAAATAAGCACCTAACGTGGCGTGAGTCAGGCGCATACCGCCATCATCAGGATGATAATCAATACGTGTTAATAAGCGTAAACCTTGTGCATTGCCTTCAAACTGGCGCACATCAGCTTCTTCTTCAGGGCTAAGTTCTTTTAGGAAATCGTTATGTGAAGCATCGTCAAACCATTCGCGAATCGCATATTCACCTGCATGTCCATAGGGCGGGTTGCCAATATCGTGGGCGAGACATGCCGCCTGAATAATGGCCCCAACATCGGATGGTGAAATCCATGCGGGTAAATCATCCTTAATTTTTTCAGCGGTCATCATGCCGAGCGACCGCCCGATGCAAGACACTTCAAGGGAATGGGTTAAACGAGTATGGATACCATCTTGGAGTGCGAAAGGATGAACCTGCGTTTTACGATTAAGCTGACGAAAACTTTGCGAAAATATGATCCGATCATAATCTTTATGAAAAGGGCTTCGTCCCAGTTCTGTTGTACTTTTTTTACTACCTAAACGAACTGCTGAAAGCAGCTCCATCCAACGCATTTGTTCCATTTATAACTGTTCTTGAGAGATCTACTTTGCATCATGCCAAAAAAATATTGAAAGCACTAGGGTAGTGCGACATGATTTGTCTGCTATCTGTATTTTTATCAATTTATCCAAGCACTTTATAGACATTTTATAAGCTTAAGGAGAGTGATTGAATCGAGCCATTTTTTATAATTTATATTTTAAAAATATTCATAAGTAATCC
>OGQD01000502.1_pt1 | contig 29188 bp, 26 predicted proteins | sample 1553091 | NCBI WGS metagenome assembly OGQD01 (sample SAMEA2580290, study PRJEB22360) | human gut metagenome | biome: human gut; feature: human-associated habitat; material: faeces | place: Denmark | collected 2008/2010
ATCCCCTGCTGACGGGAAAACAGCTCCGGGGGCGGCCGCCTGGCCGATCCGCAACAGGTGCAGACCACCGCTGCGGGCGAGCAGCGCGAGGTGACGTTGGCCGACGGCACGCGGGTTTTCCTCGCGGGGGATTCGTCGTTGCGCGTGGACTTCTCGGATGCGTTCCGCGATGTCCAATTGCTGCGCGGCGAGGCCTATTTCGAAGTCACCCACGATGTTGCCCGGCCCTTCCGGGTGACCTCCGGTGGCAGCCGTGTGCGCGTCCTTGGCACCGGTTTCGATGTGCACCGTACGGACGACGGCCTGACGGTGGCCGTGCGCCACGGCAAGGTGGCCTTGCAGGCGAAACTCGATGTGCGTGACGAGCAGACCCTGACCGCGGGTGATCGCGCCCAGCTTGCTGCCGGGGCAGGGGAGGCGCAGATCGACCGCGTACCTGTCGCCTCCATCGCTGCGTGGCGCGACGGCATGCTCGCCTTCCGCAATCAGCCCCTGGGGGCGCTGGTGGACGAGCTGTCGCAGTACCGCGCTGCGCCCATCCGCCTAGGCGATGAGCGCCTGGCGCAGAGGCCCATCTCCGGCAACGTGCGCCTGGCCCGCCCGGACGACTTCCTCGCGGCCCTGCCGGTACTGCTCGACGTGCGCGTGCAGCGCAAGGCCGATGGCAGCGCCGTGATCCTGCCGCGCTGATCGCCCCTCCCTTGTAGGAGCGAGCTTGCTCGCGAACGTATTTCCCGGAAGCACCGGACCTGGGCCGGTTCGCGAGCAAGCTCGCTCCTAAGAAAATCCCGTACCCGTTTCCGCTCCCATGTACCCTGAATCATTTTTGAGAAATATTTTTATTTGCAGGTGTGGTTTTTTCTCGAATGAGGGTCTTCCCCGTCATTCGCTGCGAAACGCGCAGCGCTTTTCGTCCCTGGGGAGGGCCTTGCATGCAGTCTCGTTTCAACTTCCCGTTCGCACGCCCGCTGGGCTGTGCCGTGCTGCTCGGCAGCCTGATGATGGCCGAGTACAGCCGCGCTGCCGATTGGCAGATCGACCTGCCGGCGCAGGCACTGAGCGACTCCATCGGCAGCCTGTCGCAGCAGGCAGGCGTGCAGGTGCTTTATGACGCCTCCCAGCTGGAGGGGCTCAAGGCTCCCGCGGTAGCCGGCCGCTACAGCATGCGCGAAGCCCTGGAGCACCTGCTCAAGGGCTCGTCGCTGGAACTGGTGGAGGCGGGCGACGGCTTTGTCGTGCGGCGCTCCGGCAAGGTCGACAAGTTCAGCGACAACGCCATCGAACTGGATTCGCAGACCATCGTCGGCAGCGGCCTGTCGGTGGACTCCAGCAATGTCGGCCGTTCGACCCTGACCCGCAAGGACATCGAGCGCATCCAGGCCGACAACATTCCCACCCTGCTGCAGACCCTGCCCGGCGTGACCATGGGCGGCTCGCCCAAGCCGGGCGGGCAGACCGTCAATATCTGGGGCCTGGGCGATGCCGAGGACGTGCCCTTCACCCTCGACGGCGCACCCAAGAGCGGCTTCGAGCGCTACCAGCAGGGCACCGTGTTCATCGAGCCGGAGCTGATCAAGCGCATCGAAGTGGAGAAGGGCCCGCACTCGGTCTACAACGGCAACGGCGGCTTCGGCGGCACCGTGCACATGGAAACCAAGGACGCGCCGGACCTGCTGCGCGACGATCAGAACGTCGGCGCCATGCTCAAGTACGGCTACCACTCCAACGACCAGCAGAAGATCTACAGCGGCGCCGTCTATGGCCGAACCGAGGACCGCAAGGTCGATGCGCTGGCCTACGTTACCGCCCGCGATGGCCGCGACATCAAGCTCGCCGGGCACATTCCCGACCCGTACAACAACTACCCGATCAACCCCAGCCGCCTGCCCAACAGCGCCCAGGACCTGGACGCCGGGCTGTTCAAGCTGAACCTGCACCCCAACCTCGACAACGACATCAGCCTGGCCTACAGCCGCTCCCACAGCACCCGCTGGACGCCGTTCTCCTCGGCCTCCTACCCGACGCCACCGACCCAGTCGAGCATTGATCGCTACGGCTATGAAGCGGCGCTCAAGCGCCTGCTGGCGCACCGCGACACCACCGACACGACCTGGTCCGGCAAGTACGAATACCACCCGATCGACAACCCGCTGATCGACCTGATGGTGCAGTACTCCGAGTCGCACATCGACCAGACCGACGAGCGTAATCCGGACGCCTTCTTCCAGGTCTCCACCGGTGGCCGCAAGATGGATACCGACTACAAGGACAAGGTGCTGGAGTTGCGCAACACCAGCCTGTTCGCCACCGGCCCGGTACAGCATGCGTTCACCGTGGGTACCGAGTTCCACCGGCACACCCGCACCACCGACATGTATATCCCCGGCTCCACCTACAACACCGCGCGCTACAACTACGGGCACTTCCAGCCGACCTTCATGCCCAGCGGCAAGCAGAACACCAACAGCGCCTACATCCAGGACGCGCTGACCCTGGGCAGCGTGACCATCACCCCGTCGTTGCGCTTCGACCATGTGCGCAACCAGGGCAAGGACAATGACGCGCCGATCTACAACAACGCCGCGCAAGGCCACGACTACAGCTCGCAGACCTACAGCGGCTGGTCGCCGCGCCTCTCGCTGTTCTGGACGGCCACCGAGCGCCTGGGCTTCTTCGCCGACTACAGCCGCACCTGGCGTGCGCCGGTGATCGACGAGATGTACGAGGTGCAGAACAGCAGCACGGTCAGCGCCACCAGCCGCGACCTCGATCCCGAGCGCATTCATGCGCTGCGCTTCGGCTCGCTGGTCAACCTGCCGGACCTGTTCATCAACGGCGACAACCTGCAGGTGCGCACCACGCTGTTCCAGAACAAGATCAAGGACGAGATTTTCCGCACCCGCAGCGTCGGCTGCGAGCAGCAGGCCATCGACAACGGCACCATCTCCGGCAGCTGCGGCGACTACCTGCCGCTCTCCAACTACCGCAACCTGCCGGGCGTGACTTACAAGGGCTTCGAGATCGAGAGTTTCTACGACAGCCCCTGGCTGTTCGGCGGGCTGTCGTACTCGTGGGTGACCGGCAAGCACGACGGCGCCTACAGCAACCCCTGGGGGCCGAACGTGTGGGCGCGTGACGTGCCGCCGGCCAAGTGGGTCGCCACCCTGGGCACCAAGATTCCGGCGTGGGATGCGCAGATCGGCTGGCAGGGCGAGTTCGTCCGCCAGACCGATCGCCTGCCCAGCGACAAGTACAAGGGCGGCATGGGCACCAGCGTCGGCGACATCTTCTGGGACCAGACGGTCAACGACAGCTATGACACCCAGCGCGTCTTCGCCAGCTGGAAGCCGCGCCGCCTGGGCTTCGAGAATACCGAGCTGAACTTCACCGTGGACAACCTGTTCAACCGCGACTACCACCCGGCGCTGGCCGGCGACAGCGTCTACAGCCAGGGCCGCAACGCCAAGTTCAGCCTTACCCAGTACTTCTGAGAGGCTCACTGTCGACTGTAGGAGCGAGCTTGCTCGCGAGCGGATTTCCCGGCAGCAGCGGAGCAGGGCGCGTTCGCGAGCAAGCTCGCTCCTACGATCCGGCGTGCTCCTAGGGCGCATAAAGCGGGACGCTTTATGCGCCGATGGTGCTCACGGCGGATAAAGCCCTTGGCGTTATCCGCCCTACCAAAAGGCCTGCGCCAAGTACCAACGAAAACGGGCGCCCGAAGGCGCCCGTTTGCTATTGCAGGTATCAGGCTCAGGCAGCCGGACGCACCACGCGGTAGACCAGCGCACCGATCACGCCGCCCACCAGCGGGCCGACCCAGAACAGCCACAGCTGCTTCATGAACAGCGGGTCGGCGAAGATCGCCACGCCCAGGCTGCGCGCCGGGTTCACCGAAGTGTTGTCGATCGGGATGCTGATCAGGTGGATCAGCGTCAGCGTCAGGCCGATGGCGATCGGCGCAAAGCCCGCCGGGGCCAGCTTGCTGTCGGTGGCGCCCATGATCACGAACAGGAAGAACGCCGTCAGCAGCACTTCGGTCACCAGCGCGGAGAGCATGCTGTAGCCGGTCGGCGAGCCTTCGCCGAAGCCGTTGGCGGCAAAGCCCGCCAGCGCGTCGAAGCCCGGTTTGCCGCTGGCGATGAAGTACAGCGCCGCACCAGCGAGGATGCCGCCAACCACCTGGGCGACGATGTACGGGACCAACTCAGCGGTGCGGAAGCGGCCGCCGGCCCACAGGCCGAGGCTGACCGCGGGGTTGAGGTGGCAACCGGAGATCGGGCCGATGGCGTAGGCCATGGTCACGACCGTCAGGCCGAAAGCCAGCGCGACACCCAGGACGCCAATGGCGTGGGCGGCGAAGATGGCGCTGCCGCAACCACCGAACACCAGCCAGAAGGTGCCGATCATCTCGGCGGAAAGTTTGCGAAGCATGCTGCCTCCAGAGGCGGGGAGAGGTACCCGGAATTTGGGTGTAGGCATGCTAAGAGAAAGGGTCGGGGCGACTGGTGTAGGGGAAATCCTATGTGTGACGGGGCAAAAGCCGATCATGAAAGCCGAAGGCGGCATAGAGCACTGTAATCCCGTGCTCTACGACCGAATCAGACTTGTGAGCCGATCTGCTCCGCCCGCCGCAGCCAGCCCTGGCGTTGTTCCTCGCCCGAGCCGCGCACCGGGCTGAACTCTTCCAGGTGATGGAGGGCGATGCCGCAGGGCGCGAGGATGCAGCGGGTCATCTGCCGATGGGCCGGTGCGCCCTGACGCAGGCGGTAGTGCCAGTGCGTCTGGTCGTGGCTGACCAGCAGGTCTGCGCTGCGCCCGCCCAGCAAGGGTTCGAACTCGCGGGACTCCACCGAGCGGTAGCGGAAGGCGAAGCCGGGTTGCAGCACGCGGTCGAAGAAGCCCTGCAGCAGCGCCGGCAGGCCGCCCCACCAGACCGGGTAGACGAAGGCGATGTGCTGCGCCCAGTGGATTTGCCGCTGCGCTTCGAGCACGTCCGGTTCGAGGGATTGGCCCAGTTCATAGCCGCCGCGCAGCACGGGGTCGAAGTTCAGCTCGCCGAGCTTGAGCATGTGCACCACATGGCCCTTGGTGCGGGCGCCGTGGGCGTAGGCCTCGGCGAGCGCGTGGCAGAAGCCGCCGGGCTTGGGCGAGCCCAGCACCAGCAGCACGCGCTTGCCGTCGCCTTCAAGGGGCGTGGCGCCATGCTTGACGGCTTCAACCATTCTGCCCGGCCTCCAGCATGGTTTCCGGGCGGACCCACTGGTCGAACTCGGCGTCGCTCAGGTAGCCCAGTTCCAGTGCGGCGGCGCGCAGCGTCTTGCCTTCGGCATAGGCCTTCTTGGCGATCTCGGCGGCCTTGTCGTAGCCGATGTGCGGGTTGAGCGCGGTCACCAGCATCAGGCCGCGGTCGAGGTGCTCGCGCATCTTCGCGGCGTCCGGTTCCATGCCGGCGATGCAGTGGGTGTTGAAGTTGCGGCAGCCGTCGGCCAGCAGGCGTGCGGACTCCAGCAGGTTGTGGATGATCACCGGCTTGTAGACGTTGAGCTGCAGGTGGCCCTGGCTGGCGGCGAAGGTGATCGCGGCATCGTTGCCGAAGACCTGGCAGGCGAGCATCGACAGGGCCTCGCACTGGGTCGGGTTGACCTTGCCGGGCATGATCGAGGAGCCCGGTTCGTTGGCCGGCAGCTTCACCTCGGCGAATCCCGCGCGGGGGCCGGAGCCGAGCAGGCGCAGGTCGTTGGCGATCTTCATCAGGGCCACGGCCAGGGTCTTCATCGCGCCGGCGAGGGTCACCAGCGGTTCGTGGCCGGCGAGGGCGGCGAACTTGTTCGGTGCGGAAACGAAAGGCAAACCGGAAAGGTCGGCCAGTTCAGCGGCGATGGCCTCGGCAAACTCCTTCGGCGCGTTCAGCCCGGTGCCGACGGCGGTACCGCCCTGGGCCAGCTCGTAGACGGCCGGCAGTGCCGCGCGGAGGGCGCGCTCGGCATAGTCGAGCTGGGCGACGAAGGCGGAAAGTTCCTGGCCGAAGGTGACCGGCGTTGCGTCCATCAGGTGGGTGCGCCCGGTCTTCACCAGGTTGGCGTGGCGCGCGGCCTGCTGGGCGAGGCCGCCGCTGAGTTCGGCGATGGCCGGCAGCAGGTCGTTCTGCACCGCCTGGGCGGCGGCGATGTGCATGGCGGTGGGGAAGCTGTCGTTGGAGCTCTGCGCGCGGTTCACATGGTCATTGGGGTGCACCGGCTTCTTGCCGCCGCGGCCGTTGCCAGCGATCTCGTTGGCGCGCCCGGCGATGACCTCGTTGACGTTCATGTTGCTCTGGGTGCCGCTGCCGGTCTGCCAGACGACGAGGGGGAACTGGTCGTCGTGCTCGCCCGCGAGCACTTCGTCAGCCGCTTCCTCGATCAGGCTGGTGATGTTCTCCGGCAGCTCGCCCAGCTGTGCATTCACGCGGGCGGCGGCCTTCTTGATCAGCGCCAGGGCGTGGACCACCGCCAGTGGCATGCGCTGCCCGCCGATGGCGCAGTTCTCCAGCGAACGCTCGGTCTGGGCGCCCCAGTAGGCGTCTTCGGGGACTTCTATGGGGCCGAGGCTGTCGGTTTCGGTGCGGCTCATGGTGCTTCTCCGGAAAAGGGTCTCGGCCAGTTTAGGCCGCCACGGGGCTTCCGGGTTCCACTCTGGCTCAATGGCCGTGATAGAGCGGTTTCAACGACGCGCCGGGTTACCAGCGGGCGTGAGTGGCACCGATCCAGCCGAGCGCGCCGTTGACCGGCACCAGTTCGCCGCCGGCTTCGCGCAGGGAGCCGTCGAAGCGGCCGAACCACTGGCTGGGGTCGGGGGAACGCGGGGCCCGTTCCAAACCCAGGGGCAGGGGCCCGGGGGAGGGGGCGGAACCACTGGCTGGTCTCGGCGAACAGCGGGCCCAGGCGCGGGCTGGCGCGATGCAGCTTGCGCGGAGTGAAGGTGAGGTCGACACGCTCGTCGGCATCTCGCAATTGCCACGGCGACAGCGGGTCGTGGGGAACCTGGTGGATCTCCACAGGGCCGGCCAGCGCCTGCAGTTCGCCGCCGAACCACAAGGCGTTCTCGCTCAGGTGGCTGTTTTCCGTCCAGCCGGCGCCGAAGTTGCCGGCGATGCCGCCGGGCGCTGCGAAGGCGGCGCGGGTCCAGCGGGTGTGGAAGGGCCAGACGCCGCGGCCGAAATCCAGTGCGGCGAAGCTCTGGCCCTCGCTGCAGCGGTAGGTCTTGTGGCCGAGGCTGAGGCTGCCGCTGATCGGCAGGCCCATCTGCCGGCTGCAGGCGTGGAAGCACTTGCCGCTCATCGGTACCACCAGGTTGACCGACTCCAGGTGCGCCGGGCGCTGTACTTCCAGGGAGAGGTTGAGCGGCTGGCCCCCCAGGTTCGGCGCGCAGGCGGTGATGCGCAACTGGCCCGGCTGCTCGTCGAAGCCCAGGCTGAGCTGACCATGCGCGAAACGGTGGCTCTGGTTCGGCATGTCCGGCAGGTGGCAGCCCAGGCCGAACGGGCTGAACTGGGTACGGTGCACCGACTGTCCGGTTTCCAGGTCGAGGAAGTACACGGCGCCGTAGCCCAGGTAATCGAGGTCGGCGATGGTGATCGAGAGCATCCAGCCCGGCGCGTTGATGCACCAGTGGTTCCAGCGCTTGCGCCGGCCGGCGTTGCCGGAGAGCTGGCAGAGCGTCTGTGGCCGCGACGACCAGCCCACGGCCGCGCTGTTCAGGCGGCCGCGCGCATCGCACAGGGGCGGTGCGGCGACGGAAGTCGGCGGGTGGCTGAGGGTGTTCATCGGTCACATCCATGTGGCAACGCGCCGCAGCATGCCGTTTCATGAACTGTCCTACAAGAGAAGCCGGTCACTTCCCGCTCAATTGGCACTCACTTGAGCGCATTCCGAACTTAGGCGCAGAATGGCGGGTCCGACACGGACACCCTTCAGACTCACAGGACTGCCCCATGACCGTTCTTCGTTCCCTCTGCACCGCAGCACTTCTGGTTGGCTTCAGTTCCGTGGCACTGGCTGATGCCAACGCCGAGGCGGAGAAATTCCTCAAGCAGGTGCACGCCGACAAGCTGACCGTGCCGGTCTACGCGCAAGTCCAGCAGATGCTCGCCCAGCGCTTCGCCCAGGCCAAGGCACCGGACAGCAAGAAGGCCGTGCTCGACCGCTACCAGGCCAAGGCCAACGCCGAGCTGGATCGTGCCGTGGGTTGGGACAAGCTCAAGCCCGAACTGGTCAAGCTCTACACCAGCAACTTCAGCGAATCCGAGCTCAAGCAGCTGAACGACTTCTATGCCTCGCCCCTTGGCCGCAAGGTGCTGGAGAAGATGCCGCGCCTGACCGCCGAATCCGCCCAGCTGACCCAGGCCAAACTGCAGACCGCGGTGGAGCCGGTGAACAAGCTGATGGCCGACATGGACAAGGAACTGGGCGTGAAAGCCCCAGCCGCTCCGGCCAAGAAGCCCTGATCGTCCTGATTACCACTTGCCTGAACCGTACTGATTGCCAGCGAGACCCGACATGAGCATGCGTGACCGACTCCAGACCGCCCTGGGCGCCCTCGAACCTCAGCACCTCGACGTGCTGGACGAGAGCCACATGCACAGCCGCGGGCAGGAAACGCACTACAAGGCGGTGATCGTCAGCCCGGCGTTCACCGGGCTGAACGCGGTGAAGCGGCACCAGAAGGTCTATGCCACGCTCGGCGAGCTGATGGGCCAGATCCATGCGCTGGCTCTGCACACCTACACCCCCGAGGAGTGGGCGCAGCAGGGACAAGCGCCGGATTCGCCGACCTGCCGTGGCGGCAGCAAGCACGATCTTCCGCATTGATCGGCTGCCGGATGCGGGCTTCGTCCCGCTCCGGTAGAATGCGACACCCAGCGCCGGCTCCTGCCGGCGCTGTCATTTTCAGCTGTTCGTTTCAGCTCTTGTTGATAAAGACCCGGTCCGCCCTTTACGCGGGCGACCACTGGAGTGATGCATGACCACCGAAAGAATCGTCGTCGCGGCGTTATACAAGTTCGTCTCCCTGCCCGACTACGTCGCCCTGCGCGAGCCCCTGCTGCAAGCCCTGCTGGAAAACGGCGTGAAGGGCACTTTGCTGCTCGCCGAAGAGGGCATCAACGGCACCGTCTCCGGCACCCGCGCCGGTATCGACGGCCTGCTGGCCTGGCTGCGCAACGACCCGCGCCTGGCCGATGTGGACCACAAGGAGTCCTACTGCGACGAGCAACCCTTCTACCGCACCAAGGTCAAGCTGAAGAAGGAAATCGTCACCCTCGGCGTGCCTGGGGTGGACCCCAACGCCAAGGTCGGTACCTACGTCGAACCCAAGGACTGGAACGCGCTGATCTCCGACCCGGAAGTCCTGCTGATCGACACCCGCAACGACTACGAAGTGGCCATCGGCACCTTCGAGGGCGCCATCGACCCGAAGACCAAGTCGTTCCGTGAATTCCCCGACTACATCCGCGAGCACTACGATCCGGCCAAGCACAAGAAGGTCGCGATGTTCTGCACCGGCGGTATCCGTTGCGAGAAGGCCTCCAGCTACATGCTCAATGAAGGCTTCGAAGAGGTTTTCCACCTCAAGGGCGGCATCCTCAAGTACCTGGAAGAAGTGCCCGAGGCCGAAACCCTCTGGCGTGGCGACTGCTTCGTGTTCGACAACCGCGTGACCGTGCGCCATGACCTAAGCGAAGGCGACTACGATCAGTGCCACGCCTGCCGCAACCCGATCTCGGTCGAGGACCGCGCCTCCGAACATTACGCTCCCGGCATCAGTTGCCCGCACTGCTGGGACTCGCTCTCGGAGAAGACCCGTGCCAGTGCCCGCGAACGGCAGAAGCAGATCGAGCTGGCGCGCCAGCGCAACCAGCCGCACCCCATTGGCCGTGATCCCCGCGCGGAGAACTGATCCATGACCAGTCGCCTGCTCTACGTGATGGACCCGATGTGCTCCTGGTGCTGGGGCTTTGCCCCGGTTGCCCAGGCACTGGTAGAGCAGGCGCGCGCCGCCGGCGTGCCGCTGGCACTGGTGATGGGTGGCCTGCGCACGGGGCAGGGCGCGGCATTGGAGCCGACCACCAAGCGCTACATCCTCGAACACTGGGAAGCGGTGCACCGTGCCACTGCCCAGCCGTTCCGCTTCGAAGACGCGCTGCCTGATGGCTTCGTCTACGACACCGAGCCGGCCTGCCGCGCCATCGTTACCGCGCGCCGCCTCGATGAAGACTGCGCCTGGGCGCTGGTCGGCGAAATCCAGCGGGCCTTCTATGTGCAAGGCCGCGATGTCACCCAGGCCAGCGTGCTTACCGAACTGGCCGAACAGGTCGGCCTGCCGCGCATCGAATTCGCCGAAGCCTTCGACAGCCAGGATAATCACCTGGCAACGCTCGCCGACTTCTCCTGGGCCCGCGACCTGGGCATCGCCGGTTTCCCCACGCTGCTGGCCGAGCGCGATGGCCAACTGGCCCTGCTGACCAACGGCTACCAGCCACTGGGCGAACTCGCGCCGCTGCTGGCGCGCTGGCTGGAGCGTGGGCGGCATGCCTGAGCTGTCCGCTGACCGCCTGAGCTGGGCGGAGATTCGCCGGCTCGCTTTCCGTCATCGCAAGGCCCTGCTCCTCGCCAACCTGGTCGCCGTGCTGGCCACCGCCTGCAGCGTGCCGATCCCGCTGCTGCTGCCGCTGCTGGTGGACGAAGTGCTGCTGGGCAAGGGCGACGCTGCCCTCCAGGTGATGAACCTCTGGCTGCCCGCCGGCTGGCACAAGCCCGCCGGCTACATCGGCCTGATGCTGCTGGTGACCCTGGTGCTGCGCAGCTGCGCGCTGGTGTTCAACGTGCTGCAGGCCAAGCTGTTCGCGCGGCTGTCCAAGGACGTGGTGTACCGCATACGCTTGCGCCTGATCGAGCGCCTGAAGCGCATCGCCCTGAGCGAGTACGAGACTCTCGGTGGCGGCTCGGTCAGCGCACACCTGGTGACCGATCTCGACACCCTCGACAAGTTCGTCGGCGACACCCTGAGCCGCTTCCTGGTGGCGTTGCTGACCCTGTGCGGCACCGCCGGCATCCTGATCTGGATGCACTGGAAGCTGGCACTGCTGATCCTGCTGTTCAACCCGCTGGTGATCTTCGCCACGGTGCAACTGGGCAAGCGCGTGAAGCACCTGAAGAAGCTGGAGAACGACAGCACCTCGCGCTTCACCCAGGCCCTGACCGAAACCCTCGAAGCCATCCAGGAAGTGCGCGCCGGCAATCGCCAGGGCTTCTTCCTCGGCCGCCTCGGCGTGCGCGCCCGAGAAGTGCGTGACTATGCCGTCGCCTCGCAATGGAAGAGCGATGCCGCCGGGCGCGCCAGCGGCCTGCTGTTCCAGTTCGGCATCGACCTGTTCCGCGCTGCGGCCATGGTCACCGTACTGTTCTCGGACCTGTCCATCGGCCAGATGCTGGCGGTATTCAGCTACCTCTGGTTCATGATCGGCCCGGTCGAGCAATTGCTCAGCCTGCAATACGCGTATTACGCCGCCGGCGGTGCGCTGGCGCGGATCAACGAGCTACTGGCCCGCGCCGATGAACCGCATTACGAACATCGCCGCGATCCGTTCGCCGGGCAGAACAGCGTCGGCATCCAGGTGCGCGACTTGAGCTTTGCCTACCGCGATGAGCTGGTGCTGGACGGTCTCGACCTGGATATCGCCCCCGGCGAGAAGGTTGCCATCGTCGGCGCCAGCGGCGGTGGCAAAAGCACCCTGGTGCAGTTGCTGCTGGGCCTCTACCAGCCGCAGTCCGGGACCATCCGCTATGGCGGCGCGGCGTTGGAGGAGATTGGCCTGGACTGCGTGCGCGAGCATGTCGCCGTGGTCCTTCAGCATCCGGCGCTGTTCAACGACACGGTGCGCGCCAACCTGACCATGGGCCGCGAGCGCGGCAACGAAGCCTGCTGGCGCGCCCTGGAAGTGGCGCAGCTGGCCGACACCATTCGCGCCCTGCCACAGGGGCTGGACAGCGTGGTCGGGCGTTCCGGCGTACGCCTCTCCGGCGGCCAGCGGCAGCGCCTGGCGATCGCTCGCATGGTGCTCGCCGAGCCGAAGGTGGTGATCCTCGACGAGGCTACCTCGGCGCTGGATGCCGCCACCGAGTATGCCCTGCACCAGGCTCTGCAGCGCTTCCTCGAAGGCCGCACCACGCTGATCATCGCCCACCGCCTGTCCGCGGTGAAACAGGCCGACCGCGTGCTGGTGTTCGACGGTGGGCGCATCGCCGAGGACGGTGATCACCAGCAACTGATCGCCGAAGGCGGGCTCTACGCTCGCCTGTATGGCCACCTGCAGCAGGGCTGATCAGCCGTAGCGGGTGACTTCGAGGAAGGCCACGCAATTGCCCAGATCGTGGAAGACCCGCGCGCCGCCAATGTCGTTGTAGGGAATGCCCAGCAGCAGGTCGAGCAGGCAGGCGTCGCTGCGGTAATGCGGGCGCCAGTCGAGCAGCCCTTCGAGGTAGGCGATGTCCGGCACGCCGGGCAGGAAGTTGCCCATCAGCAGGCGACCGCCAGGCAGCAGGCGGGCGAACAGGTTGCGCGTCAGGTCGCGGGCGTCGTGGTCGTCGAGCACTTCGTACAGGCCGGGGGAGTAGATCAGATCGAAGCGGGTGAGGTCGGGGCGGCCGTAGAACAGGTCGTCCAGGGTGCACTGCTGCGTCAGCACACCGAGCGCGGCGTAGCAGGCCTCCACGGTCTGCAGCGACAGTGTCTGGGTGTCGAGGGCAACGAACTCGCGGAACTGACCGTGGCGCAGCGAGCGTGCCAGCTCGACCTCGCGCAGGTGTCCGCAGCCCACGCAGAGGATGCGCGCCTGGCCGCTGAGCTGATCGCAGCAGCGGTCGATCTCTCGCGCCAGCAATTGGCGGCGCGAGCGCAGTGCGCGAGACGCAGGGGCGGAGCTGGCGTAGCGGAACAACTCATCGGTTGGTCCGTCGGGCAGCAGTGAGCGCAGGGTGCTGTCGATGCCGTAGAGATAGTCCATCAGCACGGCGTTGCCGGCGCCTTCTCCCATCGGCCGTTCACGGCGCCGGGGGAAGGGCACCACACGCGGTGCTGCGGATTGCGGCGCGCCACCCGTGGCGAGCGCCAGCAGGTCGGCCTCGTCATCCCTCAGGTGACGCAGATGCTGTTCGAGTTGCTCGATGGCTTCGGTAAGCGAGTTCGGATTCTGCTGGGTGCCGTTGTCCATGCCGTCCACCTGAGAGAATGCTCAGTGATAAGAATGCGCCACCGGCCTGGCCGGTGATCCGTCCAACACCTTAGGGGGCAGTTGGCCCCGGGCCATCATCTGAATGAATGACGGCCGCGAAAACTCAGCGCTGCCCGAGCCGCACCAGCAGGCTGACCAGTTCGGCCTGGCGGCTGGTGTTGGTCTTGCGGAACAGCGCGCGCAATTGGCTGCGTACCGTATTGATCGAGGTGCCGAGCTGGTCGGCGCAGTGTTCGGGTGTCAGGCCGCGTACCAGCAGGGCGCCCAGGCGCTGTTCGGCCGGGGTGAGGCCGAACAGGTCGCCCAGCAGACCGCTCTGGCGGTGCGCATCGAGCAGCGCCAGCAGCACCAGCGGGCGCTGGAAGGGCTGGTTGAAGCTTGCTTCGGCATGCACCGGGGTGACCAGCAGCTCCTGCCCGCTGCCATCGTCCAGCGGTAGCCAACCGGCCTTTGCCTTGCCGGCGCGTGGCGCGGCCTGGCGCACCAGCGCCTGGAGCCTCGAGTCGTGCTGGCGGCAGTGCAGGCGGCCGAAGACTTCATGGAACAGCCCGGCGCGCTGCCCGAGCCGTTGCCGCGCCGCCTGGTTGGCGTAGAGCACGCGGGCATTGCCCTCCAGCAGCCACAGCGAGGTGGGGTGCCGGTCCAGCAGCAGGTCGCGGTGGGCCAGTTGCTGGCGCATCTCATTGATGCGTCCGAACATCCGTGCCGCACGGGTCAGATGCTCGCTCAGGCGGGTCAGCAAGGTTTGTTCCTGCGTATCGGGATAGCGAGCGCCGAGGCTGGTCAGCACCGACAGGTAGACGCCGCAGTTGGCCTGTTCGTTGAGCTTGAGGCAGGACACGTTGTGCATGCCGTTGGGGCGCTGGAACTCCTGGTAGTACGGATCGCGGGCGATGCGCTGCGGGCCGTACTCCTCGCGGTCGTGGTACCAGTGGCCTACCGGGCGGTGGAGCATGAACCCCTTGGACGGGTCGATGGTGCAGAACTCGCGGTTATAGGTTTCGATGGCGCCGGGATCGCAGAGGTTGATCTCGCTCGCCAGCGCGCCGCTCTCGGTCTGGTCCCAGAACAGCAGGGCGCCTTGCTGACGGCCGCTGGCGCAGATCAGTTCGGTGAGCAGCGGCAGCCAATTGGCCTCATCGAGCACGCACTCGTAGGTCAGGCCCACCAGCCGGTCGTACTGCATCTCCATATCCCGCTGCGGCATGGTCGCTCCATCGGTTGCTCGCGGATTGCACTTTGCACGATCGACTGAGGTATGGCACATGGCCTTAGCTGTCGCAAGGCCACTAATCGGCTGTTCGCGGCTAGTACCTGGCAGGCGACCAAGGCGTTTTCCCTGCACGTTCCCGACATTTTCCGCCGGACGGCGGGTATCAAGCCGACCAAGCGTCATGCCGTCTGGTTTGTGGATTTCCCGTGATCGGCTAGAAGTTAAGAAGGGGCGGCCTGACAGAGATGTCCCCGAGGCGGAGAGGGTAACTCCGCCCTGTGGCCTGGCAGAGATCAGAAGAGGGAAGTCGAAACTGGTTATGGATGCAATGGGACTCTTGCCGACCCGGCGTACGACGCGTCTGCTCAAGCTGGTCTGGCCCTTCATGGTCGTGGTCCTGCTGCAGACGCTGATCGGCAGCGGCAGCTTCTTCATCCTCTCTGGCGTGCGCGCTTACGTCGGCGGCGAGAGTCTCTGGTCAAAGGGTCAGAAGGACGCCATCCATTACCTGCAACTCTACGGCCAGAGTCGGGACAGCGCGGATTACGCGCGTTACCGCGCCGCCATCGCCATTCCCCAGGGCGACCGGACCTTCCGCGCCGCCCTTGACCTCAATCAACCGGACTTTGCGCTGGCTCGCGCCGGAGCGTTGCAGGGCGGTATCCATCCCGACGACATTGGCGTGCTGATCTGGCTGTACCGCTACTTCCACGAGTACAGCTACTTCGATCAGGCGGTGAAGATGTGGATCATCGGCGACGCCTATCTCGATCAGTTGGAGCAACTGTCCGAGGAGATGAATGCGAGGATCCGCGCCAATGACGTCCGCCCCGGCGACCTGAGCTACTGGAACAGCCGTATCCAGGCGATCAACGACGGCGTCACACCGGCGGCCATGGCCTTCTCGGCCGCGCTGGGGCAGGGCTCGCGGATGATCATGTGGGTGCTGCTGGTCACCAACGGCGTCACTGGCCTGGCGCTGATCCTTCTGGCCGTGTGGCGCACGCGCAAGCTTCTGCACCAGCAACGCGCCTTCGAAAGTGCCCTGGACACTGAGCGGGAGCGCGCGCAGACCACCCTTGCGGCCATCGGCGACGGGGTGGTCACCCTCGACGAACATGAGTGCATCGCCTACTTCAACCCCGCGGCGGAGCGCCTGATCGGCTGGGACAATTCCATGGCCGTCGGCCTGCCGCTGCGCTCGTTGCTACGGGTGCTCGACGAGAGCTCCCAGGTTGAGGGCCTGCCGCTGGTCGGGCAGATCCTGCGTGGCGAAGTGGACGGCGGCAGCGAGACCAGCAAGCTGATCCAGCGCCTGGATGGCACCAGTGTGGCGGTGACCCTGGTGGCCACGCCGATCCATGCCGACAGGCGGGTGGTCGGCGTGGTGCTGGTGCTGCACGACATGACCCGCGAGCGCCAGTACATGGCCAGCCTCTCCTGGCAGGCGACCCACGACGCGCTGACCGGCCTGACCAACCGCCGCGAATTCGAATTCCGCCTCAAGCAGGCGCTGGAAAGCTCGGCGGACTCCCACGACCAGCATTCGCTGATGTACCTGGACCTGGACCAGTTCAAACTGGTCAACGACACCTGCGGCCACGCCGCCGGCGACGAACTGCTGCGCCAGGTCTGCTCGGTGTTGCAGCAGTGCCTGCGTGACGGCGACACCCTCGCGCGCCTTGGTGGCGACGAGTTCGGCATCCTACTGGAGCATTGCCCGCCGGACATGGCGGTGCAGATCGCCGAGCGCATCCGCCTGACCGTCCAGGCCCTGCATTTCATGTGGGAAGGCCGTGGCTTCAACATCACCGTGAGCATCGGTGTGGTGCACATTTCCGCCATGCTGGTGTCGGTGGAGGAGGCGCTGCGCTGCGCCGACATGGCCTGCTACATGGCCAAGGAGAAGGGCCGCAACCGAGCCCAGGTGTTCCGCCCGGATGACACCGAGTTGTCCAACCGCGTCGGCGAAATGGCCTGGGTGCAGCGCATCCGCCTGGGGCTGGAGGAAGAGCGCTTCTGTCTCTACGCCCAGTCGATCTTCCCGGTCGACGACCGTGTGATGGAAGGCGCACACGTCGAGTTGTTGCTGCGCCTGAACGACGAGTGCGGCCGGCTGGTGGCGCCGATCAACTTCATCCCCGCCGCGGAACGCTACGGCCTGATGCCGGACATCGACCGCTGGGTGGTCGAGAACGCCTTCCGGACCCTGGCCGAGCGCATTGCCGATGGTGGTTACGAACCGATCCACACCTGCGCCATCAACCTCTCCGGCGCTACCATCGGTGACGACACCTTCCTCGACTTCCTCCGCGAGATGCAGCCGCGCTACGGCATCGAGCCGTCAAGCGTGTGCTTCGAGATCACCGAGACCAGCGCCATTGCCAACCTGGTCAACGCCACGCGCTTCATCCAGGAGCTCAAGGCCCTCGGGTACCGCTTCTCCCTGGACGATTTCTGCGCCGGCATGTCCTCCTTCGTCTACCTCAAGCATCTGCCGGTGGACTATCTGAAGATCGATGGCAGTTTCATCAAGGACATGCTCGAAGACCCCATCGACCGTGCCATGGTCCAGGTGATCAACCAGATCGGCCACGTGATGGGCAAACGCACCGTGGCGGAGTTCGTCGAAACGCAGGAAATCCTCGAAGTCCTGCGCGAAATAGGCATCGACTATGCCCAGGGTTACGGCCTGGCTCGGCCGCAACCCTTCAATCGCAGCTTCCTGCGTGAGACGCACGTCTCAGTCGTGGCAACCGACACAACCTCCGGACGGTGACGCGCAGCCTATAGGGGACTAACCTGAGGCCTGATTTACCGGTGCTCGCATGGATCGACCAGCACGGAGCCTTGGATGAACGACACCTTTGTTCGAAGTGGGCCGCTCAAGGAGCTTTCCAGTTATCCGCACTGGGCGCAACGCCTGGTGCAGGAGTGCGAGACCAGCCGCCTGGCGGTGGTGGGCCATCCACTCTACGCTCGCATGCGAGACGGCCACCTGAGCCGGCAGACCATGCGCGCCTTCCTCATCGGCGGCTGGCAGGTAGTCGAGCAGTTCCCCCTGTACATGTCCCAGAACCTGCTCAAGACGCGCTTCGGCCGCAGCCCCGGCGAAGACATGGCGCGGCGCTGGTTGATGCGTAACATTCGCGTCGAGCTCAATCACGCTGATTACTGGCTGCACTGGGCCGAGGCTTACGGCGTGACCCTCGCCGAGCTCAAGGCGCAATTGGTGCCGGCGGAGCTGCACGCCCTCGGTCATTGGTGCTGGCACACCTGCGCTACCGACGATCTGGCGCTGGCGATGGCGGCCACCAATTACGCCATCGAAGGTGCGACGGGGGACTGGTCGGCACTGGTCTGTTCCCTGGATACCTACGAACGCACCCTCCCGAGTGGCGCCCGCAAGGACGCCATGCGCTGGCTGAAGATGCACGCCCGCTACGATGACGATCACCCCTGGGAAGCGCTGGAGATCATCTGTACCCTCTGTGGCCCGCAGGTACCGGTGCCGCGTGTGCTGGCGCTGCGCGAGGCCGTCTGCAAGAGCTACGGCTACATGCGCATGTTCCTTGACCACTGCCTCGCGCTGGAACAGGCGCAGGGCGGGGCGCGGCGCACTGCTTCGATGAAGGCGGCGGGGTAGTCTTCACCCGCGCTCAGGTCTCTGTCGGCATGGGAGCGGGGTGATGCTATCCCCTCACCCTGGCTGTGCACCCCTTTGCAGAGGGAAAGGGGGCGTTTCGGTGTGATGGCCTGTCTCGGTGCCTGCCGGATAGCCGCCTTAATGGCCCTTTTCCCCGGGGGTACGCCGGGCGCCCCCTCTTTCTCGGCAGAGGGCCGAGGTTAGGGGCGCTTCCAGCGCTCGGTGATTCAGCTTCAAGGCACGAGAATGATCTTCTCGCTGCTGCCTTCGTTGATCTCGTGATAACGCTGGATACCCTCGCTCAGTGGCACTTCGCGCAGGCCGCCGGGCAGCGGCAGCCTGCCGTCGTCGAACCACTGGCCGAACTGGCGCAGCATCGCGGCGCAGGCGACCGTGTCGTACAGCAGCGAATTCACCCCCACCACCGAACCGCCTCGGCGATACAGCGCCAGGGCCGGCAACTGCACGTGGCCGTCCACTGGCGCGGCGATGATAGCGATACGGCCGAAGGTGGCGAGGGCGGAAACGGCGGCCGGCAGCCAGAAACCGGTGGTATCGAAAATCACCTCGGCGCCGCCGGGGAAATGTTCGTCCACCTGCGCCGCCAGCGTTTCCGCGGAGTCCAGCAGGAGGCTCGGGATGCCTTGGGCCTGCAGTTCCACCTGCGACTCGGCGCGCCGCACTGCGCCCAGCACCTGCGCGCCTCGGGCCTTGGCCAGGGAGATGGCCGCCGCGCCGACAGCGCCGGAGCCGATCACCAGCAGGCGCGTCCCGTTGCCGACCTGGCTACGCTCCAGGGCATCCCAGGCGGTGGTGAAGGGGACGCCGCAGCTGGCGGCCTGGGCGAAGCTCATGCGCTCTGGCATCAGCGCCACGCCGCCGAGCGGTACGCTCATCAGTTGGGCGTGACTGCCATTGCGGGTGAAGCCCAGGCCCTTGCCGGTGCCCCAGACGGATTTGCCGAGCAGCTCGGTCGGGCCTTTCACCACGGTGCCGGCAAAGTCGCGGCCGGGCACGCGGGGCAGGGTCGTGTAGGGGAAGCGGCCGAGGACATTCTTGACGTCGCTGGGGTTCAGGCCGGCGGCGTGGACTTCCACCAGCACCTCGTCGGTGGCGGGCACCGGATCGGCGATTTCGGTGAAGCTCAGGGCGGCGAGGTCGCCGGTGCGGTCGAATTGCAGGGCTTTCATGGCACGGGTCCTTGGCAAGCAGTGGGAGATGGGATCAGTGGAACCAGCGGGTCAGCAGCGGCAGGGCGTTCTCGCCGATCTGCATGCCCAGCAGGCCGACCAGCGCCACCAGCGGCGGCGCTGGCGAACGGAAGTCGAGGAAGTGGTAGGCCAGGCCGACGGCAATGCCGATGGCCAGGGAGATCAGGTAGCTCATGTGTCCTCCGTGGATCGCTCCGGCGGCTGGATGGGATAGGGGCAGTCTAGGGACTGCTGGAGGGTGTCGCCGGTCAGGGACTTCGGAATATCGGACAGATGTCGGTGGGGAGTATGGGATGGGCGTGCACCCGCGTAGGAGCGGACTTCGTCCGCGATGTGCCTGCCTTGCTCTGAAGTTTCCTGCGTCGCTTCGGCGTGTGCTGATGGATTGGGTTTCGCCTCTCGGCGAGTCCCTTTTGTCAAACGCCACAAAAGGAACCAAAAAGTCTTGCCCCTCCATCCGGTTTTTCGCCTAGGCGAAAAATTCCCTCGTTGAAAGGGGCAGTCCGGAGTGTGCGGATACTTCTCTGGAAGTCTTCCAGAGGCCGGAGCCAGAGCCGAAGCGTGGAGCATGCTTTTCCTGTAGGAGCGAGCTTGCTCGCGAACCCGCCCCGTGCCGGCGCTGATCGCGGATCACGAAGAAGCGCCGCTCCCGAAACGATGCGCTACCGGGCGCAATACTCCGAAGGCGCCACGCCCAGCTCGCGCCGGAACATCTCGCTGAAGCTCCCCGGCTGGTACCCCAGACCATGGGCGATCTGGCTCACCGGCATACCCTCGTTGAGTTGCGCCACCGCCGTGGCCAACTGCACCTGCCGCCGCCACTGGGCGAAGCCCATGCCCAGGCTGCGCTGGAACAGGCGGGCGAGGGTGCGCACGCTGGCGCCGGCGTCGGCGGCGTGCTGCTCGAAGGAAATCTCCTGGCTCGGCTCGGCCATCACCGTCAGGCACAGGTTCAGCAGGCGGCGGTCGGAATCCTCCGGCAGCGGCACGCGCAGCAGCAGGCTTCGGGCCCTTTGCAGCTCGAGCACGGCCAGTTGCGACAGCGCCTGGTAGTAGTCAGTGTCTGGCTCGCGCTCGTGCTGCACCAGCGTGACGATCAGCTCGCGCAGCAGCCCGCCGACCTCGAATGCCTGCACCTGCTCACCCAGCGAGTCCGCCGTGCCCGGCCGCAGATAGATGTTGCGCATCTGCAGCTCGCTGACCACGCGGATGCCGTGGGGCACCTGGGGCGGCAGCCAGACGGCACGATTGGGCGGCACCAGCAGCGCTTCGGAGGGCGTCTCCAGCCACATCACCCCGGACATCGCATAGAGCACCTGCCCCCAGTCATGGGAGTGCGGCTCGATGTGCAGGCCGCGCGGATAGCTGCGAGCGAGGGCGCGCAGTGGCGCGGGCGTGGCGTCGAAATCGGGGGGAGCGGCGCGGGCCATGGGACGATTCGGGCAGGGGAGATGGGCCGCATGGTAGCCGCCGCGTGACGGCCTGACGAGTACGCGGCACTCGCACTGGCACGCCGGCGCTCCACCTTGTCACGAATTCTTTACGGTGCGGCGGCATGCCGCACGGGGCTTTGGGCGACGTAAGGATTTCTTGCCGCGCCGCGGCTCCCGTGGCCCCGGTAACGCCCCGCCGGTGGCTTGTTCCAAAGCGCCGCGACGGTTGTGATGAAGGTATTCCAAACGCCTGGACGGCCCCTGCGCCGAACCAGCCGATAACGACAACGAGGAGGCCGGATGAACGCCGTGACCAAGATCGAGCAACACAACCCCATCGGCACCGACGGCTTCGAGTTCGTCGAATTCACCGCCCCCGACGCCCAGGGCATCGAGCAACTGCGCCAGCTGTTCACCGGCATGGGCTTCACCGAGACCGCCAAGCACCGTTCCAAGGAAGTCTTCCTGTTCCAGCAGAACGACATCAACATCGTGCTCAACGGCAGCCCCACCGGCCACGTCCACGAGTTCGCCAGGAAGCACGGGCCGAGCGCCTGCGCCATGGCCTTCCGGGTGAAGAATGCCGCCCAGGCCGCCGCCTACGTCGAGTCCCAGGGCGCCAAGCTGGTGGGCAGTCACGCCAACTTCGGCGAGCTGAACATCCCCTGCGTCGAGGGCATCGGCGGTTCGCTGCTGTATCTCGTCGACCGTTATGGCGACAAGAGCATCTATGACGTCGACTTCGAGTTCATCGAAGGCCGCAGCGCCACCGACAACGCCGTCGGCCTGCTGTGCATCGACCACCTGACCCACAACGTCAAGCGCGGCCAGATGGACGTCTGGTCCGGCTTCTACGAGCGCATCGCCAACTTCCGCGAGATCCGCTACTTCGACATCGAAGGCAAGCTCACCGGCCTGCTGTCCCGCGCGATGACCGCGCCCTGCGGCAAGATCCGCATCCCGATCAACGAGTCGGCGGACGACAAGTCGCAGATCGAGGAATTCATCCGCGAGTACCACGGCGAAGGCATCCAGCACATCGCCCTGTCCACCAACGACATCTACGAAACCGTGAGCCAGCTGCGCGCCAACGGCGTGGACTTCATGAGCACCCCGGACACCTACTACGCGAAGGTCGATACCCGCGTCGCCGGCCACGGCGAATCCCTGAAGGACCTGCGCGATCTGAACATCCTGATCGACGGCGCGCCGGGCGACGACGGCATCCTGCTGCAGATCTTCACCAACACGGTGATCGGCCCGATCTTCTTCGAGATCATCCAGCGCAAGGGCAACCAGGGCTTCGGCGAGGGCAACTTCAAGGCCCTGTTCGAATCCATCGAGGAAGACCAGATTCGCCGTGGCGTGATCTCCGATCAGTAAATCGCTAGCAGGGTGGCTGCGCGTAGCGTGGCCACCCTCGGAGAAACGCCATGCTCACCCTGTACTCCTACTGGCGCTCCAGCGCCGCCTACCGTGTGCGCATCGCGCTCGGCCTCAAGGGCCTGGCCTACCGCCAGGTGCCCGTGCACCTGGTGAAGGACGGCGGCCAGCAGCACGCTGCCGACTACAAGGCGCTCAATCCCCAGGAACTGGTGCCGCTGCTGGTGGACGGCGAGGCGCGCATTGCCCAGTCCCTGGCCATCCTCGAATACCTCGACGAAACCCATCCGCAACCCGGCCTGCTGCCGCGCGATGCGCTGCAGCGTGCGCAGGTTCGTGCACTGTCCCTGCATATCGCCTGCGACATTCACCCGCTGAACAACCTGCGTGTGCTGCAGTACCTCAGCGGCCCGCTGGCGGTGGCGGACGAGGCGAAGACGGCATGGATTCGCCACTGGGTCGAAACCGGCCTGCACGCGCTGGAGGAGGGCGTAACCAACTGGAGCGGCCCGCTATCCCTCGGCGAGCGTCCCGGCTACTTCGAGGCCTGTCTGATTCCCCAGTTGTACAACGCCCGTCGCTTTGACTGCGACCTCTCCGGCTGCCCGCGCCTGCTCGCCATCGCCGCGCGCTGCGAGCTCCTCGAAGCCTTCCAGCAGGCCGCCCCGGAGGTGCAGCCCGACGCCCAGTAACCCTGTAAACCAGCCTGCCCGCTCCACCGCTCTTTAGCCTTGCCTTGCCCGCACCGCCTGCCCACAAGCCGGGCGGCCGAATCCCGTCACAGATAAAAACAACAGGTGACGCATGACGCGTGAAACTCAACACGCAGGCCAGCTCCAGCGCGGCCTGAAGAATCGCCATATCCAGCTGATCGCCCTCGGCGGCGCCATCGGTACCGGGCTGTTCCTCGGCTCGGCCGGGGTGCTCAAGTCCGCCGGCCCGTCGATGATCCTCGGTTATGCCATCGCCGGCTTCATTGCCTTCCTGATCATGCGCCAGCTCGGCGAAATGATCGTCGAGGAGCCCGTGGCCGGCTCCTTCAGCCACTTCGCGCACAAGTACTGGGGCGGTTTCGCCGGCTTCCTCTCGGGCTGGAACTGCTGGGTGCTGTACATCCTGGTGGGCATGTCGGAGCTCACCGCGGTGGGCAAGTACATCCACTACTGGTGGCCGGACGTACCGACCTGGGCCACGGCGGCAGTCTTCTTCGTGGTGGTCAATGCGATCAACTTGTTCAACGTGAAGGCCTTCGGCGAGGCGGAGTTCTGGTTCGCCATCATCAAGGTCGCCGCCATCGTCGGCATGATCGCCCTGGGCTGCTACCTGCTGGCCAGCGGCACCGGGGGCGAGCAGGCAACCGTGAGCAACCTGTGGGCGCACGGCGGCTTCTTCCCCAATGGCATCAGCGGGCTGGTGATGGCCATGGCGATTATCATGTTCTCCTTCGGCGGGCTGGAGATGCTCGGCTTCACCGCCGCCGAGGCCGACCAGCCGAAAAAGGTGATCCCCAAGGCGATCAACCAGGTGATCTACCGCATCCTGATCTTCTACATCGGCGCGCTCACCGTGCTGCTCTCGCTGACCCCATGGGACAGCCTGCTGCAGACCCTCAACGCCTCCGGCGACTCCTACAGCGGCAGCCCCTTCGTACAGATCTTCTCGATGATCGGCAGCGGCACCGCGGCGCACGTGCTCAACTTCGTGGTGCTCACTGCCGCGCTGTCGGTCTACAACAGCGGCACCTACTGCAACGGCCGCATGCTGGTGGGCCTGGCGGAGCAGGGCGATGCCCCGCGCGCGCTGGCCAAGGTGGACAGCCGTGGCGTGCCGGTACGCTCGCTGATGGTCTCCGCGGCGGTGACCTTCCTCGCCGTGCTGGTGAACTACCTGGTGCCGGCCCGCGCGCTGGAGCTGCTGATGTCCCTGGTGGTCGCCGCGCTGGTGATCAACTGGGCGATGATCAGCCTGGCGCACCTGAAGTTCCGCGCGCACATGGATGCCGAGGGCAAGCGCAGCGCCTTCCGGGCCGTCGCCTATCCGGCGGCCAACTGGCTGTGCCTGGGCTTCGTGGTGTTCATCCTCGGCGTCATGCTGCTCACGCCGGGCATCCAGGTCTCGGTCTACGCGATCCCGGTGTGGTTGTTGGTGATGTACGGTTGCTATCGCCTCAAGCGCCAGCCGGCGGCGCACAGCAGCGCCAGCGCCGCGCTGGCTGACTGACCTGGCGGCCTGATCCTACGTTGGGTCGAGCCGCGCGCGATTGACCGCGTGGCCCGATCCTTCCTAGAGTGACCGGGCCATTTTTCGTCAGAGGGATACTCATGAAAAAAGCACTTTGGCTGCTCGCGGCGGCCGTGCCGGTCATCCTCGTCGCTTGCGGCGGTGAAGAGAAGAAAGCACCCCAGGTCGATGCGCTGGTCCTGCCCGGCGACGCCAAGCTGGATTCGCGCAGCGTCTCGTACAAGTGCGAGGACGGCCGCAAGATCAGCGTGCAGTACCTGAACAAGGGCGACAACAGCCTGGCCGTAGTGCCGGTGACGGACGCCTCCAGCCTGGTCTTCGCCAACGTCATCTCCGCCTCCGGTGCGCGCTATGCCGCCGGGCAGTACGTCTGGTGGACCAAGGGCGAAGACGCGACCCTGTACAAGGACTGGAAAGGCGGCGAGCCCGCCGATGGCGTGGCCTGCAAGGAGCGTTGATGCTTCCTGTACTGCGCTGACGAAAAAGCCCGGCATTGGCCGGGCTTTTTCATGGGTGGATCAATCTGCGTCGACAACGGGAACAGCCGTAGGATGGCGTGGAGCGCAGCGATACCCATCGACTCTTCACGGCATCGCTGATGGGTATCGCAAGCTCCAACCACCCTCCGTCGAGCCAAATGATCAGAAAGTGAACTCCAGGTTCACCGTCGGCGTCGAGGTGCGGGTGCCACGCCCGCCATCCACGCCGAACTTGTTGTGCCAGTACTCGTAGCCCACGCCCAGCCACAGGTTCGGCTGGCGCTTGGTGCCGGGCAGGGTGGCGAACATCAGCGAGGTACGGACCAGCGTCTCCGGCGCGGTGTCGTTGTCGTTGTAGTCCTCGCCCTTCTCCCCGGTGTAGTTCAGGAAGCCCTGGAACTTCGCGCCGTGGTCGCCCAGCTGGAATGGCCGCAGCCAGGTCAGGTTGAGCATGTAGGTGGTATCGAAGGTGTGGTCCGGGTGTTTCGCGTTGGGGATGCCGGAGTGGTTCTTCTCGCGGTAGTAGAACAGCGAGAGGTCCAGCACGCCGGGGCCGTTGAACTTGATGGTCGGGCCGAACACCAGCGCGCGCTTCTTCGCCGAGCCGAGGTTGTTGTTGCGGCTGGCGTCGAAGCCGAAGGTGAAGGCGTGGTCCTTCACCAGGCCCTTGCCCTGCGGCAAGTCGAACACCCGCGAGGCGAACAGCTGGCTGCGGAATACCCCGTAGACCTCGCTGCTGCCGTGGTCGGTGCCCTTGCGCGGATCATCGCTGTCGGACTGCAGCACATCGAGGTGGAAGAAGTTGCTGCCGTAGCGGTAACCGTCGGCGTGGCTGAAGCTGAAGATGCGCTTGCTGATGTCGTGCGGGTTGTTCGGGTTGGTGAAGCCCTTGCCGTAGCGGAAGCCCAGCGTGTTGCTGGTCCACTCGAAGAAGCGATCGTCTTCGGCCTGCGCCATGCCCAGCGGGGCGAGGACCAGTGCAGTACCGAGGGCGAACCGGCGGCCGTTGCTCAGGCGGCGGCTGGAACGCGGTTGGGGGCGGGCGGCGCCAACGGCCGTCGTCGCGGATGAAACCATGCTGCACCTCTGTCTTTTTCTTGTTTTTGTGGCTGGGGGGCCGGCGTCCCGCAGGAGGAACTGCGGTCGGTGACAGGCTGGGTTCTAATGGTGAATTGATGACATTGCAAGAAAAACTTGTACACAAATTCGTATACAAAAATTGACGCAGAAGTCAGGAACGGGCGCTTCACGGCGGGCTAGATGGCTTCGGGACACCAGCGGCGCTGCGCGGTATCCTGACGTTCATTTCCACTTTGAATGCTTCCCATGCTGCAGATTTCCAACACCGTGCAGATCCCCGATGCGGAGATCGAGCTGACTGCCATCCGCGCCCAGGGCGCCGGCGGGCAGAACGTCAACAAGGTGTCCAGCGCGGTGCACCTGCGCTTCGATGTGCGCGCCTCGTCCTTGCCGGAGTTCTACAAGGAACGCCTGCTCGCGCTCAGCGACCAGCGCATCACCAGCGACGGCGTGGTGGTAATCAAGGCGCAGCAGTTCCGGACCCAGGAACAGAATCGCGAGGACGCCCTCAACCGCCTGGCGGAGCTGATCCGCAGCGCCACGAAAGTGGAGAAGAAGCGCCGCCCGACCAAGCCGACGCTGGGCTCGAAGACGCGCCGGCTGGAGGGCAAGAGCAAGCGTGGGTCGATCAAGGCGGGGCGGGGGAAGGTGGACTTCTGAAGCGATAACGCGCCCTGCAGGAGCGCACCACACGCGCTCCTGCAGGAAACTCCAGTGGCGCCTCAGCGCACCAGCATCCCCGTGAATACATAGGCCTGCGCGAGGGTGATCAGCCCGATGAACGCGGCGAAGATCAGGCTGTGCTTGACCGTGAAGCGGAACAGGTCCGACTCGCGCCCGACCATGCCGGTGGCCGCGCAGGCCACGGCGATGGACTGCGGCGAGATCATCTTACCGGTCACCCCGCCGGTGGTGTTGGCGGCCACCAGCAGCGTGTCGCTCACGCCGAGTTGGTGCGCGGTGGTCGCCTGCAGCGAGCCGAACAGGGCATTGGATGAGGTGTCCGACCCGGTGAGGAATACCCCCAGCCAGCCGAGGAAAGGCGAGAAGAACGGGAAGGCCGCTCCGGTTCCGGCGAGCACCAGCGCCAGGGTGGTGGACATCCCCGAGTAGTTGGTGACGAAGGCGAAGGCCAGCACCATGCCGATGGTCAGTACCGGCCACTTCAACTCCTTCAGTGTCTCGCCGAAGGTCGCTGCGCCGCTCTTCGCGCCAATACGCAGGATGGCCATGGAGACCAGCGCCGCAAGGAAGATCGCCGTGCCGCTGGCCGAGACCAGGTCGAACTTGTAGACCGCCGGCATCGGCGTCGGGTTGGCGACAATCGGCGCGGCCTTCAGTACCAGCTGGTCGAGGTAGGGCACGGCGATCACCGCCACCCAGCTTTCCAGCGCGCCGCCGGGCAGGAACAGCGCCTTGAACGGCTTCATGGTCCAGATGGTCACCAGCACCGTGAGGATCAGGAACGGCGACCAGGCCTTGAAGATCTGCCCGAAGCTGCACTGGGATTCGCGTTGCCTTCCGCCGCCTCCACCACCCAGGCCGCCGAGCGTCGTGGTGCCGTCGGCGTTGAGGCTGGAGAACTCCGTCTCACGCAGGTTCACCGGTTGCCACACCCGCAGGAACAGCGTCAGGCAGACCATGCTCAGCAGTGCGGAGGTGATGTCCGGCAGTTCCGGGCCGATGAAGTTGGAGGTGAGGAACTGGCTGATCGCGAAGGTACCGCCGGCCACCAGCAGCGCCGGCCAGGTTTCGCGCACTCCGCGCCAGCCGTCCATCATCGCCACCAGCCAGAACGGCACGATCACCGACAGGATCGGCAACTGCCGCCCGGCCATGGCGCCGATCTTGAAGGCATCCACGCCCGACACCTGCCCGGCGACGATGATCGGGATGCCCAGCGCACCGAAGGCCACCGGCGCGGTGTTGGCGATCAGGCACAGCCCTGCCGCATACAGTGGGTTGAAGCCCAGGCCGACCAGCAGCGCCGCGGTGATCGCCACCGGTGCGCCGAAGCCCGCCGCGCCTTCGAGAAACGCGCCGAAGGAGAAGCCGATCAGCACCACCTGCAAACGCTGGTCAGTGGTGATCGCCAACACCGAGCTGCGGATGATCTCGAACTGCCCGCTCTTCACCGTCAGCTTGTAGAGGAACACTGCGGCCACGATGATCCAGGCGATCGGCCAGAGCCCGTAGAAGAAACCGTAGATCGCCGAGGCCAGCGCCTTGTCCACCGGCATGTGGTAGACGGTGACGGCGATCAGCAGCGACAGCAGCAGGGTGATCGCCCCCGCGATGTGGCCCTTCAAGCGGAACACCGCCAGGGCGAGGAAGAAGAAGATGATCGGCACGAGGGCCGCCAGTGCCGACAGCCCGAGGCTGCCGAGTGGGGTGTAGAGCTGTTGCCAGGTTTGCATGGGGATTGTCCCTTGTTGTTGTGGATGCACACGGCAAAGCGTCAGCGGTGGATAACTTTTGTCGGTGGTGCGTTGGACGGCGGTCGGCGATGTGCCGGCGCCCATGGAAAAAGCCCCGGCACGCGGCGCGTAGCGGGGCTTCTGAACAACGAGGCGGGCAAGCTTTCGCGGGGGTCGCCGCCGGCCCGCTTGAAGCCGACGGCGACTGCAGCCCGGACGCTGGGCACCTGACGCCAGAGCCGCGTGGACGACTTCACAGCGCCGCCACGCCTGCGCTGGCGACCTGCGCATCTTCCCCGGCTTTCACGCCGGAGACGCCGACCGCGCCGATCACCTGGCCTTCGACGACGACCGGCACGCCGCCTTCGAGCGAAGTGATCAGCGGCGCGCTGACGAAGGCCACGCGGCCGTTGTTGACCATGTCCTCGTAACCCTTGGTTTCACGCCGGCCCAGCGCCGCGCTGCGGGCCTTTTCGGTGGCGATATAGGCACTGGCCGGCGCGCAGCCGTCGAGGCGCTCCAGGGCCAGCGGGTGGCCGCCGGCGTCCACTACCACGATGGACACCGCCCAGTGATTGCGCTGCGCCTCATCGCGGGCGGCGGCGAGGATGCGGCCGACCTCCTGCTGGGTCAGAACGGCTTTGTTGAGCATGCTTGCACCTCGCCTTGAGAGTGGGGTTGCGGCGCGTCGGCCAGCGCTTCCTCCACCAGTTCGATCCAGTGCCGAACCGGCGTGCGTCCCGCGCCGCCCAGGTGTGTCTGGCAGCCGATATTGGCGGGGGCGGGTGCCCCCGGGGTGGCCCCCTTCAGTGCTGCGC
>OGQD01000503.1_pt1 | contig 29173 bp, 40 predicted proteins | sample 1553091 | NCBI WGS metagenome assembly OGQD01 (sample SAMEA2580290, study PRJEB22360) | human gut metagenome | biome: human gut; feature: human-associated habitat; material: faeces | place: Denmark | collected 2008/2010
GGGTAGAAATCGGCGCGTTTAAGCCCCCCCTTTTTTCGCCCCGCCGATTCGGCGGGCGGCCGGCGAGCTTGTCGGCAGTGATCCCCGGCCGGCTGATAGCCGCCGGTTTCGCCCGTTCGCGGGCGTCTTTATCCAAGGTGAGCCAATGGGCAACGAACCTCAGACCCTGGCCGACGTGCCTTTGTGGGGGCTGATCCTGCTCGCGGTTGCGGGCGGCATCAGCGGTGAAATGTGGCGCGCCGACAAGGCGGGCCTGGGCGGCTGGCGATTGCTGCGACGCCTGGCGCTGCGTTCCGGCGCTTCCATCGTCTGCGGCATGGCGGTGATGTTCCTGGCCATGGCCTGCGGCGCCTCGCTGACCCTCGCTGCGGCCATCGGCAGCCTGACCGCGGCGGCCGGTGCGGAGATCGCCGTCGGCCTTTATGAACGCTGGGCGGCGAAGCGCCTGGGCGTCTGCGAACTGCCGCCGAGTGAGCGCGGACAAGAGTGATGCTTCAAGGAGACGACATGTCCGAACAACCTTTGACCCTCGCCCTGCTGCTCGACACGGTGGAGCAGGCGCTATCCACACGATTGACTGAGATCGGCGCCTTTCTGCGTGGCCCACTCAAGCAAGCGCCGGCGACACTTCCTGCGCTGGCGCTGGAGTACGCCGGTCTGCTGCCCGGCCGTGATCCCGGCAATGGGCAGACCGCACTGGTCTGCCGACTCCAGGCGCGCATTCTGGTAGCAAGGGATGACGCACAAGCCGAGGCCTTTGCACTGCGCAACGTCGCCGCGCTGGCCATGCTATTGCGCGCCCAGAACTGGGGGCTGGAACTGGAGCCGGTCAGCTTCATCCAGGCCCAGCCGGACAGCGAAAGTCCTGCGCTGGCGACGTGCCGGGCGTGGCTGGTCGAGTGGCAGCAACCGGTATTGCTCGGTGAAACGGAATGGCCGTGGGAAGACCAGCCGCCGGGCAGCCTGGTGCTGGGATTCGATCCCGAGACCGGTCCCGGACATGAGGACGACTACTTCGATCCTGGAGCGCTGCAATGAACCAGGACTACGTGAGCGCCGAGCACGACCGCATGCTGGCCGCGCTGGTCATGCCATGCGAGGTGGTAGCGGTGGACCTGGCGGCGGCGCGGGTACGCGTTCGGTCCGGCGAGTGGACCAGCGCCTGGGTGCGCTGGCACGCACAGGCCGCTGGTGCTGCTCGGCACTGGCGCGCGCCGAGCCTGGGCGAGCAGGGCGTATTGCTGAGCCCGTCAGGCATGGCCGCGATGGGCACCTTCGTGCCCGGCTTGTTCGGGGCGGCAGCGGCTGCACCGAACAATCGCGGCGAGGTGGCGAGCTGGCATTTCCCCGATGGCGCGGTGCTGAGCTACGACTGGCAGGCGCATCGCTACGATCTGCAACTGCCTGCCGGCAGTGCAACGGTGAAGGTCGGCGGTACCCAGGTGGTGATCGATCCGGGGACGGTGACCGTCACTGCCGCGAGCATCCAGCTGACCGGGCCGGTGAACATCAAAGGCGCGCTGACGGTGAACGGCAATATCAGCAGCACCGGCTCGATCATTGACACCGCCGGCAACAGCAATCACCACACCCACTGACGACAGTCGATTATCAACCCGGGCCCGCCATGTGCGGGCCTTTGCATTTCTGGAGACCTGCCATGGGCAAAGAATCCTGTGCGCACCCTGAGTGGCGGAGGGCGCGGCCATGATCGGCATGGATCGGCGCAACGGTCAGCCGCTCAGTGGGCTGGCACACCTGAAACAATCCATCGAGGACATCCTCGGTACGCCGCTGGGCAGTCGACGCATGCGCCCCGAGTACGGCAGTCGCCTGCGGCGCATGGTCGACCTGCCGGTGACCGAGGGCTGGAAGGGCGCGGTGCAGGCGGAAGTGGCCCGCGCCATCGGCCGCTGGGAGCCGCGCCTGCGCCTGAGTTCCGTGCAGGTGACGGCGGTGATGGGCGGGCGCGTTTCGATGCGCTTGCGCGGCATCTATCTGGGTGACGAAGTTGGTCTGGAGGTGGCGGCATGAGCCTCATCGACCTGTCCCAGTTGCCCGCCCCGGAAGTGGTGGAAAACCTCGACTACGAGAGCCTCTACGACGAGCTGCTGGCAGATTTCCGCAGTGCCATGGGTGAGGCCTGGAGCGCCGCGCTGGAGTCCGATCCAGTGGTCAAGCTGCTGGAGTTGGCGGCCTACCGGGAGCTGCTGCTGCGCGCCCGGATCAACGACGCCGCCCGTGCCGTGATGCTCGGCTACGCGACCCAGGGCGACCTCGATCAACTGGCCGCCGGTTACAACGTCAAGCGCCTGGTGATCCAGCAGGCGGACGCCACCACCTCGCCGCCGACACCGGCCGTGCTGGAGGGCGACGACTCGCTGCGCAACCGCACCCAGTTGGCCTTCGATCAGCTTTCGGTGGCCGGCCCGCGCAACGCCTATGTGGCCTTCGCGCTCGGCGCCGACGGGCGCATCGCCGACGTCTCGGCGGTCAGCCCGCAGCCGTGCGAAGCACTGGTCAGCGTGCTGTCTTCCGAGGGCAACGGCGCGGCTTCGGAAGAGCTGCTCCAGGCGGTGCGCACGGCTCTGAACGATGAGGATGTGCGCCCGGTAGGCGACCGCCTCACGGTGCGGTCCGCCGCCATCGTGCCTTACCAGGTCGATGCCGTGCTCTACATCTACCCGGGGCCGGAGGCCGAGCTGATCCAGCAGGCTGCCGAGGCTTCGCTGCAGAGCTACATCGCTACCCAGCGCCGTATCGGCCGGGATATCCGCCGTAGCGCGCTGTTTGCCGCCCTGCATGTGGAAGGCGTGCAGCGTGTCGAACTGGCGAAACCGGCAGCCGACGTGGTGCTCGACTCCACCCAGGCGGCCTATTGCAGCGGCTACCAGATCAGCGTCGGTGGCTCCGATGAGTAGCCGCCTGCTGCCGATCAACTCGACGCCGCTGGAGCGTGCGCTGGCCGATGTGCAGGTCGGTGACCTGCCGGTACCCCTGCGCGAGCTGATGGACCCGCAACGCTGCCCGGTCGCGCTGCTGCCGTATCTCGCCTGGGCCTGGTCGGTGGACCGCTGGGACCCAGCGTGGAACGAGGCGGTGAAGCGCAAGGCGGTGGCCGCTGCGTTTCGCATCCATCAGCACAAGGGAACCATCGCCGCGCTCCGGCGGGTGATCGAGCCGCTGGGTTACCTCATCGAGGTAATCGAGTGGTGGCACATGGAGCCCATGGGCGAGCCCGGTACCTTTCGACTGCGCATCGGCGTGCTTGATAGCGGGATCACCGAGGAGATGTACCAGGAGGTAGAGCGTCTTATTGATGACGCTAAGCCTCTTACCAGACACCTCATTGGGCTAGATATCAGCGTGGAACCGTTGGGGCCGCTCTACGTCGGCTCGGTCGTTTATGACGGGGACACCATCACTGTTTTCTCCAGCCCTCCGTAATCGGGTGGCAACAGTCCTCTGGACTGAAATCTGACATCGACTGCTTGAGTGTCCAATCATGGCCGTAACCTACTACGCACTCCTCACTACCATCGGTGCCGGCAAGCTGGCGAATGCCACTGCGCAAGGCACCACTCTGAAGATTACCCAGCTTGCTGTGGGCGATGGCGGAGGTACCGTACCCACGCCTGATGCCGGTCGTACTGCGCTGGTCAACGAGGTGCGTCGTGCACCTCTGAACAGCCTTGATGTCGATCCGAGCAATAGCTCACGCATCATTGCCGAGCAGATCATTCCCGCCGATGTGGGCGGTTGGTGGCTTCGTGAACTCGGTCTGTACGACGAGACGGGGGCGCTGGTCGCCTATGCCAACTGCGCGCCCTCGTACAAACCGCAATTGGCCGAAGGCAGCGGCCGCACGCAGACCGTCCGCATGGTGTTGCTCGTCAGCAACACGTCGTCGGTTCAACTGACCGTCGATCCCAGCGTGGTCCTGGCGACTCGGGACTATGTGGACGGTGCAATCGTCAGTGCCATGAATCGCACGGACTACAAGCAGTCCGTGCGCACGGCAACCACTGCCAACATCACTTTGATCGGGATCCAGAGCGTGGACGGCGTCGTGCTGATCGCGGGCGACAGGGTGCTGGTCAAGAACCAGACAACCGCCAGCGAGAACGGCATCTACGTTGTCGCCACCGGAGCTTGGAAGCGTAGCGAGGACTGCGACGAAAATGCCGAGGTGACCCCGGCTCTGACTGTCTCTGTCGAAACTGGGACAGCCCAGGCCGATACGGTGTGGCAGCTGGTCACCGATGCGCCCATTGCTCTGGGTACGACTGCACTGACATTCCAGAACATCACTAACGGGTTGGCGCGACTGGCGTCGCCGGCTTTCTCCGGCAACCCCACGGCTCCGACACCGGATGCATCGGACAACGACACCAGCCTTGCTACCACGGCATTCGTGCGGAATGCGATGGCAGCCTATGGCCTCGCGACAACTTCTCTGAACAGTGCTCAGGCAAATGACCTGGATGATCCATCGCTGCTTTCCGGACTCTACTTCGTTCCCAGCACCGCGACGGGGACACCAATTGTGGCGCAGGGCGGGTTGATTCATCGAGTTTACGGTGCAGGCGGATTCCAGATATTCGTGCTGTACAGCGGGGATCGCACCTGGATTCGTCGTAGGGGAGCTTCCGTTTGGGGACCTTGGCGGGAGAATGCCTTCCTGGATAGCCCCGTATTCAGTGGGGCTCCGATGGCTCCGACAGCCGCAAGTGATCGGGCAGACAATGCTTTGGCTACGACTGGGTATGTCTGGAATGTCCTGCGGGAGAAGATCGGTCTTGGAGGTGCGGGAGCCGCCCCGACTCTTGCGGATGTGGACGATGTGACTGTCGCTGCAGGGTTCTACTATGTCACGGCCAGCGCAGCAGGCACTCCACTTGCGAACTCAGGCTTGGTTCTGCACAAGGTCTATGGAACAGCCGGTTTCCAGCTCTTCCAGCCATACGGCGTGGAGCGCATCTTCTACCGACGCCGCAATGGCACTTGGCAGGCCTGGCAGGAGTTCAGTACCACTGCTTCCGTGCAAGCCACTCTGCAAGGTGCGGGGCTGGCAAGTGCTACTACGGGCAGTGTTCCAGCTGATGCGGATGCACTGGCTAACCTGAAATCGGGAATGTATTACCTCCCGGGGCCTGTATCGCCGTATCCGAATACCAATGCCTTTGTCATCCGGTTGACCTACAACGGCAGCCGCGGTTTTGAGCTGATGAATGCCCCTTACACCGATCGATTCTGGGGGCGATCCAGCAACAGTGATGGGAGCTGGCGAACGCCAGTGGAGCTGGCGAAGGTCGACTCGCAGGCACTGACTGGCGTCCCCACTGCACCCACCGCGGCAGTGGGAACCAATACGACCCAGTTGGCGACGACTGCCTTTGTTTCAGCGGCTGTGGCGAATCTGGTCGCCTCCGCGCCGGCCTCACTGGACACCTTGAGAGAGTTGGCTGCGGCACTTGGCAACGATCCGAATTTTGCCACCACCATGACCAATGCTCTGGCTGGAAAAGCTGGCAAAGCGACCACGTTGGGCGGCTATGGCATTACCGACGGTGCTGGCAAGGAGGGGGCTGCGGTAGCGCTCGGTCACGACGGTGCTACGGCCTATGTGCGACGGACCGACGGTGGCGTTCACTATGTGCAGACATACCTGGGGTTCACTCCGGTCCGCCAGGGTGGAGGCAATGGTCAAGGGGGGAACATCGTCTACCTGGGCTGGGATCTCGCCGGAGCAGGGCTGCGAGCTCAGGTCGACGCACTGGACCTGGGGCTCGTCTGGACCGACCGAGACGCTGCAATCAAAGCACTAGCGGCGACTATCAACACCGGGGCGGGTGGCTTCGCGTCCTACGGTTTCTTCCGCAACATCGCTGGGACGATTCTTGGCCCGGGCTCGACGGTGGCTGGGTCTGCGCTGTCTTGGTCGGGGGGGGACGATAACCAGACCAGCAATTCCAGTCCGGGCGGCACCTGGCGCCTGATGGGCTGGACCCAGGGTCGCTCCAGCAATGGCGCGGCGAACTCTCTTTATCAACGGATTGCATGAATGAAGACTGAAATCGAATCGGTCGCCGAAGACGCGTCTTTGTCGGCGTACTCTGCTGCAGAACAGCCGCGCTGGGCGGATGCCGAGCACTCGCGGATAGATCTGCTGGTCACTTTTTCTGGAGTCGGAACCGTCCCCTTTACCGCCGCCGCTCAGGATGACACCGAATACGGCCCCGAACTGTTTGCTCGTGCCATCGCCGGTGACTTCGGTGAGATCGCTGCTTATGCGCCGCCCATCTTCACCGAGGACCAACTCGTTGAGATTGCGGTTGCACGACGTAATGCACTGCTGGCGGACGCCGCGATCCGGATCGCCCCGCTGCAGGACGCTGTGGATCTGGATGAGGCCACGACGCAAGAACAGGCGTTACTCAAATTGTGGAAAGCCTACCGCGTTGCCCTTGGTCGGATCGAACAACAGCCTCGCTATCCTCGAGACATCCAATGGCCGGACTCGCCTGACACCCAGAGTCTTGGCCCCCAAGTCTGAGCCAAGGCGGGGGCGCGATCTGCCACCTTTTAGACGACGTTTCCGCGTGGCGACACGACGGATCTTCGTGACGAAATACTGATACCGAGACCGTGCATGAGGGACAGCCAGAAGCATCGCATTCAGCTGCGACTCAGGCACCTCAGCGCTTGATCGGTACCATGCCCACAACCCGCCCAGTGCGGGTTTTTTTATGTCTGGAGAAAACCCTATGAGCTTCTTTCACGGCGTCACCGTGACCAATGTCGACGTCGGTGCGCGCACCATTGCGCTGCCGTCGTCCTCGATCATCGGCCTGGTGGATACCTTCACCCCCGATAGCAAGCTGACCGCACAGGCGGACATGCCCGTGCTGCTCACCAACCTGCGTGAAGCGGCCGCCGCGTTCGGCACCGCGTCGGCGATCTACAAGTCCTGCACCGCGATCTTCACCCAGTCCGCCGCGGTGGTCGTGGCGGTGGGCGTGGCGAAGGTCGAGGATGCTGCGCAGCAGACTTCCGCGATCATCGGCAGCGTCACCGAAGCCGGCCAGCGTACCGGCCTGCAGGCGCTGCTCGATGGCAAGTCGCGCTTCAACGCCCAGCCGCGCCTGCTGATCGCGCCGAAGCATTCCGCCACCCAGGCGGTCGGCACCGCCATGGGCGCGCTGGCCGAGAAGCTGCGCGCCATCGCCATCGTCGATGGCCCCAACACCACCGACGAGGCGGCGATCGCCTACGCCGAAGAGTTCGGCAGCAAGCGCATCTACCTGGTCGATCCGGGCGTGCGGTACTGGGACACCGTCAGCAGCGCCACTGTTGACGCACCGGCATCCGCCAACGCCGCCGCGCTGTTCGCCTGGACCGACAGCCAGTACGGCTTCTGGTCCTCGCCTTCGAACAAGGAGCTGCTCGGCATCACCGGTACCGGCCGCCCCATCGAATTCCTCGACGGCGACGAGACCTGCCGCGCCAACCTGCTCAACAACGCCAACATCACCACCATCATCCGCGACGACGGCTACCGCCTGTGGGGCAACCGCACCCTCTCCAGCGACGCCAAGTGGGCCTTCGTGACCCGCGTGCGGACCATGGACATGGTGATGGACGCGATCCTCGCCGGGCACAAGTGGGCGGTCGATCGTGGCATCACCAAGACCTACGTGAAGGATGTCACCGAGGGCCTGCAGGCCTTCATGCGCGACCTGAAGAACCAGGGCGCGGTGATCGACTTCGAGGTCTATGCCGACCCGGAACTCAACACCGCCAGCCAACTGGCCCAGGGCAAGGTGTACTGGAACATCCGCTTCACCGACGTACCGCCTGCCGAGAACCCCAACTTCCGCGTCGAGGTGACCGATCAGTGGCTCACCGAAGTCCTGGACGCAGCTTAAGGAGAACCCCAGATGATTCCGCAGATCCTCACCAACACCAACCTCTTCGTCGACGGCGTCAGCTTTGCCGGTGACGTGCCCTCCCTGACCCTGCCGACCCTCAAGGTGAAGACCCAGGAGTACCGTGCCGGTGGCATGGACGCTCCGGTCCTGCTCGACGTCGGCCTGGAGGCCATGGAGGCGAAGTTCACCACCAACGGCGCGCGCCGCGAGGCCATGAAGTTCTTCGGCCTGAGCGACCAGGGAGCGTTCAACGGCACCTTCCGCGGCTCCTTCAAGACCCAGAAGGGCGGCAACGTTCCAGTGGTCGCCACCGTCCGTGGCCTGCTCAAGGAGATCAACCCGGGCGACTGGAAAGCCGGCGACCTGGCCGCCTGTACCTACAGCGTGGCGGTCACCTACTACAAGCTGGAAGTCGAGGGTCGCGAGATGTTCGAGATCGACCCGGCCAACTCGGTGCGCAAGATCGACGGCGTCGACCAGCTCGCCGCCATGCGTAACGACCTGGGCGTCTGAGGAGAGCCGTGATGCAAGACTCTGTCAAACAGCCCGCGTGGCTGAGCCTTTCCGAGGACGCGGCGGTGGTGAAACTGTCCCGTCCGACCTCCTGCAACGGCGTCGATGTGGACGTCCTCACCCTGCGTGCGCCGACCGTGCGTGACATCCGCCTGGCCAGCAAGGTGGCCAGTGATGACGAGGAGCGCGAGCTGCAACTGTTCGCCTCGCTGGTGCAGGTCAGCCGTCAGGACCTGGAGGGGCTCAAGCTCAGCGATTACCAGCGCCTGCAACACGCCTACTTTCGCCTGGTGCGAGAGGACGACGATGAGCTTCGCGCTGATGCGCCAGCTGGCGCGGCGACTGGCGACTGAGTCGGGCTTCACGGCCGGCGAACTGGAGTGCATGACCCTCAGCGACCTGCGTTGGTGGCTGGGGGACGAGGCGGGCTAGTTCGCCCTCGCGGAGCGTCGGGTGACCGGCGCTCCCTTGTCGTTGAAGTGGCGAATGTCGTCAGAGGGCGAGTGAAATGGAAATGAGTGAAAAGCCGGACGTGCTGGTGGCGGCTGTCGTCGGTCTGGGCAGCACGCTCGGCCGGGTGATAACGGACTCCGCCGTGCGCCTGGGAACCCTCGTTGGAAAACTGGATGCAAGTCTGCCCATGCGCACGCTGGTGGATGGCATCGATGCCGTTCTGGACAATCAGGATATCCGCCATCGCGCCAGTGAGCGCAACGCGGGGGAAACCAGGCTGGCGCTGCGACGGATCATCGATCTGCTGGGGCTGCGGCCGGCAGAGGTTCGCTTGCCGAAAATCACCGTCGGTGTAGCGCCAGCGGCGAGCGCACCGGCGAACGATTGGCAGCGAATGGAAACGGCGACAAAGTCGTTGTCCGAGCTGAACTCTGTCGGTGATGTCGCGCGATCTTCCCTGAGCGCGAGCCTCGCGTTTCGTGGGCGTCTGATGCAGGTTCGCGAAGCGGCAGGGCAACCCTACGACCCGGTCGCCGAGGCGGCATTGGGCAAGCGCGTTGTGATGGCGGCGGATGCTGCTGCGATGCCCCGCGAAAAGGTGCTGGACCTGGCGCAGGCGATGGCCGAGAGCAAGGTGCCGCTCCGCGATATGGACACGATGTTGCCGGTGGCGGCCAGGTTCGCCCAGGGGCAGGGCGTGTCGATGCAAACGACGGCACAGCTGATCAGCGCCCTGCAGCAGAAGGGGGGCATCAACAATGCCGCCGATCTGGAGCGTGCGTTGAGTGCAGTGGCGTGGCGTGGTCAGAAGGACGCGCCGTCGGTCGAGCTGTTCAGCCGCGATCTGCTTGGCAGACTGGCCTCGTTGCGGCCAGGAGACTCGCAGAAGACTGAGGCCTTGTTGCAGACCAGGCAGTCCCTGGCTGCTGCCCCGGCCGACCTGTTGCAGCAGGGCGTCAAGCAATATCAGGAATCTCCGCTGGGGCAGTTGGAGGCCAGCGAGCAGAAGATTTCCGGCGCCATGCTGGGAATGGGTGATGCCATGCTCAGCCATCAGGGCGCCCTGGAGTTTGTCGGCGGTGGTCTGCTGGCGCTGAAGTCCCTGATCGATGCAAAGAAATTCGTCGAGGACGCCAATGATGTAATGCCCTGGAACTGGGGCAAGCGCGAGGTCCAGGATGTCTTCGTCACCAACTGGCCGGCCTGCGTGTGCGACGGTCTCCTCGAGGGCAGGCCGAAAGGCAAGGGCAAAGGCAAGGGCGGCGGAAAATCGAAAACCGGCGGCTCGGGCAGTGCGGCGCGTGGCGGTATCTTCCAGCGCGCCCGGTCCACCCTGGGACGCGCCGCGGGAGCCGCCTCCGGATGGCTCGGCCGGGCGGCACAAACCGTGCGCTCTTCGCGTGTCGGCCGCGCCGCTGGTGGCATCCTGCGTCGTGGCGCAGGCCTGGCACGCCGCGTGGGTGCTTCCGGCATCGGAAGGGCGGCGGGCGGATTGGTACGGAAAGCTGGAGCGGGCTTGCGACGTTTCGGGCCGGTCAATGCCGCGTTGGCGATCGCCGATGTTGCCGCGGTCTATGCCAGTGACCAGTCGCCTGCGCAGAAGGCCGTCGGCTACGGCAAGGCCGGAGGCTCGGCCATTGGTGCGGCAGCAGGTGCTGCGCTAGGCACGCTGATTCCGATTCCCGTCGTGGGGACGCTGGTGGGCGGCGCCATCGGCGCGACCGTCGGCGAATGGATAGGTGGCAGGGTCGGCGCGCTGTTCGGTCCGTCGGACGAAGCAGCGAAATCGCAGTCTGCCGCGCCGGCCCCGGCAGCTCCGGTCGCCGCAGCTATGGCCGCCAACGCTCCAGCCAGCTGGACCTTTTCGCCGCAGGTGAGCATCAACGTGGCGGGCAACATCGTCAATCCGCAGCAACTGCTGGATGAGCTGGTCCCGGCAATGCGCCGGCTGATCGCTGAGGCCCAGCAGGAAAGGCAGCGCAATGCGCTGTTCGACACCGTCGTCATGTAGGGAGGCCCCATGACCTATCTGGAACAGTTCAATACCGGCCTCGGGATGATTGCGGGCGCTGCCACGGCCGCCCGGCGCGATCTGGAGCAGGTCGCCGCACCGGTGGACAAGGCGATGCTGCACATTCGCAGCGGCGTCGCAGCGCTCGAAGGCCTGCCCGGCGTCACGCCCGAGGCGGCCGCCAAGCTCAAGCGCGTCACCGATGGCATCGTTCGTGCCCAGGGCAAGTTGCAGGACGGGGTGAAGAAAGCCCAGGCCGAGCAGGAAAAGCTGCAGAAGAACCTCGACAAGGCCAGGCAAGTGGCGGCCGAGGTCAACGAGCACGTGGAGAAGCTGGGAGAAGAGATCAGCAATGCCGGCCAGGCGGTGAACAAGGTGCTGGGCAAGATCGATCCGCGCCTGAAGGACATCCTGCCAAGCTCGGTGCTGGCACCCAGGCTCGACCCTTCCGAGCAGATGTGCAAGGTGCCGCAGCACCTGTTGATCATGACCCCGTTGAAGTCGACCGAGCAGACTTACTACTTCAACGTCGACACCACCGGCTTCCAGCGGCTGACCCGCACCAGCAGCTATGCCTGGAAGGACCAGGCACGGCTTGGCCGGCGCAGCGCGCAGCAGAGCGTCGGCCTGGGCCCGGAAACGCTCACGCTCAATGGCGTGGTCATGCCGCTGTTCATCCGTGCCGGCGACACCTCGCAGCGCGTCGGCTGGAACCAGCCGCGGATGCTGCGCGACATCGCCGCGCTGAGCGAGCCGGTCCATCTCGGTACCGGCCGCGGCGATGACCTGGGCAACTGGTGCCTGACCAAGATCACCGAGACGCAGGAGGCGTTGCTCGCCAATGGCGTGCCGCGTCAGCAAACCCTCGACCTGGAGTTCACCCGCTATGGCGACGACGATAGTCAGAAGCGCTGACGGCGATCTGCTGGACCGCCTCTGCTACCAGCGCTACGGGCATCTCAATGGCTGCGTGGAAGCCGTGCTGGATGCCAATCCCGGACTGGCCGACGAAGCTCAACCGTTACGGGGCGGCGTGATCATCCGCCTGCCGGAACTGCTCGTGCCGGCAGACCAGAGCGTGCGCTTGTGGGAGTGACCACCGGCATTCGCTTCAGTAACCAGGCCCCGCTCAAGCGGGGCCTTTTCATTCAAGGTGGCTTATGAAACCTGCCTTCCGCATCAGTGCCGACGGCGCGGACATTACTGCGCTGATCAGCGACCGGTTGATCGAGCTGCAACTGACCGACAAGCCTGGCCTGGAGTCCGACACCTTCCAGATCACCATCGATGACCGCGATGGCGCCGTCACGCTGCCCCGGCGCGGCGCGGCGCTGGAGGTCTTCCTCGGCTACGACGGCGCCCCGCTTACGCGCATGGGCCGCTATGTTGTGGATACGCTGACCTACAGCGGCATGCCGGACAACCTGGTGATCAAGGGCAAGAGCGGGGATATGCGCGGCCAGGGCAAGGCCGCTCGCAGCAGCAGTTGGGAAGGTATGAGCCTGGCGAACGTGGTGGCGGATATCGCGGCGCGCAATGGCTGGCGCGCGGCGTGCAATGTCGAGACAGTGATCGCGCGCATCGACCAGATTCGAGAGTCGGACTTCAACTTCATCACCCGGCTGGCCCGGCAGTACGACTGCACCGCTAAGCTGGCCAACAACTGCCTGCTGGTGCAGCCGCGCCAGTCTGGCCGCAGCGCCAGTGGGCAGGCGCTGGAGATACCGGTGCTGGGACGCGGGGACGTGGGTTCGTTCCGCTTTACCCTGGATGACCGCAAGGTCGTGGCAGCGGTGAAGGTGCCCTATCGCGGCGCCGACGGCGTGCAGAAGCAGGTTCGTGTGACCAACCCGGACGCACCCTCACAAATCGCCGCGGAGCATTGCGACCGCCACCCGCAGCCGGACGAGGCAGCGGCCCGGCGCGTCGCTGCGGCACGGTTGGCCGAGTTCAATCGCAACAGCGCTGAAGTGCAGCTGGACTTGCCCGGCCGCGCCGATCTGTTCGCCGAACTGACCATTGTTCTGCAGGGCTTCAAGGCTGGGCTCGACGGCCGCTACCTGATCGACTCGGTCACCCAGCATTATTCCACGGGTGGCTGGACTACCACGGTGCAGTGCAACGGCGGGGCGCAGGGGAAGGGCAAGGCTGGGGAGGGTGGCTGATATGCAAATCGACGAACGCCAGCTGCTGCTGATCCTGCCCAACGCCCGCCCTGTCGCGGGCGTTTTTCTTCCGGCACTCGACGCCGCCATGGGGGATTTCGGAATCGACACGCCGCCGCGTGTTGCTGCCTTCATCGCCCAGGTCGGCCATGAAAGTGCCCATCTGACCCGCTGCGTGGAAAGCCTGACTTACAGCGCCCAGCGTCTGGCCGCCATCTGGCCCCGGCGCTTCCGCAGCGCCGACGGCTCGCCCACGGCGCTGGCGCGAGAGGTGGCGTACCAGCCGGAGCGCATTGCCAACCTCGTCTACGCCGGGCGCAACGGAAACGGTGACGAAGCCTCTGGCGACGGCTGGCGTTTTCGTGGACGCGGCCTGCTGCAGGTGACGGGACGGAGCAACTACCGCTCGGTTGGCGAAGGGCTCGCACAGCCCTTTGTCGCCCGCCCGCAACTGCTGGCGGAGCCACGCTGGGCGTGTCGATCCGCTGCCTGGTGGTGGCAGCGCAACGGACTTGGCGAGCTGGCGGACGCCGGGCGCTTCGAGGACATTACCCGGCGTATCAATGGCGGGCTCAATGGCCTGGAGGAGCGCTTGCTGCTCTGGCGGCGTGCGCAGGAGGTGCTGGGATGAGCCGTTTCTGGCTGGCGCTGGGGATGGCCGGCTTCCTGCTGGGTGGCCTATTCGGCGGTTGGTTGGCGTCGCGCTTCTATGGCGGGCAGTTGCAGGGCCTGCAGCTCGAGCAGGCGCGTTGCAGCGAAGCCGGCAAGGCGCTGGAATCCCGGCTGGTGCTGCAGAACGAGCAGCTCGACGCGTTGGCAGAAACCTCCCGCCAGCGTGCGGAGGCCGCCGAGCGAGCCCTGGCCCAGGCCCGTGACCTGGCGCAAAGCCATGAAGATGCCGCCAACCGATTGCTTCTGGAGCGCAGCGAGGGTGAAGAGTGCGCGGTGGTTCGTCAACTGATCGACCGGGAACTGCTGCCATGAAAGTGCTCATGCAGATCTTCCCGCTGTTGATCGCCGGTTGCACCGCGACTTCACCCAAGCCCGTGGAAATCCGTATTCCCATCCCGGTGCCGTGCCAGACACCGGCCATCGAAGCTCCCCGATTCGCCACCACCGCCCTGCGCCCGGCGGACGACCTGCAAACCAAGGTTCGTGCGCTGCTGGCCGAACGTCAGCAACACCTGGCCTACGAAACCCGCCTGCGTGCTGCCCTCCAGGCGTGCCAGTGAAACGTCCTACCTTCGTCGGCAGGGGCGCCGCGCGTATTGCGCTGGCGCCCGGCCTTGGGCTACTGTTCGGCCATCGCTAGGCGAGACCGCAACCGTGATCCACCGCACCCGCATCATCACCTCCCTCCTCAAGGCATTCGCCCGTTGGCGCTGGCGCGCCTGATTCCTTCTTTCCCGGCATAGCGCCGGTCTCTTCTTACGCGTCCATTTCTCCCATCCGCTGGCATAATTGCCAGATTCGCGCAGCCTACGAGGCCGCAACGGGTGTCGACGATGGCGCGATCCGAAAGCAGTGCAATCATGAGGTTCGAGCAGACATGCTGCTGATGATCGATCAGCTTGATTCGCTTCCGCCTCTCTCCGCACTTCTCCGCAATATCCTCCGCAGGTCACGCCCGTCTGTATTTCCTGTCCGCACTTCTCCGCTATGGCTCGCTGACATCCTAGAAAAAAGCGGGTACCGTTGCGGGTATCAACGGACCGATACACGCATACCCGCATGCCCCTTACCGACGTGAAGATTCGCCAGGCAAAGCCTGGGCCGAGCCCCATCAAGCTGACAGATGGCGGTGGGCTGTTCCTAGAGGTGAAGCCGAACGGCTCGAAGCTATGGCGGTACCGTTATCGGTTGGCCGGAAAGGAGAACACTTTCGCCATCGGCTCCTATCCCGACGTGTCACTTTCCGATGCGCGCGTTGAGCGCGATGAGGCGAAAGCGTTGGTCAAAACTGGGCGGCATCCGTCGCACGTTCGACAGACCGAAAAGGCCAAGCAACTGGCCGAGAACAAGAACACCTTCGAAGTAGTTGCGGATGAGTGGATCGAGAAGCGCCTGGCCAAGCGAACTGAGAAATACCGCGACCAGATTCGCCGCGCGTTCCAGCAAAACGTCTATTCATACATCGGCCGGTTGCCGCTCCGGGAAATCACCGCAGCGCACATTCTGGACATCATGCGCCGGATGGATGCCCGTGGCGCACCTGCATATGCGCTGCAGGTGCGCCAGTGGATTTCTGCAGTGTTCTGCTATGGGGTGGTTACCTTGCGCGCTGATGCCGATCCAGCTGCGGCAGTGAAGGGTGCCGTGGAGCGCGGAGAGATCAATCACAGCCAGCCCATGTCACGCGAGCAGCTAGGCGTCTACCTGGCCGCCGTTGACCGATACAAGGGATTCCGCGTCACGGTGATCGCGCTTCGCCTGCTGCCGATGCTGTTCACGCGCACTGTCGAACTGCGCGCCGCGCGGTGGGACGAATTTGACCTGGATGATGCGCTGTGGATTGTGCCGGCGGATAGGATGAAGAAGCGGCGCATCCACCTGGTTCCGCTCTCTACCCAGGCGGTCGAGCTCTTGCGGGAGCTGCGCGGCATCACAGGAGGTGACCTTCTGTTCCCTGGCCTCAAAGACCCTTCACGACCACTGAGCCCAACGACCCTGAACAGGGCGATGGAGTACATGGGGCTCGAAGGTTGGCACTGCCACGATTTCCGCGCGACCGCGAATACACACCTAGAGGAGATGGGGCTGTTCCGGCCTCAGACGATCGACGTGCAGATGGCGCACAAGGAGAAGGACAAAACAAAGAAGGCCTACAACCACGCGGTCTATCTGGAAGAGCGCCGCGCGATGATGCAGGCCTGGGCGGACTGGGTAGAGGGGAGCAGGTCGAGCGGTTGAGTGTCTGCCTGTTATCAGGCAGCCCGCTCCCGTTTGCGCTCCTCGATCCAGTTTTGGATCTCCAGCTGTGACCACCGCGATGCGCAGCCGATCTTGATTGGTGCTGGGAAAGTTCCCGCCGTGATCATCTCGTAGATTGCGCTTTTCCCCAGGCCAGCCTGGCCGGTCACCTCGTTGATTCTCAGCAAGCGGTCTACCGACGCTTGCTCCTGCCGCTGCACTTCGCTCATCCCATGTTCCTCATCTCTTCGCGAAGCGCCGGCCCAGGTAGTGCCAGCGCTTCGCCTTGCGTTCTGCTCGTTTCTGGCGGGTTGGCCAGCGTTGTCCTATTGCTCGCAGGCTGTGCAGAGGATGTGCATCGGGCTGGGGAACACCCGCTGGTGCGCGTCTCTCCTGCACATCGCGTCGATCCGTTACGGCAGGGCGGCCAGTGCCGCCTTGAACTTGCGGACGGCCTCCAGGTCGCCGGCCAGGCGTTCCCGACTTTGCTCGGCTGCGAGTGCCGCATCCTCCAGGCGGCGCGCCAGGTTCTTCATCTGCACCGCAAACTGATCGGCCAGTTCTGCGAGCTCGCCCGCCAGAGAGCCGAACATTTCGATGGAGTCGTCGTCGGTGGGCGCGGTGGCTTGAGTGCTGGTCGGGGCCATGGGTTTCTCCTGATGTGCGGATTGCGGATTGCGGGTATCAACGCGGCGGAATTGCCCTGGGCTGGTCTCCTTGACCAAGCCAGCCTCTTTCAGCGCCTTCAGGCAGCCGCGGAGTACGTGCATGTCGATGGTGCTCCGCGTTTGCGTGCGGAGCTGGGTTAGGATCTGGATCGGCTCCCAGTCATCTTGAATCGGAACGACCTCGAAGACCTTGCGCGCCACTGCTGAGGTTCCCTGCAGGAGCTGCTGTTGTTTGGTGGGGGTCATGCAACACCTGCCTTCATCTGTTCTCGCCGCTTGCGCATCAGCTCGGAGACGTCGTTGGGGTAGTCGATCTCGGACGCGCCGTGCTGGATGGCCAGCGCCTTCTTGCTGAGGCAGATGTCGAAGTGGCTCTTGATCGTACCGGGGTACTGGTGCCATTTCCGTTGGACCCCGATCTTGTCGGCCATGGCCAGCAGCTCGGCATCGGTGTCCGCGAACATGTGGCACATCTTCATGCGGCCGAAGGTGGCGTTCATGTTGTCGACGTAGACGGACATCACTCACCTCCCTGCGCCGGCATGGCGGCACGGTCCAGACGTTCCATTTCGGCGAGGATCAGCGCGGCAGCTTTCATCAAGTCGCGGCGCGACGTTGTTGGCTTCCACCACTCCGGCGCCCAAGGCCAGGCGAGGCTGACCAGCAGTGCTGCCGTTTCGTCGTTTGGAGCGCACGACCCGGCCAGCGCATAGCACGCGGCAGCTCGCGCCATTTGGCCGGCGCTATGTTCGTCATCGTGCTCAGGAGTCCAGCCCTCGGATGCGACTTGCCGAGCGCGTTCGGTCTGCACGTCGCGCCAGGCCTGCGGCACCTGCCAATCCTGGGCGACCAATGCGAGCAGATCAGCCTTCACCTCGCACCAGGTAACGTCTTCCGGACCGAAGCCCCGGGCACTCCAGTCCTTGAAGCGGCGATACAGTGCGGTAACGATGGCGTCGACCCCGGCATGCTCGGGCACCAGCGTATAACCTTCTGGGACGTGCCCAGCCTGGGGGGCCGGGGCGGCTACCTTCGCCTCAGCCATCAGCTCGTAGCGGGCGCCACACTCCGGGCAAGCCGCAGCCATGCAGTTCACACTGCCGCAGCCAGGGCACTTGTCCTCGGCAGGTTCCGGCCCTCTCCAGCCGCAGTCGTGGCAGGCTGCGGTGCCGGATGAGTCGTTGATGCCGATGTGCCTGCAGTTGGCGCACTGCCGAGCTTCGACGTAGACCTTGCCGCGCTCCAGCTCCGGCGCCGGCCTGGCTGGCATGTCATTGCCGTGTGCGTCGCAAATGGCCGCCATGTTGCGCAGCGAATCCAGCAGTTCGCCCTTGTCCGGATTCATGCAGATGTCGTGGCCGATGGCTTCCCACGCTTCTAGCACGGTGATTACCTCCGACCGGAAGCCGGAGTACCAGAGCTTCACCGCCTCTTCCTTGGACAGCGGATAGCCGAGACCCGCTGCCTCAAGCTCTTGCTCTCCCGGAAGCTCCGGCGGCGAGGAGAGTTGCTGAGCGTCCAGGGCTGCGGCGATCTTCACTGCCTTTACCGTCGCGCTCCGAGCTTTCTCTGCACACTGGCGTGCTTCGCGTATGGATCCTGTGACCTCGACGCTGCCCACGAGGCTATCGATCTGTGCCATCAGGCGCCGCAGTTCGTTGAGTTGGATATTCATGCGGCTTCACTCCTGTACAGGTCGATCAGGTCGGCGGCGTTGGCTGCGATCAGGTCCTCTGATTCGTATGGGCTGACGCTGTTGCCGATGAGCTTGATCTGGTTGGTGGTGCTGACGGTCTTGCGCACCAGTTCGCCGGTGGCCTTGTCCTCGAACCAGCCCCAATCGGTGATGTAGTCCGGGTCGAAGCCCTGGGCGATCTTCAGCTCGACGGGCTTGAGCATGCGCAGGGTGAAGTCGACGAGGACGTAGTCCCCCAGCAGCACCAGGTCGACCAGTTGCGGGAAGTGCTCGGGCAGATGCTTGTGCAGGAAGGCTGCGCACTTCCGGGCCTTCTCCATCAGTTCGGGAGGAAGGATGGCAGCCGGAACCTGGACAACGGTGACCAACGCCATGCGGTCCCGGGTGGGCACTGTGTGCATTGGCTCGGCCAGATCCTGCCATTGGCCGCCGGAGCTGTAGAACTTCACCAGGTAAGCGGTGGCCAGCCGCTGGTTGGTCCCTGCCTGTGTGATGGTGCTGAGCGGTGAGTCAGCGGCCCTGCCGGCGCCGGTGTAGAAGCCCCCGTTGGCCTGCTCGAAGTGGCAGGCCGCAACGGCTCGATGGTTTGAGGGCAGAAGGGTGCCGACAGGCTGGGTAATTGCCTGCGGCTTGCCGCTGTAGCTTGGGCCTCCAGCGCCAACAACCATCGCCGTAACGAGTGCCTGCTCGCCCCGGTTGGCGCCAGTGATGGTTCGGGTCGCCTCGGTGAGCGGGTAGCCGGCACGGTCGCCGTGGTGGGTGAGGTGCGTCAGATGTGCTGCTGACATTGCGAAGTGGCCGCCCTTGATCTGAGCGACATGGGGGCGCAGTGGTTCGGCGGCGCTGAAGGTGCGCTGGTTGCTCGCGTTGGCGAACTCGGTGAGGTTGGCTGCTGCGAGGTGGCCGTCGTCCATCGGCACGAAGAAAGGCTTGTCCGCCATGACAGTGTGGCGCCAGAACCCCTTTGCCACGCGGCGGCAGGTGTTGTCGACGTGCGGGCGCTTGCGGTCGATCATGCTCTTGCCCAGATCGTTCCAGTCGATGCACTCCGCTGCGGTGCGCCAGGGCATCTGGCCGGACTTCGGCTTTTCGTGCCGCTTCGGGGTGGTCCAGACGATGGGGCGTCCATCGGTGCGGCCGATCATGAACAGGCGTTTGCGGATGGTCGGGGCTCCGGCATTCGAGGCGCGGCGCTCGCGCCATTCCACGTCGCAGCCCAGGCCGCGCACCAGGGCGCTTTTCGGTACCCACAGGCCGATGGCTGCCATGATCTCCGGCATGTCCGGGTGGTCGGCCGGCAGGCCGGTGGTGAGGCAAGCAACGAACGCCTTGAAGGTGCGGCCTTCCTCCGCCTTGATCGGCTGACCATGCTCGTCGAGCGGGCCCCACTTCTGGAACTCTTCGACGTTCTCGAGCAGGAACAGGCGCGGCCTGGTGGCGTGCACCCAGCGGACCACCACCCAAGCCAGCGAGCGGACTTGTGGGCTGCGTGGTGCGGCGCCCTTGGCCTTGCTGAAGTGGCGGCAGTCAGGTGACGCCCACAGGATGGCCACGGGCTGGCCGCCAGTCGCCTCCAGCGGGTCGACATCGAAGACGTCGGTGATGAAGGTCCTGGTGGTGGGGTGATTAGCCTTATAGACGGCGATGGCCACGGGGTTGTGGTTGATGGCGATGTCCGGGTCGCGGTAGGCCTTGCGCCCTCCGCCACTGGCTCCACCGAGCCCGGCGAACAAGTCGACGTACAGCTCGCGTTGGAAGGGGAGCGCGCGCTGGGCGTCGTTCGGCTTGATTGTGCGGAAGGAGGTCATGCGGCCCCCTTAAAAGTCTTGCGCAGGTCGGCAGCTACAGCGCGGCCGCGCTTCTGCACTATCCGGGCGAGCTTCCGGCGGGCGTTGTGGCTGTGGCTGGCCTGGTCAAGCAAGCCGAAGTAGCTGTTGGCCGTCTCGCGTAGTTGTTCCGCTGGCACAGTGCTGACCTGGCGCAGAGCGGTTTCCACCGTACGCGGTCGGGTGACGCGCCGGTGCGGAAGGATCACTTGGCCAACGAAGTCGATTCCGCGGGCGATGGGCTGGAGCACGGTCTTCGACGGGTTGAGCCGGGCGTGGAGCTTGTCGACCAGGAAGGCCTCGATCTGGTCGTGCCAGATGTTCAGCTGTTGGGGCGACTCGGCCAGCAGCACGAAGTCATCGACGTAACGGATGTAGTGCTTCACGCGCAGCTTGTGCTTCACGAACTGGTCCAGAGCGTCGAGGTGCACGTTGGCGAAGAACTGCGACGACAGGTTGCCGATGGGCAGCCCAAGGTGCGCCGGCTGGGCGGTGAGTCGCTTGTGCTGCGGGACTCGATTCAGCAGGCGGGTGGGGCTGCGGGTTTCGTAGTTGGTGCGCGGGTCGTGCCAAAGGATCTGCAGGGCGAGTGCCCGCCAGGTTGGCTCGGAGATGTGCGCAGCCAGTTGCTGCTCCAGCACCCGTTTGTCGAGGCTGACGAAGAAGTTGGCGAGGTCGCATTTCAGGTAGAAGGCGCGGCGTTTCCAGTTGCGGGTGATGCCGCGTGCCTTCTTCTCCAGGCGCTGGGCGCCATAGAGGGTGCCGCGGCCTTTGATACAGGCACAGCTATCGGTAATGAACGAGCGCTCGATGCGTGGGCCGATGTGGTTGTACAGCAGGTGGTGGACGATCCGGTCGCGGAAGTCTGCGGCCCATACCTCGCGGTGCTTGGGATGGGTCACGACAAAGCAGATGGAGGCGCCGGGTTGGTAGGCGCCGGTGTTCAGTTCATGGAGTAGCTGCATGATGTTGCGCTCCAGGTTGAACTCGAATGCGAGGGCCGACTTGCTGTTGCGCTTGCTGCGCCGGCAGTCGTAATAGGCCTGCATGAGTGCTTCGATAGAAAAGCCAGCATGGCCGCCGGTATTGCCGTTCGATGCTGCGGACGGCGAAAGCGGGCCGGGCGTTGTCCTTGTCGTCGTTGTTCTGGTTGCCATCGTCGAAGTTCTGGATCCACGCGTTGTTCGGGCCGTTCTGCGCCAGGTCGTGCTATCTACGTCGCGCTGCCGAAGGCCCAGGCCGATCAGCGGCGAGACTGCGCGGGGCCTGCCGGGACGATGCCCGTCGGTTCCCCTGGTGCGCATAACGGTGGCCTTGTGAGCCAGCGGTACGACCAGAATCAAAATCGCTCTGGTGTGAGGGCCGTGGCGCTCACACGGCTGGCGATGCGGCGGCATTTCGTTTCCACCCAGTGGCCTGCCGGCCTATGTCGTCAGTGATCTGAATGGCTCGGCCGTGCTGAGTGCTGTTGAGCAGCCCGAGGTCGACCGAGAGGCGTAGCATCAGCTCGACAACCTGGATGCGTTCCAGGATCTGCTGGATGTGCGCGACTCGTTCCTGGCCGCCGGCCGTATTGGCGCGGAAGACCAGGATCGACACGTCGATACACTCGTTGAGCACCTTCTCCCCGAGGGTCCGCTTGAAGTCGCGGCGCCATCCCTTGGAGAGGTCGGCCACAAGCCGGGCCAGTTCTCCGGCGCGCTTGTAGATCGGCAGGTGTTGGGCGATGGCCATGCTGGAAAACTCGCTTACCGCGCGCTGCGCGCGCGGTCGGTCAGAGCGTTAAGGGGTGAAGGGATGACGATTCTGCGGACGGCGAAAGCGGGCCGGGCGTAGCCCTTGCCGACGTAGCTCTGGTAGCCATCGACGAAGCCCTGGACCCACGCGAGGTCCGGGCCGTCCTGCGTGCTGGTTAGCCACCAGCCCTTGTCCTCGAACTGCTCGGGGATGTTCGCCCAGCACAGATAGACCTCGGCGCGGGCGGGCAGGTAGAGGTCGGCGTGGCCTTCGGCTTGTTGCTCGATGGCCCACTTCGCGGCGGGATGCTCGGTTTCTGCGGCGAGCAGGGCGCGGGTGTTGGCCAGGCCGTCGCGGATGTGATCGGCGCCGGTGATCCGCTGGCCGTACCCTCCGTAGATGATCGAAGCGATCTGCGCGTGTTTCGGTGCGATAAGGTGGTAGTCCGGCTCGCCGTTCTCGCCGCGCATCACACCGACGTAGGTGCCACCTTGGCCGTGCCAATGCTGACCGATGCCGGGCGGGATCAGGTACTCGTCGAGAGTGATCAGCTCCCCGGCGATTCCGGCGAAGGGAACCAGGCCGGTTTCCTGTTCCAGTACTTGGCGCGCGAGCCAGGGGTTGGTGGTGCTGAGCGTGGTGCTGCCGACGGCCAGGTTGATTTCGTTTTGCATGGTCTGAACCTCAAAAAATTGATCCGACCGCGCGCGGTGCGCGCGGCGGGAAAGCGAATTGGTTAAGGGGTGACTTTGATTCTGCGGACGGCGAAAGCGGGCCGGGCGTGGTCCTTGCCGCCGAAGTCCTGGCCGCCAACGTCGAAGAGCTGGAACCACGCGTAGTTCGGGCCGCATTGCGTGCTGGTCCAGTAGCTGCGGGCCTCCAGGGCCTCCTCTCCGTCTTCCTGGAAGATGGCGATGGGGCTCTGCCCGGGCGCCAGGGCGGTGTAGGGGTAGCCCGGCGGCAGGCTGCTGGGGTTGTCGCCGTCACGGAAGCTGCACCAGTTCTCCTCTGCGGTTGGCTTGCAGACGCGGTAAACCACCTCGTTTTCATCGCGGGCGCCCAGGTACCAGTCGTTGTGGCCGCCAATCGACAGGCCCAGCGCCCAGGCGGCCAGCTCCGAGCCGGCCTCAGCCATGGCGAGGGTGTTGGCAAGGCCGTCGACGAAGCTATCGGCACCGGGGATCAGCAGGCCGCGTTCACCCCAGTGGATCGGAGCGTGGAAGCCCAGCGCCTTGGGTGCGCGGATAAGGGCGTAGCGCTCGGCGTTGATAAGGTACTGGCCCATATAGAAGCCGCCTTCGAACGGGGTGCCGAGGACGGTTGGGAGAGAGATGCTGGTCAGTGCGTTCATGCTGCGTTCTCCTGTTGCTCGGCGTGGGTCAGGGTTGCGCGGATGCGCTCGGCCATGCGGGCGGCAGAGGTGGCGGCTTGAGTTGCCTGGTCCTTGTGCGTAGTAGCGCCGACCCGGTCGGCAGTCACGGCGGTGACCTTGAGCTGCCCGCTGATCTTCATCAGCTCGGCAGCGTCCTCGTCGGTGAAGGGGTTAGCTCGCCGGGCATAGTGGGCGATGCGCTCATCGCAGTCCTGAATCAGCGCCTCTCGGTCCAGGCGGTGGGACGCCTCGGCCTGCCTGAGCTGGAGGTTCTTCTCCTCGATGTCATCGTGGAGCGCCTCGATGTGGGCTGCGTAGCCGAGCTTGCAGTCGGCATAACCCAGGTCGTAGCCCTTGGCTTCGGATCGGCTGGAGATCGCCCAGGCGCCGATCACCTGAAGGGCGAGGGCTGCCACCAGAACGATGATCAGCCCGTAGTCGTGAAGTGCTTGCATGTGCTGTGTCCTCTGTAGGGCCCGCCGCCGGGAATAGCTGTCAGAGTCCGGCGGCGGGGTGTTGCAGTTGGAGGTCGTTAGTCGCCGACCTTGAAGGTGCCGATGGTCAGGTCGGTGGAGGTGATTTCGGCGCCCAGCAGGTCCTTGAATTCCTGTGCGATCTCCTCGCGCACCTGTTGCTCGGCCACCCAGCGCGGTTTGATCACCGGCTTGGCTTCGCCGGTCAGTACCGACAGGCGCAGAACGAAGTTGTGCAGCGGCAGGCCGTCGTAGGGCGGGCAGGTGAAGATCAGCGAGCCCGGCAGGGTGTCCTGGCTGGCTGCCTCTACCTGGTCCATGGCGCTACGCGCGGAGTTGAAGTTGCCCTCGACGCTAGTGCGTTCGGCGGTGGCCTTGATGGTGATGTTGCGGACTGCGGCGATGGCTTGGACCAGATTCATTTCCTGGTCGTCCGGGGTGATGGCCTTGATGAAGTCACGCCAATCTTCCATCCACTCGGCCAGGTCCTTCTGCGACAGGCGCTGGCCGGCAATGCCCTGCAGGGCGGCATAAGCTGCCGTCGGCTGCAGGGCCAGGGTGGCGGTATCGTCGGCATGGCCAGCCAGATCGGTGTCGCCCAGGTTGAAGATCACGCGGCAAGACATGCTGTCCTTATCGACGAAGCCGCGAGTCTGCTCGTCCGCGCGGTCGTTCACGTAGGTGGCGAAGTCAGCGAGCGAGGAGGTGCTGAGGGCGCCGCGGAAGCGGTTGCGGTGTGCTTCCAGGCGTTCCAGGCTCTGGAGCTTGAATCCCTCCGGGACGACGGCCATGGCGCCGGCCGAGCCTGTGATGCGAGTGCCGGCTGCCGCGATGGCATTGGCGAGGACCAGTTGCAGTGCTTCTTTCATGTGCTGTGTTCCTTGATGGTGTCAGAGTGGTGGAGCGTGAAGGACTGTCAGGCGTCCTGAGGGCTGACCGGCGTCTGTTCGCGACTGAACAGTTGCTCGGTCGGGTTGGTCTGGAACAGCTCGACGCCGTTGGGGGTGACGTACATCGGGGTGTCCAGGGCGGTGTCCTCACGGCGGCTGCCGCGCTTGGTGGGCACCTGGTAGTCGAGCTTGTGGTTGACCTTCACCTGGTTCGATTCGCCGATCCGGCTGAACTCCAGAGTGATCACGACCTTGCCTTTCTTGCCGTGGTCGACCACGCCGGCGCCCACGTCAGATAGGGCGGTGCCGAGTTGGGAGGAGAAGACGCCCGCATTCAGCGAGTTGAAGAAGTCATTCGCATCCGTCTTTTTCATGTGCTGTGCCTCGTTGGTTGTTGGTGTTGTTTCCCCATAACCCTCTCGGTGAAAGGGCTATGGGGAAGGCCCGTCGGCGGGCCTTCCTACTCACACCGCCTCCGTATGTGAGCGTGTCGAGCGCGGTCCGGGTGTGCCGTCCTGCTCCGTTGCTGCGTTTACATGGCTGCCACTCCTCCTGTTGGTTCACCCAGTTGCGCTGGGGCGCTTTGCTTCAGGCTGCCTGCGTGGGCTGGGAATCGAGGAACTCGGCCAGGTCCTGCAGGTACACCACCGGCTTTTCCCGGCGGGACGTGGTGAGCGTGCGGGTGGTCAATGCCACCTCGCGGCTCTTGATCAGGGCGCGTAGGCGCTTCTCGGTCTTGATGTGCGGGAAGTAAGTCGCGCGGACCTGCTCCAGCGTCAGCGTGGCGGTGCCCCACTGCTTGAACAGTTGCTCGATGGTGGTCACGGCTCCTCCCCGCGCCCCGCTGGGAGCCGTGCCAGGATCAGGGCGACCAGCCCCTCGATGGACTTGCCGGTATCGCGAGCGGCGATGTTGCCGGCTTCGTCGGTCACGACAGCGCCGAAGGGGCGATCCTTGTCTGTGGTCAGCGTGACGTGGGGTAGCCAGCCAAGCGGGGTAATGGCTACCAGTCGGCCATAGAGCACACCCAGGTCGATGGAGGCTTGCGGAACGGCGTTCAGGCGCTCGATGCACTCTGCCGCGGCGTCCTGCAGGGCGTCGGCCGGGTAGGCGGTTGGGGCGGTAAAGTGCATGCCGACCAGCCGGAGCGCGCCCATTGCGTCGGTGATGGGGTTCGATGCGGTCATGCCACGTGATCCTTGTGCTGGGTGACGGTGATGGAGATCCCGAGGCGTTTTGCCAGCCAGGCGATGCCGGCCTCGGTGACCATCACCACGCTGTAGTGGCGGTACTGGCCGGTGGTCTTGTTCCAGGTCGAGCGAGGGTCCATGAACAGATGGCCTTTGCCGATGTGCTGGGCTGCGAGTGTCCCGTCCCGGTTCAAGACCTTGTCGGCGCGCAGGCGGTCGCGCAGTGCGCGCTCACCTTGGCCGAGGACGGCGGCTGCCTCACGAATGGTCCGATTCATGGCTCGGCCCTCAGGCTGCCTGCAGCGCTCGGAGTTGGACCGTCTGCATCAGCGCGTCGAGCGCTTCGTAGAGGTCCTCCAGCGTGCCGTCGTTGTGGATCACCAGGTCGTTGTCCTGCACCGCGATGCCGGACTCGCTGGTGTGCGCTGCTACATCAGGCGCATCCGGTCGTTGCAGGTGCACCACGATCCCGCCCTTGGCGCGAATCCAGTCGGCCTCGTTCTCGAAGCGGACGTCGCTGACCACGAAGCCTCGGGCGTATGGGCTGGCTTCCAGGTGGTTGGCGAGATTCATCTCGGCCAGCAGCAGCCACAGTTGCGGGTTAACCTGATGGCGGCCCCATTCCGTGCCCAGCAGCTGCATCAACTCGCGCGGGGACTTGCCCAGCCAGGGCAGGGGCTGCTCTTTGGCGGCGCCATCGAAGGTGGAGGCCGGCAGGTTCAGCATGTCGATCAGTGCGCGCTTCAGGGGCGATGCCAGCGCGTAGATCAGCAGGCCGAACTGGGCGGCAATGTAGTTGGCGGCGGTGTCTTTGCCCGCCTGGGCGCGGCCGTGGAGGCCGATGAGGAAGGTCTTCATACGGCAGCTCCGGTATTTCCAATGCTCAGGTACTTCTGAGTGCAGGTCAGCAGCGTGGTCAGGTTTCGCCGAGCGTCATCTTCTGCGATATCGCTGTGGCGACCCTGGTTATTGGGGCCGGTGAGGGCGTAGTAATAGGCATGGCTGCGGCGGTCGCCCAAGCGGTCGGTGCAATTTGCCGGGTAAATGGAAACCGACACGTCGGCGTCGAGTGCAGAGTGGTAGAAGGTGGCTTTCCACAGGCCTTGCCCGGAAATCAGCAGGCAGGTGGAAAGGATCTGGAGCATCAGCTCCTCAATGGTGGGCTTCACGCGGCACCTCCCCACGGGCCGCTGTCGGCCTCCGTGCTGGGGTCGACAGGGCGCGGCAGGGTCAGGCAGGCGCGCTGGGAGGTGCCGATGATCACCAGAAGGCCAGTCTGGGCCTGGATGGCCTCAACTGTGGCGCGGCTGGTGGCCGCTGCCGGGTGCAAATACACCGGGCAGCGGGCTTTGGTCGTGTGCTGTGCCGATTGCATGTCTCGTACTCCAGGGTCAGAGATGGGTACGAGCTCAAGATACAACAAAATACGTAAAATAAAACAGCTTTTTTTGTTAATGCTTTTTGTAGGCAACAAAAAACCCGCGCTAGGCGGGCTCAGATTTGCTTGTAGGTACTTAGCGCAGAACTGAGTACCAGAACACGCGGCCTAGGACTTCGATTTCCTGTTGGCTAATGTCCTGTAGGGAGTACTCCTCGTCGGGGTATTCGTCTCTGTTGAAGCTCCTCATGCGGATTCCGCCGGTGGGGAGTTTGTACAAAAGCTTCACTCGAAGGTGCCCATTATGCGTCAGTGCATAGATGTCGCCGTCTTTAATTGAAGTGGCTCCTTTATCGACGCCAGCGGTGCTCCCGTCCGGCAGGACTGGTTCCATGCTGTTACCGCAGACTGAGACGCACACGGCGGATTCAGGCTCAACACCGAGTCGGCGCAGGGTCTGCCTTCCGAAGCGAATCTTCGCTGGGCTGAACTCTTGGATCACTTCGCGACCGGAGCCTGCCGATAGCTCTACTTCCTTGAGCAATGGCACCTCTACTTCGTCATCATCGAGCGGAGTGTTGTCGTCCCAGACAGACACGGAGCCGATCTCGACGGCTTCCGGCGCCTCTCTTCTTTTGATGCCGGCGGCCTGCCCCATCAGGTGGAGATACTCGTCCAGAACATCTAGGACCTGAGCAATGAGAAGGGCATGTTTCGAGGTCTGGGTCTTTCCGATCTCGAAGGCGGCATAGGCCTGCTGGGTGAGCTTGTCATCTCCAGGCAGATGCTTCGAGACCATGTTCGCGACAACGACCTGGGAAATGCCGATCTCGTCGCGCTTCCTTTTGAAGAGCTGAGCGGCTGGGCTTGGTTCGTACTTTTGCATGTCCATCCGCCGAGGCTACAAAAGATTTTGTGTGGCTTCAAACGCATAAAGTTGTTGATGGTCTACAAAAAAAGCCGTACTTTGGCTGCGTCCGTTAATCGACGAGTTTGCGATGACCACTAACGAAATCATGCGAGACGCCTTTTCTAGGGCCATCGCCGCGGCAGGTGGCCAGTCAGCATTCGCGCAACTGATTTCAACCCCGGAGCGGCCAGTATCGCAGCAGCTGGTGTCCTACTGGCTGAAGAAGGGTGAGTTGCCTGCTGAGCTTGTTCTGCGGGTAGAGCTGCTGGTGGGTGTTGGCCGGGAGGAGCTTCGGCCGGATGTGTTCTGCCTTCCGCAGGACGTCCATCGCCCAGCAGCATAAAGATGCCAGCGCGGGACTCTGACCTCCCGCGCCGGCGGGGTGCTAGACAAGGGCTCTGACCCCCTTGGCTGGCTTACGACGACACAGCACATGCATCGGTCGTGGTCATAGAGTAGGGCGTGCCTTGCTCGATGGCTACACCGTAAAGGGAGCATTTACGGTTATGAGCCGCAAAGACCTTTTGCCGGACGCTGGTCCGGTGTTCGATCTCCGTCAGGCGCTGTATCGCGCCGGGCGCGACTACAAGGGTGGGCTTACCTCCCTTGCTCACGACATGGTCCTCCCCTATGAGGACCTCCAGAAGAAACTCAAGCTCGACGAAGAGCGGCGCTGGCCGACTCCGGATGAACTCGAGGAAATCATCCGCCTGACCAGGGACCCGCGCCTGCTGGATGCGTTGACGCGCCCGGCAGAGGTGGTCTGGTATCGCCGTGTTCCGGTCGACGCGGACGGGTCGGCCCTGAAGGCCGTGGGCGAGTTGCTGCAGCGCGAGGGCGAATTCGTCGCCAGTCTGCACAAAGGTGCCGACGACAATCGGTGGGAGCCCCACGAAGTTGTTGACCTGGAATACCACGGCGCCAACGTCATCCGCGCAGTGCTCGGAATCATGGCGGGGGCGCGGGAGTCGATGGAGCGGCGGCTAGAGGAGGTCCGTACCCATGGCTGACCTTCTCGATATGGCGGCAGAGCAGGAAGAGAACCGCCTG